>TARA_B110000503_G_scaffold90611_1_pt1 | contig 10124 bp, 6 predicted proteins | sample TARA_B110000503 | Tara Oceans TARA_B110000503 (sample SAMEA4397472) | marine metagenome | biome: Polar Biome; feature: [SRF] surface water layer (ENVO:00010504); material: water (ENVO:00002006), including particulate matter (ENVO:01000060) such as... | depth 5 m
TGTTTTTGCTATTCTTGTATTGGTCGTCTAATTCTTTGTTTGTCATAGAGATTTAAATATATATATATTATAACTCTGATTTAGTAGAAATCATTATTATTTTACTAAATTAATTTATTAATATATGGGATACTGTGGATTCCCATAAATAACGTTGTCTTAATTAAATTTATTTCTTTTTAAAATTAAATGGGACTTAAATTTTAGTTATTTTAGTCACCTAAATTTAAATTTTAAATTACTTGAACAAAAATAGAATTAAGTTTATTGATTTATACGCCGGTCTTGGGGGTTTTCACCAAGCACTTGAAAAACTCGGACATGATTGTGTATGGGCTTCAGAGTATAATTTCAATTTGAGAGAGTTGTACAAAAAAAACTTTCCTAAAACACCAATAGAAGGGGATATTTTTCAGGTTAATTTAACCGATATTCCTCCTCACGATTTAATTTGTGGAGGCTTTCCTTGTCAACCTTTTTCTAGAGCAGGGAAAATGTTAGGATTCGAGGACCTAAAAAAAGGAAATCATTTTTTTAAAATTCTAGAGATAATAGATTCCAAGAAAAATGATGCTCCAAAATATCTTCTGCTTGAAAATGTTGAAACTATTTTAAGACATGATAACGGTCGAACATTTGAATTTATTCAAACTGAACTTATAAATCGAGGTTATGAAATTGAAAAAAAAATTCTATCTCCACATGAATTTAATATACCTCATCACAGAAGAAGACTTTTTATAGTTGGAGCAAGAAAGGATATGGGAGGGTTGGAGAATTTTAAATTTCCTGAAAAAAGAGATTTGTCAAAAACTACAATAAGCAGTATTCTTTGCTTAGACCACAAACCTCACCCAGAGGAGAATCTTTCTTTATCAACTGAAAATAATGATGTTATTAACCTCTGGAGCAATTTTATTGAAACTTTCCCTGATGATATGCCACTTCCGGGTTTTCCTATTTGGTCTCATGAGTGGGGAGCTACTTATCCTTTTGAGGACTATACACCTCAGTCTTCAACAATCGAAGAGTTAAATGAATTAAGAGGAACTTATGGAGAAAAGATTTCTGGAACCGATAAGGAAATCATTATAAATAAGTTTATCCCACGATATGCCCAAAAAGATTTAGAAAAATTTCCAAATTGGAAAATCGTTTACATTAGAAAGAACAGAGAGTTTTACAGAAAAAATAAAGATTTCATAGATCTTTTTGTTCTGAAAAATCCTAAGCTAAAAGATTTAGAGTTTTCTTACCAAAAACTAGAGTGGTCTTGTAGTGGAGCTCAAAGGACTTTTGATGACAAAATTATTCAATTTAGACCCTCAGGTTTAAGAGTTAAATTAAATAATTGGTCACCAGCTCTAACAACAATCAGAACACAAAATATTTACATACCAAAAATAAATAGAAAACTCTCCTTGTTAGAGTTGTCTAAATTACAGTCAATGGAAATAAAACATTTACCAGATATTTATGATGGAAAATTTATTCCTAATGGTGGTTATAAGGCTTTCGGTAATGCAGTAAATGTTGAAGTTGTACGTTTAATCGCAAAAAATCTATTAAATATTTAAATAATGGAGAAGAAAATCAGTATTCAATTTAAATCGACGGCATATCGTATGCTAAAAAAAATGCCGGGTAAGCTTTGGTTTATTTTTGGCGAATTTATTGATAACTCTATTTCGAGCTATCTACAAAACAGAGTAGAGTTAGAACAAATAAATGGTAAAAATTTCAAACTCAGAATAGAATTAAAATTCGATGATGATGATGAAATTAGAATTACTGATAATGCTGCAGGGATTGACCATAAAAATTGGTTGAGAGCATTGCAACCCGGAGATATCCCAGAAGATGATTCTGGTATGAATGAATTTGGTATGGGTATGAAGTATTCGGCAGTTTGGCTTTCTAACCACTGGACTTTAAAAAGTAAATCAATAAATGATTCATTTCAGAAAATAGTTCATTTTGATTTTCATAAAGTTATATCTAAAAATCTTGAGGATTTACCATATGAAGAAAATTATGATTCTAAAATAACTCATGGGACACAATTGATTTTAACCCAGTTAGAAACAGGTAAACTTAGACCTTTTCCAAAAGTTAAAACCCAAAAACATATAACAAGTATATATAGAAATTTTTTACGCCAAGACCAACCGTTTTTTTCAAAATATAAAGTAGATTCTAATATTGAAATAATTGCATTTGGTCAAAAACTGTCTTATGAAGAACCCGGTTTCTTGAAGACCCAATGGTATAAAGATAGGCATAATAGTGTTTCTTTAGTAGAATCCCCTGAAATTGAATGGAAGTATGAGTTTGATGAATTTATTTCAAACCCTAAAAGTATTAAGAAAGAAAAAATAAGATTTTCTGGTTTTATTGGGATTTTACCTGAAATAAAACAAGGAAATAATGGGTTTTCTTACTTTAGAAGAGGTAGGGTTGTGGTAGGTTCTGGAGATGAGAAAGTGTTTCCAACAAGACTATCGACTAATCCATCATCTTTCAAATACAAAAGGCTTTATGGTGAATTTCATTTTAATGATACCGACGAAGGTAAAGTAGAGTCTACTTTCAATAAAAATGCATTTCAAGATGAAGATTTTATCACCTTTTGCATAGATTCACTTGCATTGATATTAAGGTCTGTTAATTTAGATGAAATACCTCATAGAAAATTTAATTTGTTGCAACAGGCTGATCAACATAGATCGACTTTTGATCCTGAGGCTGCAAAAAAGACTATTGATAGATTCGCTGAAAAAGAAACTAAATTTAAAAAAGATAAAGAGAGGCAAGCCGTAATTAAAAAACAACTTAGTTCAATAACAAAAGAAGTAATTCAAAAAAGTGAAGACGAGTTAGTTATTACAACAGGTGCTGAGATACCAAACGAAGTTACTTTTGAAAAAAATAATGCTGAAGATCAGATAGAGTATCATTTTAAACTAAATTATTGGGAGTCTATTAACCCAGACGAAGATCTTTATTCAATGGAAAAAGACCAATTAGAAAGTTTCAATACTAATTCAAAAATTGAAAAAATATATAGAAACTCAAATAAATTTCAAATTTGTAGAATAAAAGTAAATTTGAAACATCGCCTTTTTATGAACAATGAATCTTTTAGAACTGAAACACAATTGTTCGGATTAATAATTAATACCATTAAATGTATGTGCTACTCAGAGGTTATAGCAAAAGGAAGTGGTGCCATAAACGCCCATTTCTTAAGAACAGCATTTAATAAATCAATAGATACCTTCTTACATGAATAAAACTATAAATATCGGTCCATTAGCAGAAGTTGTAAACAACGAAATTTACACAGGGGAAAATTTTGAGAAATTTTTGAGAAATTTACCTCCAATGAAAGAAGAAGAGGTTTCACGAATTAAAAATAGCACAATTAGTATTTTGTCACAATGTGTAGCCCCCAATTATGAAGAACCTACGTATGAACAAAATACAGGTCTTGTTTTAGGATACATCCAAAGTGGAAAAACCATGTCTTTTACTAGCCTAATTGCACTAGCGAGTGATAATGATTATAAAGTTGTGATTGTATTTGCTGGTACAACAAATATATTATTGAATCAAACTATTGATAGATTAGGGGAAGATTTAGATGATAAAAATGAATATGTTATAATTGAAGAATCAAGTCTTAACAGTTTGTCACGCATAAAAAGAATTGTTAAAAATACAAAAAGACAAAGAACAATAATTTTACCAATTTTAAAGCATTACAAGCACATTGAAAGGATTTATGATTTATTTAACCATCCTGAGCTTAATTTACTTCTACCTAAGCTAGGTGTTTTAATAATTGATGATGAGGCGGACCAAGCAAGTTTAAACGGCTTTGCAAGAAGAAACTGGAAAAAGTCTTTAAAGAGAAATAGGGAAGATATACATAATGATGATGAAAAAAGTGCCTTTGATTATAGTACAACATATAATACAATATCTAACTTAAAAAAAATAATTCCTAATCATTCATATATACAATATACTGCAACACCACAAGCAAATCTGCTATTGGGCCAAAGAGACTTGTTGCGCCCTTCATGGTGTGAAGTTTTAGATCCTGGAAACAAGTATCAAGGCGGTGAAAGATTTTTTAATGATGATCTTGATTTGATTTATGAGATTGATAAAGAAAATTTTAAAAACCAGGAAGATCCTGAAATGCCAGAAAATTTGAGGCATGCTTTTCGTCTTTTTCTTGTTGAATCTGCCCTCTTAGGTTATGATTTTAAGGGTAAAAATAGAATTAAAGATAAAGTAGAGTTAACTTCTATGATGATTCATGCTGATAGATTAATAGTTGTAAACGATATTTACCTAAGATGGCTAAAAGCATACAATAAAAATATTATAAAAGATTTAGATGATAATCAGGATGAAACCATTGAAGATTTCAAAAAGATATTTTTAGATGTTAAGCTTAAACTAGATAATTATTTCTCCATTTTTCCAGATTTCAATGAAGTAATAGAAATAATAAAAGACTATGTCATAGAAGAACTCGAGTTTTGGTTTGTAGCTGGAAAAGAAAATAACGAGGTAAATTGGAAAAGGTGCTCACATCATGTTTTAGTTGGTGGCCAGAAATTAGACAGAGGTTTTACTGTCAAAAATCTAATTGTGACTTACATGCCCAGAAACACAAAAAGTAAGTCTAATGCGGACACAATTGAACAGAGATGTAGATTTTTTGGTTACAAGAAAGACTACATTGAAGCTTGTAAAGTCTATTTACCACAAGAATCCATTGATGAATTTGAAGAATATGTTGAGTATGAAAAACATCTCAGAGACTATTTAAAGAATTATTCAATAGATGAGTTTTATGATAATGATCGTCTAATGAAATTAGGTATTCTTAATCCAACATCTGCAAATAAGATTCCTGGGGAGTTGTTTCGTAATGATTTTAGAAGTTTTAACTATTTTCAACCTGATTTTGAAAATAAAGAACATAATGATAAAATAACTAATCAATTTTTGAAATCTTCATTCGAATTAGGAATTTTAAAGCCAACACAAACAAAAAATCACCAAGAAGATAATAAACATATACTTTTCGAAACAACAAAAGATCAGGCTATTAAATTATTAAATAACGTAAAATTTAATAGTAAAAGAGATCAACTTACTAAATCACAATTTTTAACATTATTGAACAAAAATAAGAATAATAAAAAAGTTTGGTTAATTAAAATTGCACACGAGAGAGATGCAAATGGTGGCAGACCGCGTTCAATTAAAAATGATGGAAGAATTAAGTCCTTGGCATCAAACCGACCACCAAGTTTTGGAGATAGAGATTTATTAATTAATACTGATGATTTCAACAACTTTAAAAAATTATATAAAAACGAACCTATTATACAAATACATAAAATACAAATTAAGGATAATCAAAGTTATCCTCCTAATTTAAAAAAACACGTAGGGAAATCACTGAATATTATTGCAACAGTTTTTCCAAGTCATAAAAATGATTCATCTTTTATATCTGCTTTATATGATTAACAAATTAGAAATAATAAAAAAAGGAATAATAATAGATAATAACATATATCATGTCATTCCATTTGAAGGTTATAAAACTCATTTTTTAGGAATAAATAATGAAAATCACATAGCATTATTACTAAAAACAGAAAATACTAGTAATATAAGTTTTGTCAATTTTAAAGGAAAAAATTTAAGAATATTCTTCGAAAGAGAATCTTCTGTAAATAACAATGGAGTTGCCGAAAAAGATAGGTTTACTGTTCTTCATTTAATTTCAGATAAAAGGAGTACACAAGATTATTTTGTCGAAATATGTAAATTATTACTTCAGAATCTAGGTGAAAACCCAAAACTAAAATTAGTTCAAAAAGAGCTGGAAAATGTTAAAGATATTTTTTTAAACCTTCATAAAAATAGAATAAAGGAAGAGCTTGGTCTCTGGGGTGAGTTATTCCTTATATACTCTCAAGAAAACAAAGAAAAAGCAATTACCTCATGGCATATGAATGCCAAAGACCGTATAGATTTTAATTCTGGATCTATTAAAGTTGAGGTTAAAACAACTCTTTCAAATGAACGAAAGCACATCTTTAAATTAAATCAATTAAGGAACCACTATAAAGAAAACGTTTTAATTTGTTCAATAATGACTGTTGAAATTGAAAATGGCTTATCCATAAGGGGGTTAGTAAAAAAAATTAATAATGATATTAAACCGAATATAAAATTAAAGTTAGAAGAAAAAATTTCTTCAGTATTAGGTAATGAAATATTATCTTTAAACTTCAGATATTTCGACGAAACTTCTGCTAGAGAATCTTTACGACTTTATAATTCAGACCAAATACCAGCTATTGATAAAGATTGTTTAAATCTAGAAGTTTCAAATGTCTCTTTTACATCTACCTTAACTAATACTATACCAATTGAATTAAACAAGAATAAATTATTTTTCTAAATTTTCAATTATACGTTCGAATTCTTTCATGACTTTTGATGGATTCTTTTGTCCATTTTCATAGGCTAGGTATAGAAATTGTTGTGAAGCATCAAATATTTCGTTATTATTTATAAGAGTTATTATTTTGTTTTTATATTCTCTTGGAACAAAATTTTTATTCCAAATCAGCTTATTTGAGTTCTTAGCACTTTTTTCATCCTGGTAATTAGGTGTTGCTAAATTTTTATTGATAACAGTATTTATTTTAGTTCCACTTATTTTCCATTTAAATTTAACAGGGGTACTATCAATAGTATATATACAATAACCGGTCCCTAAATACTCCCAACTATCTTTTTTGGTTTCTGGTCTTCTTATGAAAATAAAAGGTGATGAGGCCTTTATATTTTTTATTGATTCCCAATTTATATTTGAGTTGTTAATCGCTTCCCAATTTAGATCGCCAAAATCATCTAAACTGTTATTATAGTCAAACTCTTGAACTTCATTAAAGCCATGTCCTGTTTGACCAATATTGGCAAAAATGAACCATTTACCATTATGTTCACAATATCCATTGTGCCATTTACCTTTCTGTTGTTCTTTAGGAACTTTGAATATTTTATACAAATCAATTTTTTTGTATAGCTTGTTGGAAATTAAGTTTTCTTTTTGATTATCAATTAAAAACGCTTCTTCTTCCTCAATTAATTTTTCACTATCAAAACTTACATCATTAATATTCTCCGTGTTTTCTATTTCTTGTTGATTTGAATCAAGAACTATTAGTTCGTAAATCCCTTTTATTTCGGAGTTAGATATATTGTACTTGTTTTCTAGATAAGGGAATACTTTCTTTTCGAAATTTTCAAAAGCTCGATTAATATTGTCTTCAATTTTTGTGCTTTTTAATATATTTAGTTGAGTAATTAACCAATCTTTATTTAATTGTAATTCTATTTTTGCATTTTGAGATAAATACCAGAGTTTTATGATTTTTTTAATTTTATCAAATTCCAATAATTTATCAAGATGAAGAGAAAAGGAAAATTGCCAGAATCGGTAATTAATAAAGCTAGATGAAAACGATGTTTCTTTTGATTTTTCAATTAAAAAAGCTATTTCATTTTCTTTTATCAATCCATCTTTAAAAATTATATCTAAAATATTGTCAAAAAAAGGATTATTGGAAAACAAATAATTATTGGCCTTTTTAACCAAATTTGTTGAAAGTTTTAATTCTAATGTTTTCTCCATAAGAAAATTTCTTTCGACTTCAGTGATTACATTGTCATGTACTACTAATTTTATTAAATCATTTAATTCAACATTATTACTATTTAATCTATAAAATCCCTCAGTTATAAATTTTTGAAAAGCCTCAATTGAAATATGAGGCTTTTCGTTATTAAATATTAAATTAATTAAGGAAGTAGCGTTTGCTTTTGAATCATGGTGATTTTTATTTGATGCTTTTTCATCAGAAAATATTTTTATTTTAAAAGCATTTGAACCTCTCGCTTTATTTGGCTTAAGTTCAAAAGTAACTATGTCACCTATTTTTATTTTACAACGATCATTATCAAATACATCATATATTATGAAAAAATGTTCTTCTTCGTAATCATTTGATTTAATAATCCCATAAGTGTTACTCAGTTTTTTTATTTTTCCTTTTAGAGTTAGTTGCATAATTATTTAGTTTTAAACCCAGAATTTTAATCTTTAATTATATATCAATTTGGTAGTTGTTACTTTGTTCTGTTAATTTCAACAAGCTTTTCAAATTCTATCATTATTTTTGAGGTTTTTTTCTGTCCATTTTCAAAAGCAAGTTCTAAATATAATTGAGATGCTTCAAAAATTAAATCATTAGAAATTAGTTTTTCTATTTCATTTTTTTTGTTTTGAGACAATTCACATAAAATACAATTATTAATTCCATTAATTCTCGATTTTATTGTCGCTTTCCATTCATGATTGTCTCCTTTGTTACATTTCCACCAAAATTTTGTAGGGTTAGTAATAGTTGTATTGTGAACAGTCATAACTTTTCCGTTTGATTTTAACTTATTTTTACTAGGATGCCATTCTTTGGCTATTTTTCTGTTATTGTTAATTAATAAATTTAGTTTTTCTTCGCATTTTGGACATGAGGCTTCTCTTTTTGATATTCTAGAAATGGATTCTTTCCATATATGTCCATTTTCTTTACATTTCCACCAAACTGTCTTTGCATTATTTTTCTCAAACATCGAAGGTCGTAATTCACCATTCTTTTTATCATGCCATAGTCCTGTTAGTGAAGGATTTGTTATAGTTATTGGAATTATTTTGGGTAAGTTATTTGCAATACATAGAGGACATTTTGAACCCCTAGTTCTACTTCGGACAGTTGCCTTCCATTCATGATTAGGATTTTTATTACATCTCCACCAAATATTTTGAGAATATCCTGAAGAAGTGTTTTTTGCTGTCAATGTTATACCATTAAATCTATAATTTTTATTCCTACTAGGATGCCACTGTTTAGCTATATCTGGATACTTATTCGAAAGAGTATTCGAATCATTCTTACATTTTTGACAGTAGTTCTTTCTTTTTGATATTTTGCTTATTGCTTCTATCCAAACATGTTGTTTTTCTTTACACATCCACCAGATGTCTTTATTGCTACCAGGTTTTATTTCAGTTGGCTGTATATTATTTTTGGTTGGATGCCAATATTTTGCTAATTCAGGATTTATTGATTTTAATGACTCTGAAATGTTTTTACAATGAGGACAATTAGCTTTTGACCCAATTAGTTGAAAATGTATGAGTTTACTTTTAATTGATGACTGCCATGAATGTTGTTTATCACATACCCATGTAAATTCTTTTTTGTTTGGCATCCCTATAACACTCCAGTCTTCATTTCCATATCTAGTTGGAGAAAATAAAATATCATATGGTGATATTCCATTATTTAAAGATTGATTATAAAAACTTTCAATCTTTGGTCTTAGAGTAATTAAAGATTTATCACAATATTCGCAATTTGGCTTTTCTTTTCTTAAAGAAACGGTTGCTTTCGGTTTGTGGTGTTTACTTTTTTCACATATCCAATAAAACTTTTTCGATGAGTCATTGAACCATATGTTTTTCGGATTATAATTTCCATTTAATTCATAATCCCAATATTTGGCTATGTTAGGCTCTAAAAATGCTAAAGAATTTGACCTAACTACTACTTGCCCTTTACACATAGGGCAAGATTCTTTTTTATTTTTTAAATTATAAACTCTAGACCATATTGTTGCTTGATAAATATGATCTTCTTGCTTACAATTACATTTCCACCAGAACTTTTGTGTTTCCTTATGATTTTTATTAATCTCACTGCTTACATTATCTACTGTGAAACAACCATTTTTTATTTTAATAAATTCCGCTGCCAAAGTTGGGTATAAAGAAGATAAAGAGTTTTTTGAATTAACTTTAAACCATGAAGGAAAGTTTTGTTTAAGAAATATCAATATTTAAAAGTTATAATGAAGACTAAATCAAATATACATATTTTTTCATACTTTTTTACTAAAGCAATTTATTGGTGCTGAGGTATATCTTACAGATAGACAAGGAGTTACCCGAAAATAAAAAA
>TARA_B110000503_G_scaffold24462_1_pt1 | contig 10123 bp, 10 predicted proteins | sample TARA_B110000503 | Tara Oceans TARA_B110000503 (sample SAMEA4397472) | marine metagenome | biome: Polar Biome; feature: [SRF] surface water layer (ENVO:00010504); material: water (ENVO:00002006), including particulate matter (ENVO:01000060) such as... | depth 5 m
ATTTATTTGCTCACTTCTCGGCTATTCTTGAGGAGGGCTATAAGAGCCTAAAAGAAGGCACAAGAGTAGCTTTCGAAGTTACTGATGGTCCAAAGGGCAAGCAAGCTTCAAATATCCAAAAAGCATAAACCTTTAAGGCCCTCCTAAAAAGTCTTTTTAGATATTGGCAATTAGCTCCGAGGCAAATTCTTTTGTTGAGAGCGATTTGCATCCCTCAATTTGTGAAGCTAAATCAGATGTCATCTTATGCTCTCTCATCGTTTTTTCAAATGATCCGCTTATCACATACGAGGCCTCTGTCCACCCCATATATTCGAGCATCATTTGAGCTGATAGAATAATTGAGCTTGGATTAGCAATATTTTTTCCTGCAATTGAGGGAGCTGTACCGTGGGTAGCTTCAAATATAGCGGTTGTATCAGACAGATTTGCTCCTGGAGATATCCCTATACCGCCAACCTGCGCTGCTAATGCGTCTGATATGTAGTCACCATTTAAATTTAGGGTTGCTACAACGTCATGGTCTTTCGGTTTGAGCAAAATATCTTGTAGGAATGCATCAGCGATCATATCTTTAATAATAACTTTATTACCGACATGATTTTTATCGGCCGTTATTTCATAAAATCCTAGATTATTTTTAACTGCTCCAAATTCTTTTACTGCAAGATCATAACCCCAGTCTCTAAAGCCACCTTCAGTATATTTCATAATGTTACCTTTATGGACTAGCGTGACTGACCTGCGATTATTTTTTACTGCATATTCAATTGCTTTCCTTATAAGTCTCTCACTACCCTCTTTTGAGACGGGCTTGATTCCTATAGCAGACGAATCAGGAAATCTAATTTTATTTTTGACCCCAAAAGAATTAAGTAGCTCCATAATTTTTTTAGTTTCATCAGAGCCTGAAGGAAATTCAATCCCAGCATATATATCTTCCGTATTTTCTCTAAATATAATCATATCTGTATCCTGGGGGCGCTTTACTGGGCTTGGAACTCCTTGGAAGTATTTAACAGGTCTTAAGCAGACATACAGGTCAAGTTGTTGCCTTAAGGCTACATTAAGAGATCGAATCCCACCACCTATTGGCGTTGATAATGGCCCTTTGATTGAGACCACATAATTCTTTAGAGCGGCTACTGTCTCATCAGGAAGCCATACACTCTCGCCATATACCTTTGTAGATTTTTCACCGGCGAAAACTTCCATCCATTCAATTCTTTTTGTACTTCCATAAGCTTTCTTGATCGATTGATCAATAACTGCCTGCATTGCTGGTGTTATATCAGTGCCAATTCCATCTCCCGCGATGAATGGGATAATTGGATTATGTGGAATATCTAACATTAGGTTAGAATTAACGCTTATCGCTTCTCCATTGACAGGAACTTTAATTTTGCTAGCCATATACTTTCATACTCTCTTTATTAGTTAATGATTGTTCTATTTAACAAGCCGTATGGTGTGCTTAGTCAGTTTACCCCCCAAAGCAGCTATGAGTCATTGGGACACTATATCCCATTTAAAAATATATACCCTGTTGGCCGACTTGATGCTGACAGCGAAGGGTTACTCATTTTAACTGACAATGGGAATTTTCAAAATAAATTATCTGACCCAAGTAACAATATATACAAGACTTACTGGGTTCAGGTTGAGAATATTCCCAATGAGAATGCTTTAAATATTTTGAGAAATGGGATGAAAATTCAAGGCTATATTACCAAGCCTGCTCTAGCAAAAAAAATTGTTGAGCCAGTTATTTGGGATAGATCTAAACCAATAAGAGTAAGGAAAAATATTCCGACATCATGGATTGAGTTAGGTATAAGCGAAGGAAAAAACAGACAAATTAGAAAAATGACAGCCGCTATTTTTCATCCAGCATTGCGTTTAATTCGAATAGCTATAGGAGATTATAGGATTGAAAATTTAGCGCCAGGTGAATATAGGGTGATTGAATCCTAGGATATTTTCTGTCCTCGGAGTGATATAATTTAAATATAAACAAAATTTAAGGGCAAATATGTCTGGTAATACATTTGGTACATTATTTACACTAACCTCCTTTGGTGAATCCCATGGAGCGGCAATAGGTGGGATTGTAGATGGTTGTCCGCCAGGAATGGAATTAAATGAGTCCGATATGCAAATTGATTTAGATAGGCGAAAACCAGGAACTTCTAAATTTGTGACTCAAAGAAAAGAGGACGATGTCGTAGAGATTCTATCAGGTGTTTTCGAAGGAAAAACAACTGGTGCCCCTATTGGTTTTATTATTCGAAACAAAGATCAAAGAAGTCAGGATTACAGCAAAATTAAGGATACATTTAGACCGGGGCACGCTGATTTTTCCTACCAACAAAAATATGGAATTCGTGATTACCGTGGCGGCGGAAGATCAAGTGCTCGTGAAACCGCTATTAGAGTTGCAGCGGGAGCAATTGCAAAGAAATGGTTAAAGCAAAATTTTGGGACAAATATTAGAGCGTGCCTATCGCAGATAGGAGAAATAGTGATACCAATTAAAGACTGGGAGACAGTCAATAAAAATTCATTTTTTTCCCCTGATAACTCAGCCTTAAATGCCTTAGAGGATTACTTAGATAAAATTCGGTCAGACAAAAACTCAGTAGGTGCAAAGATTTTTGTTCAAGCTGAGAGCGTTCCTGTTGGGCTTGGCGAGCCTATTTTTGGAAGATTAGATGCAGAGATCGCATCAGCCATGATGAGTATTAATGCTACTAAGGGTGTAGAGATTGGCGCAGGTTTTTTAAGCGTGACGCAGAAAGGTACGGAGCACAGCGATGAAATGGATGCCGACGGATTCAAAACTAATAACGCGGGCGGAATCCTAGGCGGTATATCTACAGGTCAAAATATTGAAGTGAATGTTGCATTTAAACCTACCTCAAGTATTCCACAAAACCGAAGCTCAATAGATCAAGAAGGAAATTCTGTTGAAATGAAAACAACTGGAAGGCATGACCCTTGCGTGGCTATCCGGGCTGTTCCAATAACCGAGGCTATGATGGCATTGGTTTTAATGGATCATGCATTGAGAGATAGAGCGCAAAATATGGACGTCAAAAGACTAAATCCTTTCTCGTCGTGACCGCGACTCTGCATTGGCAACTTTCTCGCTTTTATTTCTTTTATTATTTTTTTGTAGGACTATTTACTCCTTATTGGGGACTGTACCTCCAAGATTTAAAATTTAATCCTTTGCAGATCGGCATTTTGTTATCTCTATTTCAGTTTAGCCGAATTATTGCCCCTAACTTTTGGGGCTGGCTAGCAGACCATACAGGCCAAAGAACCAAATGGATTAGAGTGACTGCTTTTTTTGGGTTTCTAGGGTTTTGTGCTGTTTTTTGGGCCGATACGTTTTACTTGATGTTTTTTTCCATGATGGCTATGAGTATTTTTACAAGCTCAACGTTACCATTAGTTGAGTCCCTAACTCTGTCTCATTTATCCACAAGCAAAGGGAATAGTGGTTATACAAGAATCAGGCTGTGGGGTTCTGTTGGATTTATTGCTGCAGCTCTTATTTTAGGCTACCTTATTGATCTCTTTACTGTCCAGAGTTTAGTATGGGCGCTTCTATTAACCCAGGGCACAATATTTATTTTAACTTGCTATATCCCTGAAAAGAAGGATAAAGCTGTTTATCTCATTAAAAGATCTATATTCGCTGTCATAAGGAACCCTGAGGTAATTTGTATACTGTTGGGATGTGGGCTAATGGTTTCTTCTCACGGCCTTTTATATAATTTTTATTCAATTTTTTTAAAATCCAATGATTATTCTAGTTTTTCGATTGGCTTACTCTGGTCAATTGGGGTATTTTTTGAAATATTTATGTTTTTACTAATGCCAAAAATTCTCAATAAAATCAATCTAAAGCAAATACTATTAATTAGTCTTGCGCTAGGTGTAATAAGATTTTTTCTTATTGGAGCCTTTGTTAACAGCATCTATATAATTATTTTTGCTCAAATACTTCATGCGGCAACATTTGGTAGTTTCCATGTCGCATCAATTCAAATTATTGAACATTTCTTTAATAAAGATCATCATGCAAGAGGCCAGTCACTTTATAACAGCATCACTTATGGAGTGGGTGGGGTGGTTGGTGGTATAGGTGGTGGTTTTATGATCGAGGCATACGGTGCGAATACTACATTTATGCTTTCGGCTTTATTACCCTTATTAGGGTTTATTGTAATTTATTACGGCTTGAAAAATTTTCCAGTTACAGCCTCTTGAATGTAGTTAATTAGTCCCTTTTATTAGGGCATATGCCGAATGATTATGAATCGATTCGAAGTTTTCAGATTCCACAATAAAATTATCAATCTTTTTACTTTTCTTAAGTTCATTTGCAATATCTCGAACCATGTCTTCAACAAACTTCGGGTTATCGTAAGCTTTTTCTGTCACATATTTTTCATCGGGCCTTTTAAGAAGCCCATATAGTTCGCTTGAGGCTTGTTTTTCGATTGTCTCAATAATGTCTTCAATCCAAACAAAATCGTTGGTTTGGACTGTAACTGTGACGTGTGATCTTTGGTTATGAGCCCCATAATCTGAGATTTTTTTTGAGCATGGACAAAGGCTTGTAACCGGAACAATCACCTTAGTAGTGTTAATAAATTTATCATTAATAATTTGACCAATAAAACTCACCTCGTAATCTAATAAGCTCTTTACTCCAGATATGGGCGCAGATTTATTCATGAAATATGGAAATGTCATTTCGAGATCACATGCTTTTGACTCAAGTCGTACTAGCATCTCCCTGAGTATTCTTTCAAACGACTCAACAGAGATTGCTTTTTGATTCTCATTTAAAATTTCAACAAATCGGGACATGTGAGTCCCTTTAAAATTATGTGGGAGATGAACGTACATATTAAAATTAGCAACTGTATGTTGAGAACCACCAGATCTGTCTTTCACAGTAATAGGATGCTTTATTGATTTTATTCCAACTTGGTCAATATCAAGATGCCTTTTATCTTCTGCATTTTGAACGTCTTCAATAACGGTTGGTGTAGTTGGGCTATTCATAATCTTTTTTTACCAATACTTTAAAAATTAATATTATCATCTATCAATTTGATTAACAATTCTATTCAGAATACCATTTTTATCTAAACCACATATCTTATATATTTCTTCTTGGGTTCCATGCTCTAGAAATTTATCTGGAATGCCAAGGCAAAGAGTTTTACAGGCTATATTACTTATGCTTAGCACTTCAAGCACAGCAGATCCAGCCCCTCCTTTTATTGTATTATCTTCAACGGTAACTAATAGTCTATGTGTCTGAGCGCTTTTTACAATAATAGTTTCATCAATTGGCTTAATAAATCGCATATCAATTAACGTTGCATTTAGTTCAATGGCGACAGCTTCACATACATTAAGAAGAGGGCCAAAACATAGAATCACAATATTTTTTCCAGCTCTGATTGTCTTAGATTTTCCTAGTAAAATTTTATTTTTCTTTGAAACTGATTGGCCTGGGCCATTGCCTCGTGGGTAACGGACAGCGCAAATACCATCATATTTGTAACCTAATGAGAGCATATGGTGACAGTCATTCTCATTAGATGGCGCCATTAATACAATGTTTGGGATACAGCGTAGAAATGAAATATCAAAATTACCTGAGTGAGTTGCTCCATCAGCGCCGACGATGCCGGCCCTATCTATTGCAAATAACATTGGGATATTTTGAAGCGCAATGTCGTGTATTAATTGATCGTATGCTCTCTGCATAAACGTTGAATAAATTGCAACAACAGGCTTATAGCCGCTAAGTGCAAGACCAGCTGCAAATGTTAGCGCGTGCTGCTCTGCTATTCCTACATCGTAAAATCGGCTCGGATATTTTTTAGAAAAAACTGTAAGTCCAGAGCCGTCCGACATAGCAGGTGTTATGGCGCACAATTTTTTATTAGTTCCTGCCTGGGCCATAATCCAATCAGAAAAAATATCTGTGAATGTTTTTTTTAATTCACCTGCCTTTAAACTATTATCACTTGGTTTAAATTCACTGATTCCATGATATTTATTTGGATTGTCCTGTGCTGGCTTATATCCAAACCCTTTTTTTGTTGCTACATGAAGAAACTGCGGCCCACTGAGTGATTTTATATTAGACAAAGTGTCGATCAGAGTGTCAATATCATGTCCGTCAATTGGGCCGATATAATTAAATCCAAACTCCTCGAATAGTGTTCCTGGGATAACCATTCCCTTTAAGTGCTCTTCAGTTTTTCTGGCAAGATCTAGAATTGGAGTGGCTTTTGAAAATAGAGCTTTACCCGTCGATTTAAACCCCCCATAAAATTTGCCAGAAAGCAGCTTTGCTAAATAGTTATTAATAGCCCCAACATTTTTCGAGATAGACATGTCATTGTCATTTAATATTACAAGTAGGTCATTTTGAGAGTTACCTGCATTATTTAATGCTTCAAAAGCCATGCCAGCAGTCATGGCGCCATCACCTATGATTGCAATTGCACGATATTTTGATTTTGATTTTTTTAATCCTTCTGATATTCCAAAAGCAGCAGATATTGAAGTACTTGAATGCCCGGCCCCAAACTCATCATACGGGCTCTCTTTTCTATTAGGAAACCCTGAGAGCCCATTTTTTTTCCTCAGGGTATGCATCTTATTTTTTCTTCCAGTTAAAATCTTATGCGTATAGGTTTGATGACCCACATCCCAGATAAGTTTATCCATTGGAGCATTGAATACATAATGAAGAGCAATGGTAAGTTCCACAACACCTAAATTCGATGAGAGGTGGCCCCCTGTTATCGAGACACTCTTAATAATTAATTCTCGTATTTCTCCAGATAGAATTTTTAAGTCTTTACGAGATAGATTTTTTATATCTGTCGGGTAATTTATATTATCAATCAATGGCATCTAGTGAGATCTCAAATATATGTAGTTAATCAATTTTATAATATTATCTTTTTCACCTGGTAAGGCCTTTATGCACTTCATTAACTTATTAAAAAATGCCATGTTTATTTCTTTTGAGGCATTAAGCCCAGCAATTGAAACGTAAGTACTTTTATTTGCATCCCTATCTTTTCCTGCTGTTTTTCCAAGGACGTGTGTGTTTGATTCGTAATCCAGGATATCGTCTGTAATTTGATATATATTTCCGATTAGTAAGCCCATTACTTTAACTAATTTTTTAGTTTTAGGATCTGACGCTTCGCATGATAAGTAGCCCATTTCACATGCGACTTGAATTAATAATCCCGTTTTTAATTCCTGTAGATTTTCAAGCTCCGACATTTTTAGTTTTTTATTAGATGATTCAATGTCATTTGATTGTCCAAGGACCATACCATTTTTACCGATAGCTCTAGAGAGCATATTTATCATAAAAATCTTTTTTTGGTCGCTAAGATTAACTTTGGATGAGGATAAAATTTCAAATGCATTTGCTTGCAAAGCATCGCCAGCCAAAATAGCCTGAGCCTCATTAAATTTAATATGGCAGGTAGCCTTTCCCCTTCGTAGAGTGTCATCGTCCATGGCAGGAAGATCATCATGAATTAGAGAGTAAGCATGCACAAGCTCAAATACAATTGCTAGCTGATCAAGCACCTTTATATCTGCATTTCCAATGCCACCAGTCGCATAAACTAGCAATGCCCGAATACGTTTCCCACCATTTAATACCGCATAATGGCAAGCTTTGTGTAGGGTTGAATTATTTTTTTTCGAGTTAAAATATTCGATTAAAATTTTATTTATTCGATCTTGGTGTATCTTGACCCAATCCTTGGAATTATTGACCATCTAAATCAAGGTCTTCAAGTTCATTATTTTGTGAAAGAATTTGGATTCTTTTTTCAATCTTATTCAGAGATTTCTGAGCATCCTTGACCAGAGAAACGCCTCTTTCATAGAGCTTCAAGGAAACTTCTATGTTTAAGCTTTCTTCTTCCATGTTTGTGACAATTTGTTCAAGCTCTTTAAGAGTTAATTCAATGTCGATTTTCTTTTCACTCATAATCATGAATACCTAATAAAAAATGTTGAATATCTAAAATTTGCTTATCTATTACCTCATGGCCTATATCTAGTATTTTTAAAGTAAAATTTTCCAAGAAATTTTTTTGGTAACTTAATTTTGCAATATTTATATTAATAATATCATCATGCCTTCCATGCATTGCCAATATGCGAGGATTATTTTTTATGAAACTATCATTGCTAATTTTCGGTTGGTACCCTGAAAGTGAAATTACCCCATCAATATTAATTTTTGATGTAAGTCCTATATATATAGCCAGTGCAGCTCCCTGAGAAAATCCTGCAATAATAATTTTTGGGAAATTTGATAGCTGGCTTACCCTCTTGTTAATTATTTTTTCGATCATTATTTTTGAGGCTTCAAGCCCAATGTTATCTTGAAATTCGAAATTGAGAGCATGTATATCATACCAACCTCTCATCATCATCCCTTGGTTGAGTGTAATAGGGATGCTTGGTGCATTCGGAAGAATAAATTCACATTCACTTCTATCGAGCTTTTCAATAAAATGTGTAAAGTCATTGCAGTCAGCACCTAGACCATGAAGCCATATTACTAGAGATTTTGGGCTCGTTTGTTTATTGAGGGTGATCATAAAAAAAGCGGACCCTTTATGATCCGCCTTATTTTTTTAATTACTTAACTTCTAGAGATTTTTTTAGGCTCTCTAGGCCTGGTAGGACTATAGCCTTTACTGCAGCTACTGCTGTTTCATCATCTTGACCTTCAGGAATAGGGGGGTTTAGTTTATATGTCCTATAGAACCGAGCAGTCCATTGAATAACTGATTCATTCTCATTTGCCCCATTTTTAATAACGATATATGCGTTATAGTCTGAAAAAGGGACATCTTTTTTTATCATTTCGTACTTTACCTTCATCGACTCCTCGTCAACTGATCTTATTTTCATAATCTTAGTAAATTCTGAAAAATCTTTTAGAGCAGCCCAGGCTTTATTCGGTGAAATATTTACAGTAATTGATTCCTGAACTTTTTGAGGGGTTGGCCCGTGTGCAAAAATCTGAAAAGATAAAAGTAATGCAAATATAACTGTGATGAGTCGTGTCATTTTGTTAAATCCTTAATTGGTGAAAATAATACAGTATTTTACTACAAATAGAATCATCACTCTATTGGTAAATAAAGCTCCCGAAAGCCCTACTCTGTAGGCCAGTTTTAACCTCTTTTATTACTTTATATGTTTTTAAATCAATTATTGATATAGAGTCACCCCCCCAATTTGTTACAATTAATTGGTTGTCATTGCTATCAATAGATAAATTTTCAGGATTTTCCCCTACTGCAATCTTTTCGATTTCTTTTCCCCGATTTAGGTCAACAATGCTTATGGAGTCATCTTGAGTATTCGTAACAAAGGCAAACCCCTTATCAGTCACTACCGAATATGGATGCATACCAACCCTAATTACTTGTGTTGAAAAGTTATTAAGGTTAATTATTGAAATAGAATCGTCGTATACATTGGCAGAGTAAACGTAATGACCTGTTGTATGAATTCCAAAAGGATGGAGCCCGGTTGTAATTTTTTTAACTAATTTATAATTACCACCCTCATAGATCTCAATTGTGTTTTGATCGCGATTTGAAATAACAATATAATTTAATGTTTTATTGAACACAATACCAGACGGAGTTAACCCAACATTAAAAGTTGTAACAACTTCTAGTTTTTTAACCGAAAGCACGGCCACCTTATTATTAAACCAATCAGTAATAAAGAGTCTGTCTTCAGACGTGTCACTCGTAATACCCAATGGGGTGAAATTTAGAGGAATAGTTTTAAGGAGGATGTTGCTGTTAATATCAATCACAGATAAAGTTCGGCTTTTAACATTTCCAATCACCGCCAACTTATTACGTGACAGTATATGAACTCCAAGAGGGCTTTCACCAACATTAATTTTTTTTAATTCTCTTTTATTGCTTAGGTCTATAACGGAAACAGTATCTTCACCCTGGTTTGTTATGTAGGCAAGTGCAGTATGGTTATTTGTAGGTCTGAGAATAAAATACAG
>TARA_B110000503_G_scaffold114484_1_pt1 | contig 10121 bp, 9 predicted proteins | sample TARA_B110000503 | Tara Oceans TARA_B110000503 (sample SAMEA4397472) | marine metagenome | biome: Polar Biome; feature: [SRF] surface water layer (ENVO:00010504); material: water (ENVO:00002006), including particulate matter (ENVO:01000060) such as... | depth 5 m
AATCCATTTTCTAATATTACATCTTGAAGGCTTACTGTTTCAACTTCATAAAGCAATCCTTTTTTTCTTTTGGATGAATGCTCATCATTAAAGGAATAATCATTTATAGTTGAAAGACCAGAGTTTTTAATTTCATTAAATAAAACATTTTCCCCTGTTTTCTCAGAAACGCATCTAAAGTCAATTTTACATGATCTATTATTTTTTAAAGAGTCTCTGTATTGCCTTGAAGGTTCAATTATTAAACCACTCCAATTAAAAAACTTTTCTAACATATAAGTATTAGATCTTTGTATACCATCTAAACCTCCAAATTCAACAAACACTCCATTTTTTTTATTTAAAACAGATAAAACAAAAAGGTCTTGTTGCTCTTTGGATTGTGAATTTTTTATATAACTAATTATCAGATTTTGAAATGTGTAATCTGTAGAAAAATTATTTGCTATCCCTAATACTTTATGTTTGATGAGTTCAGATTTTAAGCTAAAATATACCTTGCTATTAACAAATACGTATCCAGTTATTGTCTTGAAAATTTTATTAATTAATTTTTTGATCATTATATGTCAATTTAACGAGTTTATTTTCAGCACCCTCAATTTTTTTTAATTTAGCATTACATGTTTTAAATCCGTTTATAGCCTGAGATAGCCTTTAGATTTTGGGAACAATGCTTTAACATCAAATATAACTGATTCTGAATGACTCAATTTTTCTATATCAAGATTTGAAAACTCTGAATGAGAAACCGCTATAATAATAATATCGAATTTAAAAGAAGATTTTAAATTCGATATTACTCCACCAGAATAAAGACCTTCTAACTCATCTATATTAGCAACGGGGTCGTATATTTTAGTGACTATATTATATTTTAATAAAGAAGTATATATGTCTTTTACTTTTGAGTTCCTAACATCCGGGCAGTCCTCTTTAAAAGTTGCTCCTAAAATTAAAGCTGTTTTACTAGATCTATTAATTGATTTTGTTAGCAGACTTTGAATTACTCTAGTAACAATTTGCATTGGCATATCATCATTAATTCTTCTTCCAGATAAAATCATCTCTGGGTTATAACCTAACTCCTGGGCCTTAAAAGCTAAATAATATGGGTCTACTCCTATACAATGACCTCCAACTAAACCAGGAAAGAATTTAAGAAAATTCCATTTAGTAGCTGCAGCATTCAAAACCTCGTTAGTATCTATACCCATACGATTGAAAATTTCTGATAATTCATTAATAAAGGCAATATTAATGTCTCTTTGAGTATTCTCAATTACTTTAGCAGCTTCGGCAACTTTTATAGATTCTGCTTCATAGACACCAGCCTCAATAATAGATAAGTATAACTTAGATATTTTCTTTGTCGTTTCTACAGTAGAACCAGAAACAACTTTTTTAATCTTTGTAATGGTATGTTTTTTATCGCCGGGGTTAATTCTTTCTGGGCTGTAACCTACGAAAAAATCCCTATTACATAACAAACCTGACTCTTTTTCAAGAATGGGAACACAAATTTCTTCTGTTGCTCCAGGATATACAGTAGATTCAAAAATTATAATATCTTTTTTTTTAAGTATAGTAGCTACAGACTTTGTAGCTGTTTCAACTAAACTTAAATCTGGTTGTTTATTTTTATCAACAGGAGTTGGAACAGTTATTATAAATATTTCACAGTCTTTAGCTTTATTAATATCGTTTGTTAATTGTAAAGACTTTCCAATTGTTTTATGTAATTCTTCGTAAGATAATTCAAGGGTTTTATCAAAAAAATTATTTAGTTCGTTTATTCTATTAAAATTAATGTCTACACCAACTACACTGTGCTTATTTGCAAATGCATTAGCTAATGGTAAACCAACATAACCCAATCCTATTATTGCTATTGACATATTTATATAGATTTATATAATAGTTCTAGTTTTTGAAAATATGTTGCAAGAGTAAATTTATCTTTAACAGTTGTAAATAAATTGTTCCCTAACTCATATCTCTTTTTTTTATTTAATTTTAAAAAATCCACCGACGATTGAAGCTCTTCAACATCAATTTCTTTTGGAGATGTAAGCTTCCTTGAATTACCATCAACCACATATTGGGGATAATCTACTGCATCATTAGGCAAGTCCATTTTTCTAGGAGGTAGCTTTGGAGTAATTAAAATTCCATTCTCATTATGAGATATGATTTCAGGAATACCATCAACGTTTGAGGCTATCACTGGACATTTTAAAAATCCCGCCTCTATTATAACATTCCCTAATGGCTCTCTTATTGATGGCACAATAAGTAAATCTATTTTAGATAGAAATTCAAAGGAAATCACTCTTCCTAAAAACCTCAAGTTTGGTAAATCGTCACCATATTCTTTTAAATTTTTTTCTAAAGCTCCACTTCCGCCAATTAGGAAATCACAATTGTTCATTCTTTTAGCTAGATCTATAAATGTATGCACTCCTTTATGAGTATCTAAACGGCCCAAAAAACCAATTTTAAAATTATCGTTTTTTTGAACTTCTTTTTTATTAGTAATTTTAGTTAGAGGTAATATTCCATTGTAAATAACCTCAATATTTGTACTTATAATCTTAAACTTTTCAAGTAAAATGATTTTAGAAGCCTCAGAATTTACAATAACCACTTTTGCTTTTTTAAGATTTGATTTAATAATATACGCCTTATTTTCATTTAAGTTCCATGATGTACCACGCTCATGAAAAATAATATTATTGACAGGCAAACATTTTAATAGATAATATAATTTTTTGCTGCCTAAGTTATTGTAAAAATGAATTATATAGTGGGCTGAACATAGTCTAAAACAAAATTGTAAAAAAATGAAAACTGAAGACTTGATGTTTTTATAATAAGAAGCATCTATGTCAAAGCTATTGTTATCTAATTCATGCATCCCAAAAATTTCGTGTGTAAAAGCACTAGATTTAATGGCTTCTTTAAAATAGTTGACGAAAGAATATTGAACACCCCCTATTAAATTTGAGAGGGATACTTGATGCACAATTGTTTTTTTCATTCTTGTAACTTAAAACATTTTTAATATATCTTCATCTTCGAAGTCGTTTATCAAAAATGTATTTGGCGGAAATTTAGTTTCTTTATTTTTTATCCCAACAAAAGAAATCCCACATTCTTTAGCTGCTTTGTAGTCTGTTAATGCATCTCCAAAAAAAATAACTCTCCCATTATCAATAGCTGTTTCTAGTAATATATTATTAATTATATCTGCTTTAGATTTTGGTGAGCCATAAACTCCATCGAAATGATTTGTTAAATTTCTTTCATTCAATATTTCTAAGATCTCTATTTCGGGTGTTCCAGTGCAAATATACTGCAAGTAGTTGCTGCTATTTTTTTTTAAAAAAGGAATAACACCATTAATATAATTTGAATTAATAACTTTTTGCTTAACCAAAAATGAAAATTCTGATGCTAATATTTCTATATCAGCATCTGAAATTTGTCTATTCAAAAGTTCAGATTCAAAATATCTAATTTTATCATATCTAGAAATGCCTCCATTTTCTATATGATAATCTATGACAGCTTTTAATATATTATAACCATATCTATTATACATAAAAGAAAATGCCTCAGTTTTAATATTCACTGAATCACAAATAACACCATCAAAGTCATATATTATTATTTTATCTTTCATTCGTTTTATGATTCTGCAATGATTGTAATGGGTGTGCCGTCTAATTTTTCTATCAATAATGGAGCACAAATTAATTTATTTGGAGATTTATTTAATCCAATTAAGTTCATGTCTTCAATTAAAAGGATTGGCCTATCACCTCCTAAAAAATTACGATGAGCTATTCGTCCTAACTCTCGATTTTGATAGGACGTAATTGAAATTAAATCTAATCCTATCACTTTTAAGTTAGGTAAGTTAGTCCTTAGCTTATTTGCCAAATCTGGTGATAGACCTGGATTATTTTTCCAATATTTTTCTTCTCCTCTAAAGGCTCCAAATCCAGTTTTTAATATTATGAAATCTGTTTTTTTAGGGATTTTATTTATTTGATTTTCAGAAAAATTAATTAATTCATTTTCTGCTGTAACAAGTTCAATTAGAAAGGGGCTAGTGAAAATCCAATCAGAAATATCATATTGCTCAGATGTCTTACCGTTTTTGATAAAGTGATTAGGAAAATCAACGTGAGTGCCAGAATGGTTATTAAAAGATAGTACTTTTGAATTAGAAGAATCTCCTTTTTCGATTGAACTATTTATTTTTATTTTCACTCCTTTCTTACCTCCGTATAAAGGTGTATTTTCATTCATCGGATAAGATAAAAAAGTATATTCAAAATTTTTAGGCACAGTTTATTTTTTATGGATTTTACCGGTTTTTAATAGATCTTGATGTATTGAATAAATTGTTTCTAAAATTCCTTGTCCAAGTTCATAAGAATCTTCAATAGATATTTTTTTAGCAATATTGGGTTTAAAATTGTAGGGTGTTATTTGATAATGGGCCTCTAAGCTTCCTTTTTTGTAAATTATTTCAATGCTTTCATCCATTATTTCTTTTATCATAAAAAGCAAATCACTAATTTTAATAGACTGGTGTCCAGAAACCATTAAAAATGAATTCTTATATTTTTTATCTAGGACTTTAACACTGGCTTTTGAAGCATCTATCACATTAATATAATCTCTAACCTCACTTCCATCTCCTTTTCTTTCTATTTTCCCCTCCAATAAGGCCTGCTCAATTGATTTATGGATAAAGTTAAAATTATTTGCCCTACTCCCATAAAGAGAACCATATCTTAAAATCGTAAAATCAAGATGAAATTCATCACTATAATTTTGAATTAATAATTCACAAGCTTGTTTTGTGCTTCTATAAAATGAACCATGTTGGCTATATACATAAATAGAGCTAGAAAACACAAATCTTTTTATTTTAAATTTTCTACATGCTTCTAAAATATTAATTGTTCCCAAAATATTATAGTTTACACATTGAACAGGATCTTTTTTAGATTCAGATATGTCAGCAATAGCTGCAAAGTGATATACAATTTCAACTCCACTTATAGCTTCATCTAGAGCTTCTCTGTCAGTTATATTACCCACAATCATTTTCTGATTATTGGCTAAATATCTAGAATGAACAATGTCAAAAATAATTACTTCATAACCTTCCTCTGTTAATCTATCCGCTACATGACTTCCTATAAAACCTCCCCCTCCTATTACTAAAACTTTTATCATTTAAATTAAATTTTTAATTAAATTTTTAACAGCCATTAATCCTTGCCTTTCAACATTTTCATGAGTCCTTGATGCTATATGAGGTGTTATCAGTATGTTTTTATTATTTAAAAAAGGGTGGTTTTTTTCCATAGGTTCTTTTTCCAGAACATCAGTAAGATATGCTTTTATTTTGCCTCTATTAACTGATTTTAAAATTTGGTCTTGATCAACTAATCCAGCACGAGCAGTATTTACTATAATTACACCGTTTTTCATTAATTCTATCGATTTTTCATTAATCATGTTTTTGGAGTTACTATCTAGATTTGCATTAAGACTAATAATGTCACTAAGTTCAAAGAAAGATTCAGGTGTATTAGCATATACTATTTTAAACTCTGTTGCAAAATCATAGTCGGGGTATTTATCGAAAGCAACAACTTCCATTCCAAATGCTAAAGCCCTCTTAATAACTTCTTTTCCAACATTGCCAGTTCCAAATACGCCAAGTGTTTTTCCATATAAATCAATTCCTGTTAAGCGTTCCCATTTTTGATTTTGAATTAAATTATTTTCCTGTATAATATTTTTACAATAAGACAATAGTAACGCAAAAACATGCTCTGCAACTGTTGTTTGATTAATCGCAGGACAGCTTTCTACAGGAATTTTAAATTCCTTTGCTGATGGTAAATCTATTTTATCTAAACCAGAACCATATTTAGATATGACTTTCAGTTTAGCATCAGCTCCTTTTTTAATTACGTCTCTAGTTATTTCATCATCACCACAAATTATACCATCAAATTCATCTATTACTGCTAAAATATCTTTCTCCTCCAAAGGGCCTCTCATTACTGAGACGCTAAAATCTTGACTATAAAGTAACTTCTGGTGATCCCCTGTTGTATCATGAAAAGATGTGGATGTTAATAAAATTTTAATCTTCACTTTTAATATAATTTTTTATTAAAGAATCACTCTTCATTAATGTATTAACTTTTTTCAAATCTTCGTCCGTATCAACCGCTAAAGTGATTTCTTCACGCATGACCATTTTTATTTTAATGCCATTTTCTAATAGTCTATTCATATCTACAGACTCTATTATTTCCAGTGGCGTTTGGTCCATTAAATTATACTCTAAAAGAAAGTCTCTTCTAAATGGGATAATACATACCTGTTTTAGCATAGGGATATTTACTCCCCCTTTTTTTCTTGATGGAATAGGTTCTCTTGAAAAATATAGAGCATTGTTATCTTTATCGACTACAACTTTTACTTCTGCCGGATCATTATGCTCATTTTCAGTTTCTATATTTTCCATCAGATTAGTGATGTGTAAACTAGATTTCTCAATTAGAGGCTGAACAGCTGCACTAATCATTTCTGGAGTCACCATGGGTTCATCTCCTTGAATCATAACAACAATATCTACTGTTTTACCTGTTATTTTTTCAATTTTCAAAAGAGCTTCTGCAGTTCTATCTGAAGCTCTTTCATGTTTATCACTAGTCATAATAGATTTACCCCCAATAGATTTAATATATTGCTCTATTTGTTCATCACATGTAGCAACATATACATCATTCAATATGTCACACATTTTGGATCTAAAATAAACATGACCTATCATGGGTACCCCAATAATTTTGGCCAATGGTTTATTTGGCAATCTACTAGATGCCATTCTGGCTGGAATAATACCAATTATATTCATTATTTAATTTTTTTTAATTTATTTAACTCAACTCTTGCAGCACTTCCTAAAAATAAGCTATCTAAACTAAGTGCTATAAAATTATATCCTTTTATTATTTTTTCTTCAACAAATTCGTAATTTGGTTCTATAACATGATAGCCCATATATTTTTTAGAACGTGAAGCAATCTCCTCGTATTTTGATAATGCCTCTTTAACTTTAGGGTGATCCCATTGGCCTGGTTTTCCAATAGAACCAGAAAGATCATATGGCCCTATAAATGTTCCATCAATTCCTGGAGTTGAGATAATCGCCTCTAATTCCTCTATAGCATTAATATGCTCTATTTGAACAATTAATTTTAGATCTTTAGTCTTATTGTCACGATAGTTTTCAAAGTCAAATCCATAACCTTGAGCTCTGGACAAGCCTACTCCTCTTTTTCCCATTGGTGGATATTTAAAGGAATCAACCGCTCTTTGTGCTTCCTCGGCTGAATTAACCGAAGGAACAATAATTCCATCAGCTCCTGCATCTAAAACTCTTTTAATAATCCTAGTGTTATTTTCGCCAACTCTAACATAGGCTTTTATGCCTTTTCCTTGAATTGCCATAATTAATTGATTAGCATCAGAGTAATCAATAACAGAGTGCTCCATGTCGATACACAGCCAATCGAAACCAGCATCTGCCATAATTTCTGCAATAGCTATATTATTTAAGGTTATCCATGAACCTATTTGAGGTTTTATTATCATAATTTTTCATTTAAAATAAAGGTTTGAAATCCAATATTCTTATTAATTGTTCTTTTATAATTGAATCCTGCTTTTTTAAAAAAATAATCATAATTAAATAATGAGTAATGAATATCTCCTTTTTCAATTGAGTATGGAAATAACATACCATAATCAGGAACTAATGATCTATTTTTTCGATAGGAACTAAAAAATATAAACTTAAAAATATGCTTAAAGATTCTTTTAAGATAAATACTGTTTTTATAAAAGTGCTCACCTGTAATAATTATAATTCCCTTATCATTTAACAATTCCTTCAATTTTCTTAATAAAAATATTGGTGATTCGATATGATGAAATGCTTTTGATAAATAAATTATATCAAATTTCTCCTGAGTTTCATATTTAAGAATATCCCCGCATATTAATTCAACATTAAAATTTAAATCTAATTCCTTAACAGTATATTGAGCTAATTTATGAACTCTATGTTGCGAAAAATCAATGCCAACTAATTTATTTATTTCAGTTTGTTTAAAAACGTTTGATTCAATCCATAAATTTCCACAACATACACTCAAAACATTGTTAGGAGATATTTTCCTTTCTTCCAAAATACACTTAAATTCATTTATAAAAAAAAGTTGTTCTTCAGATTTTTTTAATTTTTCTAAATCATAAAATATTTTCTTTTTTTCTAAAGATTCATTATTCCAGTATTTGTATGAATTATCAGGTGATTCATTTTTATCTATGAATGTATGGGTTATTGCATTTAATTGAGTTTTCATTTTAGTCCTTTTTTAAGCATAAATTATTTTTATCGAATCTTTATTTTCAATTTCTAATAATGGAGATTCATTTATTTTATAATTAAAAACCAATAATGTAGTCTTAATTCCAAGATAATATGCCTCATAACCAACAGAACTATAAGTTGAAATAACTTCTTCTACAAAATTGAAATATTCTGTTAATGGTTTTGTAGCTATTGTTAAATTTTGATTGCCAACACTAGTGATCTTCTTTATTAAAACTTTATTTTGAGAATAAGGATGAAGCTTAATAAATATTTTCTTTTCCAAATAAATTTTACTCTTTAACACATAATCAATAATATTATTTGCATCATGTAAACCACAAGCTACTAAACATGTATTTAGCTTTATCTGTTCCCTTTTAACAAAGTTTAAATAATCAAGTCTTTGTATTCTATCATTTATTATCAAATTAGAATACCCATATGACTCATATATTTTTTTTGAATAAATATCTTCACAATAGTTATTCATTGGTAATGGGACATTGTATAAATTATTTTCCGATCCACAGACTTCAAATTTAGCTAATGCATATAACATTTTTCGTTTTGATATAGGGCCATGTTGAAAACCATATGATTTAATTTGAGGGAAATAATTTCTTAGTATGTAAGATATAAAACGGCCTAAACTATACTCGTGAAGATAATAAACCATTTGTTTTGGCTTTGTCTCTTCAAAGAATCGCATATATGCTTTGAAATACATTAAAATTCTCGGTGTTTGATAGAAAGAAAGCTCTAACTCACTTTTAATTTGGTTATTTAAAATAACACCGTTTAAAATATGATTTACTTTTGTTAATTTTTTATATGATTTATTTATTTTGAAAAAATATTTTAAAGACCAAACAATATCTTTGTAGCTAAGATACAGATCTAACACATTAAACTTTTTGTCTTGAGATTTGCCTTTTAAATAAAATAAAGCCTTAACGAAATCTTTTAAATTAAGATTTTGATGGAATCCATCTGAAATTAATGATAGTAAAAATGAATTCTCAGGGTTTTGAGTGAGATTTCCATATTTTTTTTGTTTGAGATTTGACTCAAAGTGTTTTGGGAAATTTGCAAAAAACACCTTATTGACAGGGAAATTATTGTTTTTAAGAAAAAGCTTAATGAAGGTTAAATAAAATATAGCTTTGAAATAAAAAATAAAATTTTTAAATGCTAAATATTTGTAATTAACACTAATTGATCTATTTATGCTTTTAATATCGCATCCTAAGTTCAAACTTAATTGATCTATTTGCCTGTCAGAAAAACCAATACAACAAATTGAATTAAACGAAGTCTCTTTCAAAACACTTCTTAATATTAAGATGTGAAGATAATAATTATAAGTGTTAAAAAATTCAGTGCGTTTATTTGAGAAAATGCTTAAAAAATATAAAGATAAATTGTTATTAAAAATAAGGTTCTCACTTAAAAACAATTTATTTTTTGAATATATAAATGAAGAATAATTTTCTTTTTCAGAAAGTGCTAAAACATTTAAAATTTTAGCGTTATTTAAGTTTTTAAAGTTTTTAGATAAAACTTTTCCGCTATTAAAATTATATGTGAATATACTTTCATTTTCAGAAAATTTATAGTCAATGTCTTCAGTTAAATTTGT
>TARA_B110000503_G_scaffold107086_1_pt1 | contig 10117 bp, 9 predicted proteins | sample TARA_B110000503 | Tara Oceans TARA_B110000503 (sample SAMEA4397472) | marine metagenome | biome: Polar Biome; feature: [SRF] surface water layer (ENVO:00010504); material: water (ENVO:00002006), including particulate matter (ENVO:01000060) such as... | depth 5 m
CCTATGAATACTTTGGCGTTACGAAACCCATATATATTAAAATGGTGAATAGCAATAAACTAAATCGTTTTGCTAAACGTGCTATTTACCCTGTTTATAATTACAGAAAGTCGAAGCGTATTCTTGAGAATGCATAGGCTGTATGCCGTGCCCTGCTTTTTTTAACTTCAGTTTCTCTGGAATTTCGAACCTGTATAACCAAATACTTAGCGGTTGATAATGGTTCCTAACACCTCCCAAACCGTATGTGCTACCATTTTATGACCTTCAACCGTCGGATGAATGCCATCGCTTTGATTTAATGAAGCAATACCTCCCACATCTTTTAAAATGAAGGGAATAAAGGCTAGGCCATTGTCGATTGCCAAGTCAGCGAAAATAGATCTAAATTCAGTTGTGTACTCCTTACCCATATTGGGTGGCAACTCCATGCCAGCTAAAACAATAGGTATGTTTGGTTTTTTATCACGCACTGCATCAATAATGGCCTGTAGGTTGCCTCGAGTTTCTGAAAGCGGAACACCTCGCAGCCCATCATTTGCACCAAGTTCTAAAAGAAAAACATCTACTTCCTGATTAAGCACCCATTTTATTCTATTGCGGCCACCGGCCGTTGTTTCACCACTAACTCCAGAGTTCACCACAACATACTCTAAGCCTAATGAATCTATTCTAGACTGCAGTATGGCAGGAAAGGCATCATTGATATCATCTAGGCCGTAACCAGCGGTAATGCTATCGCCAAAACATAAAATAGTTTTTTTCGAACTTGTTTCAGCACGCTCCATATCGACTGCCAGCGGTACATTCGTTTCGATCTTCGCTTCAGAATTATTTGTATTTCCGCAGGAAAGTATTGTAAAGGCGATAAGAAAATAACAAAACTTTAAGAAGTTTGGTTGCATATGATGCGCCACATTTAAGAACCTTTGTATACTTGTAAGCGTATGCATCATTTGTTGAAAAATTTAAAGTTTATATGCCAAAGATATTAAAGATTAGCGGGCTAGAAAAGACATATACAAGCGGTTCTAAACAACTAACTGTTTTAAAAAACATCTCTTTTGAAGTTGAAAAAGGGCAGACGTTTTCTATTGTTGGACCCTCTGGAAGCGGTAAGACGACCTTGTTAGGAATTTGTGCCGGATTAGATACGCCCAATGCGGGTAGTGTTGAATTATGTGGTCATGATATTAATGCAATGAATGAAGATGAGCGCGCACTTTTAAGAAATAAGGAAGTTGGCTTTATCTTTCAGAACTTTCAATTATTACCAACGCTTACAGCCCTTGAAAATGTGAGCGTACCTCTAGAATTACAAGGATCAAAAGACGCGGCTAAAAACGCTACTGCACTGTTAGAAAAAGTTGGTTTAATAGACCGTTTACATCATTATCCTTCGCAATTATCGGGAGGTGAACAACAGCGTGTGGCTTTGGCAAGAGCCTTTTCAAACAAGCCTTCTATCTTATTTGCTGATGAACCTACCGGTAATTTGGACGAGGAAACGGGAGAAAAAGTTATCCAACTGCTTCTTAAACTCAATAAGGACACTGGAACAACCTTAGTGATTATCTCCCACGATTTGGATTTAGCAAACAGAACACAGCAGATATTGAGACTAAAAGGGGGGCAAATACTTTCCAACGAACCCACGGCCATATTTTGAATAAAACCCCTTTCACATCAAGAAATAGCACAGCTTGGCTGTTTAAAATGGCATGGCGCGATGCAAAGGCTAGCAGAATGCGCTTGATGCTCTTTATGGCGTCTATTATTTTGGGGATTGCCGCTGTCGTTTCGATACAACTGTTTAGTGAAAACCTTAAAGACAACATACGCTTGCAATCAAAGGCACTAATGGGGGCCGATTTTATTATCGATAGCGAGCAAATCCCTACCGAGAGAGCACAGGCCATTATTGATTCTTTGGGGCCCGACGCTTCTGAAGTGAATTTTGTGTCAATGATTGCTTTTCCGAAGAATGGCGGTACCAAATTAGTGCGCGTAAGGGGTTTGGAAGGCGACTTTCCTTTTTATGGTGCGATTGATACAGAACCTGCAACCGCAGCTTTTAATTACCAAGAAACTGGGAGTGCTTTGGTAGATGCTACACTCATGCTACAGTTTGATATTAAACCTGGCGATTCTATTAAAGTAGGGGAGGTTATCTTGCCAATTTCGGGGTCGTTAAAAGCGATACCGGGTTCTACCGCCATGGCCACATCAGTAGCGCCAACCATTGTAATACCCTATCGTTATTTAGAGGCAACAGCACTTTTACAATTTGGCAGTCGTAAAGAATATCAGTTTTTTTATAAAGCACCAACATTAGATTTAGTCGCATTCGAGAAACGCATCGATCCAATGTTAGATGCCGTAAGGGCCGATTTAGATACGCATACAAGTACGAGCATTCGCCTAGGGCAGCGCTATGATAACGTAAGCAAGTTTCTTAACCTTGCTGCATTTATAGCCTTGTTATTGGGATGCGTTGGAATTGCAAGTTCCGTTAATATCTACATCAAGGAGAAATTAAAAGCGATAGCGGTCTTAAAATGCATGGGGACAACACGCAGGCAAAGTTTTTTAATTTTTCTAATACAGATTTCTGGAATAGGGTTTATAGGAGGACTTATAGGAACAGCCATTGGAGCAGGACTTCAGGAGTTATTTCCTTATATTTTACAGGAGTTTTTACCCTTTGATGTGGAAGTTAATATCACAGCGCAACCCTTAATAATGGGTGTTTTACTTGGGTTTTTCATGTCGGTATTATTTGCTTCATTGCCACTAATTCGTACCTGGTACGTCTCTCCTTTAGAAGTGCTGCGTATAGGAGGAGTTCCCCTAGAAAAACCAAAGAAAGTCCGTTTATTCCTTTTTGTCGTTATCATCTTATTTCTGTATTTATTTTCGTTTTGGCTACTCAATGACCTATTATATGCACTTGCATTTGTAGTTGGAATCTTGGTAACCTTTGCCGTACTAGCTGGCATTGCCATATTGTTAATGAATACAGTAAAGACGTATTTTCCCAAACAAGCCAACTTTACCATTCGACAAAGTTTATTGAATCTATTTCGCCCTAATAATCAGACCGTAGTACTCATTGTGGCAATAGGTTTGGGTACTTTTTTAATTAGCACTTTATATTTTAGCAAGGATATTCTATTAGGCAAAACAAGTGTTGCAGAAACTTCCGAAAATGCAAATATCATTGCATTGGATGTCCAAAGAGATCAGGTGGAGGATGTTGTAAGAATATTTGAAACGAATAATGTAAGGCCTATTGATAATATTTCATTAGTAACCATGCGGATGCATCGTATTAAAGGAAAACTTGTAAATACGTTGCGCAATGATAGCACAAGTAAAGTAAGAGGGTGGCTTTTAAATCACGAATTTAGAGCAACGTATCGCGATTCACTTATCGCTTCTGAACAAATTTTAATGGGAGCCTGGACTTCATCTCAAGCACCTGAAGACCCTATTCAAATTTCAATCTCAGACAACTTAGCTTCTGATGCGCAAGTTACTGTTGGAGATCCAATCGTTTTTAATGTCCAGGGGATGCTCATGGAGACCACTGTTGGTAGTATTAGAAAGGTAGATTGGGGACGGCTACAATTAAATTTTTCAATAGTATTTCCAAAAGGGGTTTTAGAAAATGCACCGCAGTTTAATGTATTAACAACATATGCCGCAACTGAAAAACGATCAGCATCCTTACAACGTGATTTGGTAGCCAAATTTCCAAATATTACCATTATTGATCTTAGACAGATGTATACCATCGTTGAAGATATTTTAGACAAAGTCTCTTGGATTATCAATTTTATGGCATTTTTCAGTATTCTTACGGGCATCATTGTACTGATAGGGTCTGTACGCAACAGTAAATATCAGCGTATTAAGGAAAGTGTGTTGCTTAGAACATTGGGAGCTAAGAATTCTCAGATTCTTCAAATAGCTGCGCTTGAATATCTGTTCTTAGGATTTCTAGGAAGCTTGGTGGGCGTACTTCTAGCATTGCTAAGTAGTTTACTATTGGCCTTATTGGTATTTAAAGAACCCTTTATTCCCTCTGTAATTCCGTTTTTGGTCTTTTTACCTGGTATTTCGTTCTTGGTTTTAGGTATTGGTTTAAGTAATATCGGAAGTGTTTTAAGAAGCTCGCCATTGGAGGTACTTCGCAGAGAGGCTTGATGTTTTAATTTCAGCTACTAACAAAATGTTTCTAGGAATTTTTACCAGCCATGGATTACACGATATTTAAATTTTATATTTGGTGCTAGCTAAAACGATATCATGACCTTTAAACATCTATTATTTTTAACTACGCTCTTTTTTTCTTCGCAAATAATTGGTCAAGAAAACGAAACATCCATTTCTTTTTGGAATACCTTAAAGTCTCACTGTGGTAATGCCTATTCAGGAACACTTGAAATTCCAGAAGAAGATGAGGCTTTTGGCGGAAAGAAATTAGTGATGCACATAAGGTCTTGTGCTGAGAATGAAATAAAAATTCCTTTTTATGTGGGAGCTGATAAGTCTCGGACTTGGATTTTATCAATGAAAAAAGGTGTTATATCATTAAAACATGATCATCGCTACGAAGATGGTACCATGGACCCTGTTAATTTTTATGGGGGCACTTCAACAAATCAAGGGAAGGAAAACATTCAATTTTTCCCTGCAGATGTTTATACACAAAGCCTTATACCTGATGCAGCAACAAACGTTTGGTGGATTACTATTGATGAAAAAACATTTACCTATAACTTACGTCGTTTAGGAACAGACCGTGTTTTTAAAGTCGTCATGGATATTACAAAACCAATTGAAACTCCTGGGGCTCCATGGGGTTGGGAAGATTAATATACCCGCATTATATAGATACATTTAAACAGTAATCTCGAACTACCATTATTGCCTAGGTAGGGGCTTAAATCTATTTAAACGTATAGCGCTGCTCTGCTGTTGAAGATGCGTTTAGTAATTGGTCAAATGTTCTAATAGTGTCAAAGTTCCTTGTAATTTCTTCAGACACGGCAATACCAGAAATACCAGTTTCTAAAACAGCTTTAACATCCTTTGTGGTTATACCTCCAACACCTATAATTGGGGTTTCAGTATGTAAGGCTTCTAGAATCATAGAATATCCAAGTAAACCTAAAACAGGAGATACATTCTCTTTAGTTTTCGATAACCTCAAGGGCCCTAAACTAATATAATCGACTTCTTTCTTAATTAAATTTTCGCAATCTTCCAAGGTATTAGCCGTTCCACCAATAATTTGCCAAGTGTATAAATGCTTTCTAGCCATAGTAGGGCAGGAGTCCGTTTTTCCTAGATGTACTCCATCCGCCTTCACTTCTTTGGCTATTTTATAATGATCATTTATAATGAGCCTGGTTTGGAATTGAGACGTTATTTCTCTGGCCGCTGTAGCAGCTTTTAAAAACTTCTTTTCTGAAACATTTTTTAAACGCAGCTGCACTAATTCTGCACCCGATGTACAAGCGATCTGAATGTTGTCTAGATGTTCTTTTATAGAATTTCCCTGGGTTATATAATGAAGTTTAGGGATCATTTTGCTGTCATTTTTAATATTTAAACTATTGATTTTTAGTAAGATAGTATACAAAGCTCCAGTGAAATTAACAACCAGAGCAATAGAACCGAGACTAGTATATTAGAGCGAAGTTACTTTTTTAGAGTACTCCATAAAATAGGATTCAAAACGTTTTAATGTTGGATGCATTTTTTCTGAATACAACACATATTGGCATTTTTGAATGCTTTGAGTAATGGACATAATAGCAGCATATTCGGGTCTTTGAATGAGCATCTCAGCGTCGTCTATACTAAATATCTTTAATTGGGAGGTATTTACTCCATTTACTAAAAAGAGCTTATTCATTGACCTTGGTGTAGAAATAAGAATGTCTATGCCTAAAAATATTTCTGATTTTTGAACATCAATGTGAAGCGCTTCGTAACCCACATACACACGCAACGAGTTGTATTTCGTATACATTAAAAAAGCATCATATAATTCCATGGCCCTTTCCTTGTTCTCTACAAGAACGACAGCCCTTGGAGCATTTTCGCCAGCTTCACATTTTAATTTCTGCAAGGTTGTAAGAATAAGTGTGGTCGTTTTTCCACTATCTTTTGGTGCGACACAAAAAACATTAGCACCACTTTTTATTACAGGAATGCTACGGCTCTGAAATGGGGTAGGTGCAACTATTTCTTGTAACTCGAGCACATCTTGTATATCGGAATGTAATTTTTTAAAAGGCATAGAATGAAAAAGAGAACTGTATCGTCTCGTGTTTTATTAATTATGACAAAGATACTACCTGCAATTGAATTAACTTGATTCGTTGGTCTTTCTCTTTAGTAATCACCCTCAAAGTATTTCAACTACTTCGAGTTATCTTGACAGAACCTTTTATGATGTTTTTATCCAATAATAACATGCCTCTAAAAACATAGTCGCTATATAAAGCGAATTAAAAGAAATGTCATTTAGGAAAAAAATGCTTTTTTGAAGCCTTATCATGCAATTTAAATGCTAACGAAGAAAGCTATAAGTGCATAAATAGTAACCAAAACAGAACTAATGAAAAATACTGCGTATGTAATAAAAACAGGGTGTTAGACGGTATTGTAAGTGTTTTAAAATAGTAATAACCCTACAATATGAATAAGGTTAAATTACGGTTGCATACTTCGATTAATCGCTCTATCTTTGCACTTAGTATATATTAATAATAAATTACATTATAATGAACAAAGGAACAGTAAAATTTTTCAACGACGCTAAAGGTTTTGGATTCATCACTGAAGAAGGAGTTGATAAAGATCATTTTGTGCACATTTCAGGATTAATCGATGAGATTAGAGAAGGTGACCAAGTTGAATTCGATTTACAAGAAGGAAACAAAGGATTAAACGCAGTAAACGTAAAAGTTATCTAAGTATATATCCATATATTTTCAATAAGAGCCCATCTTAATAGATGGGCTCTTTGTTTTTTAAGTAGTTTTTAAAACCTGAGGCAGGGTTAGACGTATTTTAACCTCCTAAATAAGTAGGTAGTTGATATGAGCAAAAGAGTGAGCAATGCCGATCTAGAAGCATGCATAGAAACGTTGCGGAGGTTGCTTGAGGACCCTAATCAGCTATTCGAATTGCCAGAAGACCAGAGAATCGAACTCTTTAAGGCAGCTGGAGGCTTAACTAGGCCAAGTCGCGATGAGTTTCAACGGAGGCGAAAAGATGCCAAAAAAGCCGTGAAACGTAAAATGATTGCCAAAGATACCCACGCAAGAAAAACTACAGGAATACGCTCTGCCAGAGAAGCAGCGCTATTTGTAGCACCAAAACTACTAGCTGCAGCGGCTATTCCAGATGCCACATTAGAATTAGAGTCGCCTAGAAACTGTTACGTCTGTAAAAAGGTATATACAAAACTGCACCATTTTTATGATACAATGTGTGGCGAGTGTGGCGATTTAAATTATGCAAAACGTTTTCAAACCACAGATTTAAAAAATCAGGTAGCTGTAATAACAGGTTCTCGATTAAAAATAGGCTATCACATTACATTAATGTTATTGCGGTCTGGTGCTACCGTTGTTGCCACCACACGTTTTCCAGCAGATTCTGCCATTAGGTTTTCTAAGGAAGACGACTATAATCAATGGAGTGGCCGTTTGCATATTCACGGCCTTGATTTACGACACATACCTAGCGTAGAAATTTTCTGTAATTATATAGAGCAAAAATACAGCAGATTAGACATTCTAATTAATAATGCAGCACAAACAGTAAGGCGACCATCGGGTTTTTATTTTCATTTAATGAAAAATGAGAAACTACCAATAAACGAATTGCCTAAACTGGCCCAAAATTTATTAAAAGATCACGAAAATTGTTTAGAAGAGTTATCTAGTTTAAGCGCAGGTACAACGATAACGGATAAGAACAATGCCCTACCAGTAACTTGGCACGGTCCAGAACCAGGTATTGGCTTGCGTAACTCTGCCCAATTATCACAAATCCCCTACAGCTTTGATAATTCGTTACAAGCGGCCGAGGTTTTTCCTGAAGGAGAATTAGATGCTGATTTACAGCAAGTAGACTTGAGAACAACCAATAGTTGGCGGTTAAAGCTTGGAGAGATAGAAACTACCGAAATGGTAGAGGTACAGTTAGTAAATGCCGTAGCTCCTTTTGTTCTATGTAATCGTTTGTCTGTTGTTATGATGAAAGAAAACACAGGTAAAAAGCATATTATTAATGTATCTGCAATGGAAGGTAAGTTTCATAGATTTAAAAAGGCAGACAGGCATCCTCATACTAATATGGCAAAAGCAGCCCTAAACATGCTAACACATACCTCTGCATCAACCTTTGCCAAGTCTGGAATTTATATGAATGCCGTAGATACAGGGTGGGTAACAGATGAAGATCCCGCAGTATTATCTAAAAGAAAAGTAGACATACACGATTTTCAACCACCTTTAGATATTGTAGATGGTGCTGCACGTGTTATGGACCCACTAATTGATGGTATTAACACGGGCAAACACTGGTGTGGTAAATTTTTAAAAGACTATTTCCCTATAGATTGGTAGCTTTTAAATTTTTTAAGGTCTCGTCATTCTATAAAAATGAACATAGTAACAAATAGTGCGTAACCTCTATTTATTAGGTTCTTTTGCGTTTCCTTTTTACACTCAAAATTATTTCGTTGTTTTGTTTCAGACCTCAATGCACAACAAAAACCATTAAGCTTTAACTAAACGAAGGTAATATGGCACACTATACCGTTATAAACGATAGCGATGTACAAACAATTTTAAGTAATTATACCGTCGAAACTGCAGTCTCTTATAAGGTGCTTAGTGGAGGGTCAGAGAATACCAACTATTTAGTTAATACAAAAACACGGTCTTTTGTGATGACTATTTGTGAACAGAAATCGACAGAGGAAGCAACGCGTCTCGCTTTTCTTCTAGAGCATTTGCGAGAAAGTAATTTTAATAGTTCACTGGTTATAAAAACGAAGAATGATGAAATGATATCGGTTTGGGACAAGAAGCCGGTGATGTTGAAACAATTTATTGAAGGTGATATCATTCAAGATTTTTCTGCAGATCTTCTAGTATATTTGGGCAGAGAGCTCGCGCGCTTGCATCAAGTAAAAGCACCTCACTATGTACCGCAAACCTTACAATATGGTAATATAAATCGCTTTGATGATGTTAAGAACTATGCACCAAATTCTTCCTTCTATACTTGGATAAAAGAGAAACAACACTATATCGAAAAGTACATACGTCCAGATTTACCAAAAGCCTTGATTCATAGCGATGTTTTTTCTAGCAATGTAATTGTCAATAAAGCCTTAGATCGAGCAACCATTATGGATTTTGAAGAAGCTTGTTATTACTACCGAATCTTTGATATTGGTATGATGATAGTAGGTACCTGCGGGGATAAAAAAACGATTAACAAAGATAAGTTGGCCTCTTTACTAGAGGGCTATGAAAAAGAAAATACGCTCATAGATATTGAGAAAAATGCATTAAAGGCATTTACTGTTTATGCTGCTACCACAACAGCATTCTGGAGACATCACAATTTTAATTATGTGAATGTGATTCCAGAAAAAAAGAATCATTACATAGAAATGAAGCTTTTGGCAGATGCTGTGATGCAATTACCAGATAGTTGTTTTGTTGTTTGATATGATATATAGTGCTTGGCAGTCTTTGTTATGTAACTTGAGCTTTGGCAAAAGCCAAGGTTGTACTACTGTTTCTTTAAAAAAAAATTATTCTCAAAAGTTTCTTTTGCAATGTTAATGGAATCGAGTTTACGAGATGAACGAACTCCTATAATACAATATCAACCTTGTGAGTAAACACTTTTTATTCGCTAACGTAGGAGGGAGGCGTAATATGTGTAGAATAGAAATATTCTAAAAAATAAAAAAAAATACAATTATTCAATTTTTTATATTTTATTTGTAAGTCTAAAGCTTTAACCATAGGAGCTTTTAGCTGAACAAATTGAAACATGTTTATAAGTTCGG
>TARA_B110000503_G_scaffold78179_1_pt1 | contig 10109 bp, 6 predicted proteins | sample TARA_B110000503 | Tara Oceans TARA_B110000503 (sample SAMEA4397472) | marine metagenome | biome: Polar Biome; feature: [SRF] surface water layer (ENVO:00010504); material: water (ENVO:00002006), including particulate matter (ENVO:01000060) such as... | depth 5 m
CTGACATATGAAATGTGGCGTGCTTGTAGGCTTGTAGTAGATACTGGCATTCATGCTATGGGATGGACTAGAGATGAGGTGGTGCAGTATATGTCTGAAAACACCGCCTTGTCTTTACATGAAATTCAAACAGAAACAGACCGTTACATTTCGTGGCCAGGTCAAGCCTTATCCTATAAAATTGGGGAGTTAAAAATCAGAGCCCTCAGAGAAAAAGCCCAAGCGGCTTTAGGAACTTCTTTTGATATTAGAGATTTTCACGAGGTTATCTTAAGCCAAGGAACTGTTAGCTTATCAATTTTGGAAGATAGAGTGTTGAGCTATATTCAGAAAGCTAAAATTCTGAAAAACTTGACTAGTGAATAAAAGCTGGGGTAAAATAAAATCACTCTAGATTAGGTTATATATAGATATAACGACCAATCTCAAAAAAGAAAACCGTTTCTAGAAAACCCACCCCCTCTATAAATCAAGTGATGCACTGAAACTTTTTGGGTTTTTATATAGGCATGAAGAAGTGACCTATTTCTTAGAAAACTTGCAACCAACTGGAAGAAAAAGTATTATAAAACAATAAACCCTTGAAAATTAAATGATTAACAAGGGTTATGGTACTCTCTATGCCGCTGTTTTCAAACCAAAATTGACTTTGGTTACTTGTTATTGATTTAAAAATTTTATATTAAAATTAATTATTATATTTATTTATTTATTTTAATATCATGAGTTTTAAATTATTCAAGTATTTCATTTGTGAATTTCTGATTTTAGTATCCTTAATTTCATGTGTTCATAAATCACATATTGAATTTGACACAGCTATAGACACCAAGAATAAGCCTATAAATTACCTTAATAAAGATAAAATTAGTAATGGTACTGTTTCATTTAGCAGTAATTTTTTAGGTTCTAGACTCTCAGAGGTTACCTATTTAAATGATAGTGTGGCAAGTGTTTTTTTTACCCCTGAGAATGAACCTATAAATAGCAGTCCTTATTTTGCTTTTGAAGCTTTTTCAATATTGCCAAAAGCTTTTTATTTTATTTTTAAATATCCAGAGGCTTATTCTCATAGATATATTCCAAAAATTAAAAAACAAGGTGTTTGGAATATATCAGATTCCTTAACCTATATAATAACTGGGGAAGAACACAAATTGAGAATTTTATTAGATCAAACCCCAGTTACTATTGCTGCCCAAAAAATAGAATCTTCAGTAGATGTTAAAGAATGGATTTACGCTGTAAGTAAAGCTAATCCAACACTTTTTCACAGAGCAATTGCTGGAAAATCTAAATTAGGTAAGAATATTGAAGTATTAGACTTATACAAAGGTAGTCCGTTAAAAAAGGAAATTATTGTTTTACTTACAAGACAACATCCACCCGAAATTTCAGGGTATTATGCTTTTCAAACTTTTTTGTCTCAGTTAACTAAAATTAATTCTTTAAATGAAGAATTTTTTGAAAAGCATAGAATTATAGCTTTTCCATTAATAAACCCCGATGGAGTAGATCTTGGTCATTGGCGTCATAATGCTGGAGGTGTAGATTTGAACAGAGATTGGTCTTTATATAGACAGCCAGAAGTAAAAGCAGTGGTGAATTATATAAACAAAGAAGTTAAAAAGAGTAAAGGAAAAGTAGTCATTGGACTAGACTTTCATTCCACTTGGAATGATGTGTTTTACACAAATACTTCTAGAGAAAAAACTACTTATCCAAATTTTGAGAAGGATTGGTTTGAGGCTTTAGAATCTAAAATCCCTAATTATAAAGTAAATGAAAAAGCTTCCGATAGTAAAACCCCAACTTCTAAAGGTTGGTTTTTGAAAGCGCATAACGCTACTGGAATTACTTTCGAAATTGGTGATGAAACTCCAATTGAGTCAATTAACCTTATTGCTAGCAGTGCAGCAATTGAATTAGCACAATTATTAATCAACTACAACTAAATTTAATTTTATGAAAAAACACCTATTTTTATTAATGTTTTCTGTGCTCTCCATAAGTATGGGGTTAGCACAAACCATAACAGGGAAAGTAGAAGATTCCCAAGGACCTTTAGCTGGGGTATCTATTCTTGTAAAAAATACTTCAATTGGCGTAATTACTGATTTTAATGGTAACTATACTATTGATGCGGGTGTTGGGAAAACATTGGTATACTCTTATATAGGTTATAAGAGTGTTGAAATTCAAGTTTCCAATCAAAACATTATAAATGTAACACTAGAAGAAGATGCACAGAATCTAGACGAGGTAGTATTATCAGCTTTAGGCTTTAAAGAAAATAGAGACAACCTTGCTTCTACCTATTCAAAATTAGATTCCCAAGATGTTGTAAGGTCTGGTGAGCCCAATTTAATTAATGGATTGTCTGGTAAAGCCTCTGGCGTTATTATTTCAGCAACCAGTGCAGATCCTGGAGCGGGTTCTAATATTCAAATAAGGGGGGCTAGTTCAATTATAGGACAAACACAGCCATTAATTGTTATTGACGGAATTCCCGTAAATAACGATAATTTTGAAGGTTTTGGTAGTGCTTCAGATGGAGGAATTTCGCAACAATCACGTTTAAATGATATTAATCCTAATGACATAGCTTCTATTCAAGTTTTTAAAGGGGCATCTGCGGGCGCTATCTATGGGTCTAAAGCCTTAGGAGGCGTTATAGTGATCACTACAAAGAGAGGTGCTACAGGCAAAATGAAGGTTTCACTGTCTACCAATTATTCAATGGATCAAATTAACGTAAAACATTCTATGCAATCTTCTTATGGTCAGGGTGCTAATGGAAAATATAGCCCAACAGCTGCAAATTCATGGGGAGATAGAATCTCTGAACGAGCAGGAGGTGAAGATACGGTAAAGACTACAGGGGAGTATTTTTTAGGAAGTAATGGGGTTACTTATTATCCAATTACCAAAAAAAATAGTACAAACATATATAGTGATAGTAATTTTGATGCTGTTTTTCAAAACGGACATTCAAAAAACACACAGTTAAGTTTATCTGGAGGAAATCAAACAGGGAGCTATTACATGAGCTTAAATCAAATTAATCAGGAGGGAATCATGAAAAATTCAAATTATGATAAAACTTCAATTACTTTAGCTACTACTAATAATTTTACTCCTTGGTTAAAGAATTCTTCAAAGGTTATTTATTCAACTAACTATTCAAATAGAATTCAGCAAGGTTCAAACACTGCAGGTATTTATTTAGGGTTATTAAGAAACCCCGCAGATTTTGACATCAGTGGATACATAGGAACTTACTATGACAATAATGGCAACCCTACTGAGAATAGGCATAGAAGTTATAGAAGATATTTAGGTAATTCATCCTCTCCCACCTACAACAATCCATTATGGACTGTTAATGAACAAACTTCAGACACCAGTGTTGACCGTTTTATAGCTTCTACAGACTTTAATATCACAGCAACAGATTGGTGGAATATTGTTTTAAGGACAGGTTTAGATCAGTATAAAGATGACAGGGTCTATTTTTATCCTATGTTTTCTGCAGATGGAGCCACTAATGGAAGGTATCAAAACGAAACTTTTGTTGTTAATGATCTTAATGCAGAAGCCATTTCATCTATGAACTTTTCATTAAAAAAAGATTTAAATATGAATCTAATTTTTGGTGCTGCAATTAATAAATCTGAAAGAAAGCAAACTTATCTAGAAGCAGTAGATTTTTTATATAACACCAGATTAGTAAATCCTGCTATCGCAGCTACTAAAATTAATGAGGAACGCAATAGAAATTTTAGATCTATCCGTTCCTATATTCAATCTAAAATTCAATATAAAGATTATTTGAATTTAAATTTAGGGGCTACTTATGAAGATGCATCATCTAGCTCTAAATCATTTATTTATCCTAGCGCAGAATTTGGATTTAATTGGGCACAACTAATTTCTAAAGATTTATCTAAAGGATTATCGTTTGGTAAATTAAGACTAGCTTACGGAGAAGTTGGATTACCTCCAGGTGCTCACTTATTCCAAACTACCTATGAAAATGCATCTTATTCTAGTTATTCAGACGCCGTATCACTAGACGCTTTTGGTGGCGGGTTTAGACTTAATGATGATAAGGGAAATACCGAGTTAGAATTTGAAAAGAAAAGAGAATATGAATTAGGTATTGACCTGAGATTTTTCAGAAATAGATTATCGCTCTCAGGTACTGTTTATAGAAACGAGACGAGAGATGCGTTATTAAATTTAGATTTGAATCCTTCTGAAGGATTTAACAGTATTTATAAAAATGCTGGGACTATTGAAAATAAAGGATTGGAAGTTGAATTTTCTTACGATTTATTTAAAGGTCAAGATTTTAACATGAGTGTTTTTGGAAACGTATTTACAAATAAGAATGAAGTATTAGATCTTAGCGGTGTATCTTCAATAAATTTAACTGGGGGATCATCTATTAAATCTAGTGCAGTTGTTGGTCAACCCCTTGGGATTTTACTAGGAAGTGCTGCGCTTAGGGATGCACAAGGTAATTTAGATTTAGACGCTAATGGTTTCCCTAAATTAGACCCTTCGGGTGATAAAGTAATTGGAGACCCTAATCCAGATTGGAGAGGCTCTATTGGTTTACACAGTTCGTATAAAAATTTCAGTTTGGACATTGCCTTTGACACTTCACAAGGAAATGAAATTGGAGAACGAACTAGATATGTTCTTTATGGATTTGGGACGCATTCAGATGTTGGTAATACAGTTACCCCAAGTTCAGATTTAAAAAACTATGCTGGCGCTACAATTCCAGCTGGAGTACCAGTAAGAGGAAATATAATGGATTATGGAGCTGGACCAGTATTGTTGGATGAGAAGTGGTATACTACCTTAGGAGGTGGCTTTGGAGGTTCTGTAATTAATGAGTTTGCTATTGGTGATGCTAGCTATGTTCGTTTAAGAGAATTAACAGCAGCATTAAATCTAACTGGAAACTGGATAAAGAAATTAAATTTAGAAAGTGTTAAATTAAATGTAACTGGAAGAAATTTAGCTTTATGGACTGATTTAAGAGGAATTGATCCAGATGTTAATCAATTTGGAAATGGAAATGGAAAAGGATTGGATTATTTTACAAATCCAAGTTCAAAATCTATTCTTTTCGGTTTAAATATTAATTATTAATTAGAGAGTCATGATAAAAAATATAAAGATTTCACTAGCTATTTTGTTGTCAACATTGGCTATTAGTTGCTCCGATTTCTTGGATGTTAATGAAAATCCAAATCAATCGATAGATGTTCCAAGTGAACTAATTTTAAAGGGAATGGAACTGGCAACCGTTCAAATACAATTGGGTCATTCAATGAGAATATCTCAATTATGGACGGGTCAGCTTAAAGGGCAAGCGAACCTATATAGAAATTTATACAATTATAATATTTCACCAGAAGAGTCTAATTCTGAATGGTCTTTTGGATATCATGGGGTAATTACTCAGAATAGAATTATTCAAGATACCTCTGAAGATATGTTAATTAAAGGAATTGGCAACGTATTAGAGGCTAGTGCTGTAGGTAGTATGGCTGCAATGTTTGGCGATATTCCATATTCTCAATTTGGACAAGAAGATCCTGAATTTGATTCTCAAACACAGGTTTTCGAACAGGTTCAGTCACTGCTAGATAATGCCATTACGCAACTTAGTGCCGCTTCTCCTTCTAGAATATCTAATCAAGATATATTAGTTGGAAAAAAACCTGCTGCATGGATAGAGGTGGCAAATACATTAAAAGCTCGGTTTTATTTGATCACTAAGAATTATACAGCCGCTCTTTCGTCTGCCAATAAAGGTATAAGCAGTGATGCTAATAACATGAGTTTCGGAAAAGGGTTTGGAAGTTTTGGTTCAACATTAGAGAATAGTAATCTGTATTACATTGTTTTAGATGGCAGCCGTGGAGGTGATTTTTCTACAACGGGCTCCTACATTGATGATCTTTTAAATCCAACTAAAACAAATTCTAGAAATCATGCTAAGACTAATGAGACTAGGAGAAAAGATTTTTTAAGTGTTGATATTAACTCTAGAACCGTCAATACTATCTCCTATAAATCGTATACTTTACCGATGGTTTCTTTTCAAGAAAATTCTTTGATTATTATAGAAACCACTGCTCGTTTGAATGAATTTGATCAAGGCTTAAGCAAATTAAATACTTATAGAGCTTATTTGAATTCTGGGAAAGGTTTTATTGGAAATCCGAGTTTATTATCTAAATACGAAGCATTTGTTTCAGCAGATTTTGAAGCAAATGGAATTGAGAATTTAGATGGTTTGTCAAAAGATAAGGCACTCTTAAGAGAAATTATGGAAGAAAAATATGTTTCATGCTTTGGAACTCATATTACATTTGATGATTTTAGAAGATGGTCGGTATCTGATCCAGACTTAGTTATGAAAATTCCACCGGTTACAGGATCACAGCACCCACAGAGGCTTCCAATTTCTCAAAATGAAATTGATGGAAATAGCAATACCCCTAGTCCTATTCCTTCTATATTTGAAAAAACACTTGTAAATAAATAATAATATAATTCTATTAAAAAAAACCTTCAGCTTTAATAGGCTGAAGGTTTTTTTTAATAAAATTTGAATTCTACAATAAGTATCATTAAAGTATTATATTCATTGTATTTCAATTTTAAATCAAAAATAATTCTTAATAAATTTTTGTTATATTTTAGGTCTTTTTATGTTTTTGGTAAAAAAATATAATAATCTTAATATCAATAAATGAATAAATCAAAACAAATTGGATTTTGGGTTGGTATTTTAATACTTGTAATTTCAATATTAATTACACCACCTGAAGGAATGCGACCAGAAGCGGCTAAAGCTTTGGGCGTGACGCTTCTTATGGCTATTTGGTGGATTACAGAGTGTATTCCTATTTATATAACAGCATTTGTTCCTATTGCGCTTTTCCCAATTTTAGGAATTTTAGATGCAGACTTAACCACAAAGAATTATGGAAATAATTATGTGCTAATGCTATTGGGTGGTTTTTTTCTTGCAAAATCTATTGAAATTAGCGGTTTACATAAAAGGATTGCTTTGTTTATAATTAAAAAAATTGGAACAAGTAGAAGAAAAATTATGTTTAGCTTCATGCTAGCAACAGCCTTTCTTTCTTTTTGGATTGCTAATGTAGCTGTGGTTTTACTTATGCTACCAATCGCACTAGCTATTGCAGATAAAGAAGAAGAAAATAAAGAAAGAAATCCTAAGTTTGCTTTGGCATTGATGTTGGCTATTGCCTATGCAGCTAGTATTGGCGGTACAGGTAGTTTAATTGGAACCCCTCCTAACATGGTTTTTGCTGGTGTTTTTTCGAAAGTATTTCCAGACTTACAAGAAATTGATTTTTTAGAATGGATGAAAATTGGAGTCCCAATTGTAATAATTGTTTTGCCAATCACATGGTTATATCTAATTAAGTATTTTAAAATAAGCGGAAATTTTGCTGGCAGCAAAGAGGTAATTGATGAAGAAATAAGTTCTATAGGAAAATTATCTATTATTGAAAAAAGAGTATTTGGAGTTTTTATTTTTACAGCATTGGGATGGATATTTAGAAAAGACATTGAACTAAATAATTTTATTCTAAAGGGATGGTCTTCATTGCTTGGTGTTGAGGAATATGTGCACGATTCTACTGTTGCAATGATTTCAGCATTGTTATTGTTTACAATACCTTCAGGTCAAAAGAATTCAACTCACAATAGACTTTTAAATTGGGAATCAGCATCAAAAATTCCTTGGGGAGTTACAATGATTGTTGGTGGAGGTTATGCTATTGCAGAGTCTTTTAATGAAACAGGTTTAGCAACTTTTATAGCTTCTAGATTGAGTTTTATTAGTGAATACCCATCAATTTTTGTGTTGGTTACGGTAATTACATTTATAATTTTTATTACTGAAATAAATAGTAATACAGCTACTGCAAATATTTTCTTACCTGTTTTAGCAGCCATGGCAATTGCGGCTCAAATGAATCCTTTATTAATTATGATTCCAGCAACATTTGCATGTTCATTTTCATTTATGTTACCCTCAGGAACGGGCACAAATGCCGTTATCTTTGGCAGTAATAGGGTAACTATACCTGAAATGGCAAAGTGTGGATTAGGCTTAAACCTTATTGGTATTATTTTATTAACCATGTTAATGTATCTGTATGTTTTACCCATTTTAACTATTTAAAAAATCATGAAATTATTTAATTATTTATTTATTATCATTTTTAGTTTGGCACCAATATTTTGCAATGGGCAAGTGTTATCCCCAATAATTAAAAATTTAGAAGGCCTAGATAATAATAAATCAGGGATTCATAATTATTGGTTAGAAATGGGGAATAATACTTACGGGTATCCATTACTCGTTCCAATAATTGTTATCCAAGGACAGTTTGATGGACCAACTTTAGGCCTAACTGCTGCAATTCACGGAAATGAATTAAACGGTATCGCTATTATTCATCGTTTAGTAGACTATATTGATACAAAAGTTTTGAGGGGTAGGATAATTGCTGTCCCTGGTTTAAATTCAGTTTCTATTGAGTTAGATGAGAGGGAATTTATTGATAAACAAGATTTAAACAGAAATTTTCCTGGCAAGAAAAATGGAAATAGAAGTGCACAATTTGTTTATAATATAAATGAAAAAATATTACCATTTTTCGACACACAAATTGATTTTCATACAGCGAGTTTTGGAAGAATTAATACAATGTATGTGAGAGCAGATCTAACCAATAATACAATTAGGGCACTATCTAAATTACAAGAATCAGATATTATTTTGAATAGTAAAGAGGCATCAGTAGGATCAGATTCAGCTTCGTCAAGAACCATGAGAGCAGAGTCAGCACTAAAAGACATACCAACTATTACAGTTGAATATGGAAATCCTCAGGTATATCAAAATGAAATAATTCAGAGAGGCCTTAAAGGAATAATCAATACACTTGGTTGGTTAAAAATGTATGGAAATATTGAATTGCAAAATATTGAAGATATGGCAACTTACTGTAAGAAATCATATTGGATTTATATGGAAGAAGGAGGCTTTTTAGAGGTTTTGGTTGATTTAAATCAAAAATTAATTAAAGGTGAGAAAATTGCCATTGTGAGGAATGCATTTGGAGAAATTATAAAAGAATATGTTGCTCCAGAGGATGGTATTGTAATTGGTAAGAGTTCAAATCCTGCAAACATGAATGGCGGTAGAATAATTCATCTGGGTATTTTAGAATAATATTAATAGTGATACAACTACCTTACAAATTTACAGTTTATAGAAAAACCTAGCAGGGCGCTAACTTCCATCTTAGAAACAGGCAAGTTAATAAGTGATTTCTGTATGAGCAATTCTTTAGCAGCCCATTGATTAATATAATCATTGACTATTGCTAAGGAATCTTGGGAACTGGTATTTTGATACAAATAGGAGGGAATGTCTTCTAAAAGCAAGTATTGGTAACCAACTTCGCAACAGCATTCTCTTGAACTTCTGAACGCAAAAACGACTCACAAGACTGCAAACAAAAAAGCAGGCCCATTAAACCAAAAGATATACTCAAAATTTTCATCTCCCTCATCTTGCAAAAGTAAAAAATAAGCTGGTCTAAGACTTGTTTATCAAACTAAAATTAGGTTAATTTATGACTTAGACCAATAATTATATGGAAGAAAAAATAAAATTAATTTGGGATTTCAGAGGCCCAAATGGCGCACCAACTGCAGCACATCATAAAATACACCTCAAAGAGTTTTGTGAAAAAGAGCATTCCCTAGAATTAGAAATTGCTACTTCCCTCATTTCCGAAATGCACAGCACAGCATATGTTGTGGCGCCAAAAAAACCTCATGATTGTGTTTAGAGACGCACTTAGGCCACATAGGGGAGAAAAAGCATCTTAACAATAGCCCATGAAGCGTTCCACAATCAAATTAGCCAACATACCAAAGATCTTTTTTTTAACGTTCGTATCCACCACACTTCTTAGCTGTGGTAGCCATCCTAAAAACTATGAAAACGCACTAGATTTTGCTTTGTCAAG
>TARA_B110000503_G_scaffold66306_1_pt1 | contig 10107 bp, 10 predicted proteins | sample TARA_B110000503 | Tara Oceans TARA_B110000503 (sample SAMEA4397472) | marine metagenome | biome: Polar Biome; feature: [SRF] surface water layer (ENVO:00010504); material: water (ENVO:00002006), including particulate matter (ENVO:01000060) such as... | depth 5 m
CACATCCAAATGCATGAGCTGCATCTTCAATGACTCTAAGCTTATTTATTTTTGCAAATTCATATATTCTTGCAATATTAACTGGATTACTTGCATAATGAACAACCATTATAGCTCTTGTCTTATTGCTTAACCTTTTTTGTGCATCTTCTAAATTTATTGAAAAAGTATCTTCGTAAATATCACAGGAAATAGGTACTGCACCAGCAGCACTAATAGCTTGATAAGAAGATATATAAGTGAGAGATGGCACTAAAACCTCGTCTCCTTTTTCGACTAATGCTTCAACTGCAATATGTAAAGCTGATGTTCCAGAATTTACACAAACAACATTATTAGGTGGAACCTTAAGGTAGCTTGATATTTCATTCTCAAACTTTTCAACTTCAGAGCCCATCCCCAAATAACCGTCTTCAAGCAAAATTCTAGAAACAGCATTTGATTCTTCTTGTCCAACTATAGATTTAGAAAGTCTTATCATTTTATAATTTTCGAATTTTATTGTAAACTCTTAATAAAAATCCTTTCTTTAAAATAGAAGGATCAATCATTGAAAAAGTGAATTTAGAATCAGTTGCTTTTTGTAAAAGTAATTGACTTGTAGTTTCTATGCTATGATTTAATTTAAAATATTCTAATGATCTAGTGGAATGTAAATTATAATCTAAAATAATGTCATTCATTATTTTAAATAGAGAATCGTTATTTGATTCATAATCATATTCGGTAATAAGGTGTGCCAAATCAAAACCCTCAGTGTCATATAGCATTCTAAACTTATAATCTTTCTTTACTTTCTTGTAAATAAAATCTAATAATATAGTGGGCTTACCTAATTTAGCTCCTTCTAAAGCAGAAGTTCCCATAGCGGTTAATATGTCAAAATTTGTATCTATAAAACTATCTAGTTTTTCATGAGAAATAGATCCATGAAAAACAACTGAAACAGTACTGCTAACTTTTATGTTAGCCTTTATATATTCTAAATACGGGCCTTCACCTACTATGTGATAAACAAACTGTTTATTATTAAACCTGTAAGCAATTTCTGAAAGTTTATTTATGGTGTAAACTAAAATATAACTTTTAAAATCACATAATCTCCCAATCCATCCAATATTAATTGTGTTGTTTTCAAGAAAGGTTTTGTTAGAAATAACATCAGTCCTTTTGTGAACAGCAGGAACTGGCAAATATTGTTGCTTGGGAATATTTAAAAACAAGTATTTAGATGTTACGTCTAAATTAGTTTTATCCATAAAGAAAATAGACTTAGAATCTAATAATAATTGAACAAACGCATTTAAACGAAAAAATAGATCCTTATAAAATATTGCTAAAAATTTATAAACCTTGAAAGAATTCTTAGGCAATTCTCTTAAAAAAGGGAAAGGCAATAATGATGGAATTAGATTGTATGGGTGTAAGTTCCAAAAAAGAATTTTTTGATCAGAATCTAATTTCAAATCTTCAGGCCAATAATAAGGAAGGAAAGATTGCATAATTAAAACACTATTTTCAGGAACAATTATTTTGACTCCTTTTGTATATGGTATTAATTTAATATTATCCAATTGAGCCATATTTCTAGCCATTGCTCCATTTTCATAGTCAATCAAATAAACATCAATACTAGGGTTTTCATGAGCAATAGAATTAGCTAATCTATAGAACAGCACAGGAACTCCTGAATCTTCATGATAAGGAAAGTAAAAGCAAAGGGATTCTAACATTTTAATTTTGATAGCAATATTCAGATAGCTCTGATTCTATTTTTTTTATTTCAGGTAAATCTCTATAATCTTTCCAAATTCCTATATTCTCTGACGAATCTTCAGGATTAAATTTGACAATATTTTTTTTTATAAAATTGTCATTACCTAAAAATTTATATATCTGATCTTTAACTTCATTATGATTTAATATAAAATCCTCAAATCTGATTCTTAACAATCTAGGGTGTTCTTGGTATAAAACGTTTTCCTTTAATGTTCTATATCTTAATATAAAGTCATCAACTTTTTCAATAGATAATATTTTTTTCTTCAAATCCTTAAAGATATTATCTTTTTCAAATTCTGGAATATATCTAATTTTTGAATCAATCAAACTTGCATAAATATCACGAGGATCTCTTTCTACTACTATAGAAAAGGAATTTTCGATAATTTTTAAACAAACATTAGGATTATATGGGTCAAATGCATTATTTAAAATAATATTAGATGATAATTTATCTTGAATGTTATCAAATAGAAAATGAATGTATTTAGAGGTCTTATTTATAAAATTATTTCTATTTGTATATAAAACATTTGAAGTAGAAATATTTTTGAATAATTTGCTTTTTAACTTTACTGCAAACAAATCAAATTTAGAGAGATATAGCCTTTTGTAAGGCCAAAATGTATTTTGCTTAAACACGACTAAGTCGTTAATATATCTTTCTGAAATATTAATAAATTGATTATTAAAAAACTGATTATATCCATGTCCAGACGATTTCCAAAAAGTCATAGGGCTTTTTTTGTTTTGTATTATTCCTATTCTATAAATCAATTTTTGAAAGTCAATAATTGATTTGTTTGCCCTAATCAAATTCCAATTTTCATAAATCGAATAATACAAATCTAAAATTCCTCCACTAACTCTGAATAATTCAAATTCTACATTGACTGGGAATGAAAAAAAATCTTCATGATCAGACAAAAATTCTGAAATTGAAGACTTTCCGGAATGACCATAGCCTGATACATCAATTATCTTTTTCATAAATTAATTATGGCTTTTTACAAGTTATCATCATATGAGAGCTTAATCCAATTTCAGCAATTTTTTGTTGCATGCTATCTAAGTCGTTTTGATCAAAATAAGTTAATAGATTTTTCCAATAGGGATCTTTAATATAATCCTTATTTTTATATATTATGTCCATATCGAGTTTTCCTGGTGTTTCAGCAGTTATAACCTCGAAACCACATTTTACTAGAAGATTAGATACTGACTTAGGATTAAAGAAATTTAAATGATGGGGAGGAGATAATGCTTTAGAATGTTCTCCTAGTAACTGAATGTCAATACCAATACCACTCAAAGTTGTAAATATAAAAATATCATCAGCTTTCATTTGATTAAATACAGTTTGCAAAAAGGAATGTGGATCATGCAAATGCTCAAAAAGCTCAAAACTGACAAAACATTTTCTGCCTTCAGGCAAATCTTCATCACTAATCTCTTCCATGAATTTTTGAACAACTGGCAGCCCCTTCTTTTTGCAAATTTCTGCTAAATGAACAGATGGTTCAATAATAATAGTTTTAATATTAATTATTTTTTTTATTTCTTCATCAAACACTCCATAACCCCCTCCAATATCAATAATATATTCAAATGAATTCAAAACACTTAACGTCAAGATTTTCTCTTTAATTATCTGAGCTTTGGGTTTCCATAATTTTTCACGCCTAGCGTCTTCTGTGATTTTATAAAAAGTTGTTGCCCAGAATTTTGTAGATGGGGAATCAGTATAATATGCATTAAAAGCTTCAATTTCTGGCCTGGGACTTACATATATTGTTTGACAATTTGGACATAAATTATAATTAAATCCTTGCTTTGAGGCCCAAAAATCACCATCACAATCACAAGCTGGACAATTAATCTTAAATTTTAAAGCATTTTCAAAATAAGTTTTAGTGTCTACAGCTGTAAGCTTAAGATACTCATTGAAAACATTTTCTGGCCTAATTTCTTCTTCAGTGATTTTCATAAAAATATTAAAACGCTATTACATTACAAGGCACTCCACTGGCTTCCTTTATTTGTAAAGGAGCTATTATAACTTTATTTGGTGTTTCAAAAAGCTTTTCTAAATTCATGTCTTCTAGAATTAGAATTTCATTATTGAGTAAAAAATTTACGTGTGCTTCTTTCCCCTCCATTCTGTCTAGTTTACTTGTTAAAGATATCAAGTCAAATCCAAAGACTCTTAATTTTGGAAAATTCTCTTTAAATAAAGTAGCGAAATTTGCTGGGATTATTGGCTGATTCGACCAATATAAATTTTTATTCCTATTAGATCCAAAACCAGTTTTTAGTATAAGGATTTCAATATCACTTTTCAATTTATTTAAATTATCTTTTACCTCTTCGATATTACAATTCAAAAATCCAACTTTATTAAAAATCCAAAAGGAAGCAGGATAGTCATAGCACTTCTTAGCTGAACTTGAGAAATGGAAGGGAAAATCTATATGCGTGCCAATATGACCTGGAAATTTAAGAGTTTGGTCATTAGAGGTGTCTCCATTTATAATTGATTTGGTGAGGCTAATATTTACACTATTAGTTTTTCCACCATAACCTGGGGTTTCTGAGTCTAAAAAATACGATAAATAAGTTGGTGACATTTATTTAGCTTTTAAAAAATTTGAATAATCTAATATGGTTTTTCTTAACCACTCGTTATTTTCAATATATCGTTTTTCGACTTTTCCTGGACCCTTTGATAGAATACACCCGATTTTATCTCCTTTGTTTTTTTTATCTTTTGATAACGCATTCAAATAATCGAATATATTATCATCTGTAAATTCAAATTCAGGAATATTTTTTTGAAGTATTTCATGCATTGACTTAAAATCGTGAGAATTTAACAACTCAAGTTTCAATGAAATATAATTAGCTAAGTCCATACCTAAGGTAACAGATTGGCCATGAGAGATTGAATAATTAGTTATTGCCTCTAATGCATGACCAAATGTATGACCATAATTAAATATATGTCTTATAGATTCGTCAAACTCGTCTATTTCAATGATTTTTTGTTTGATGTTTAAACTGTTCTTTATGAAGTATTCTAATCTAGACCTGTCAAAAATTATTTCATTTATTTGATCTGTAATTTCTTTTGCTAGATTTATTCCATCTGTAAAAAAATAATGTAGCATTTCTCCAATGCCTGATCGAATTTCAGATTCTGGAAGCGTATTAAGAAATTCATTGTAGATGTATATATGTTTTGGTGGATTAAAAGTGCCGAGTAAATTTTTATATGAATCAAAATTTATTGAACTTTTACTTCCAATACAGCTATCACATTGAGCTAACAAGGTTGTAGGAAAAAATTCCCAACTTACTCCTCTAAAAAGGATAGAGGATATAAAAGCTACTATGTCTTGTGTTACTCCTCCACCAATTGCTATTAATTTATCATCTTTTCTAACATGCAATTCAATTAAGTTTTTAATTACAAATTGACAATATTCTATTGTTTTGTTTCTTTCACCAGATTCTATAATTACTAATCTTGAATTTAACTTTATTAACTTAAAGCTCTCAGGAAAAAGGTTTAGAACATTTTTGTCAATAATAAAAATTGATTTATTGTCATTAATCTGACTAAGTTGTTTATTCAAATCATTTATGAAATCCACTTTATAGGTCCCTGAAATTCTAGATTTAATTATTAAGCTATTAAACATTTGTAAATCCTCCATCAACTATAATATTTTGACCTGTTAAATATGTATTTAAATCACTCAATAAAAAAACCACAGTACTTGAAATATCAATTGTTTCAGCCATTCTTTGAATAGGGATTTGAGAAGACAAAGCTTCTCGCTCTATTTTAGACAAATTTATTTTAGTTAGGTCAGTTAAAACAAATCCCGGTGATACAGTGTTTACTAAAATATTATATCTAGCTAAATCATTTGAACATCCTACTGTGAGTCCGTGAATACCAAATTTTGTTGCTGAATATATTACGCGTTTCTCCTTGCTAATAGTTCCAAAAATTGAAGATATATTTACAATCCTTCCATATTTATTATTAATCATTGTTGGTGAAATCTCTTTTATCAATCTATAGGGAGAGGTTAAATTCACTTCCAACATTTCTTTCCAATCAGATAAATTTGAATTTTGTATATGATTTAATCTATTAATACCCGCATTATTAACTAAGCAATCTATTCGTTTATACTTTGCTATTTTTTTAATAAATGAGTCTAACAAACTAGAATCAAGAAAGTCTAGGTAAAAGTATTTCTTTTTAGTCTTTTGCCTAAAAGCTTCCTCATTTAGTGTTTCAACCTCGTCTAACTTTGTGCCTGTTATTAATACTGTTGCCCCTAGGCTATGTAAATCATCTGCGATTTGTTTTCCAATACCCCTAGTGCCCCCAGTTACAATTATAACTTTTCCTTTGAAATTTAGTTTCATTCTGATTAATAATTAAGTTATGGCTTTTCAATATTATACCTAGCCCTCCAGTCTTCATCTTCAAAATATATGCTATAAACTAATTTCATAGTTTCAAGAGCATCTGAACTACTTCCTGACTCTATTTTGGCGTTATTAATAATAGCATCGATGAATTCATAAATTTCATCCCTCCATGAATTGTCCTCTAAATATTTAAATGTCTTTGACTCCATTTGCCCATTATTAGACTCCTTTTCTCTTTTTCCAAATTTAATTTTTTCTTCACCATAGCTTTTTGAACCAGAGAGAATTCCTGATAATTCAATATACCCCTCAGTTAAAGATATATCCAAACTAAACTTATGTTGCCACTGTGTGGCTGAAGAATTCAACATTGCAATTCTTCCAAATTCATCTTTTAATAGTGCATAAGCATTATCCTCCACATCATGTTTCCAATAATTATTAGAAACATAACTTTTCACTTCTACAAATTCTCCGCAGATTAACCTCATTAAATCTAACATATGAATCCCCTGATCCAATAGTATTCCCCCTCCTGCTAACTCTCTTTTTGATCTCCATCCGCCTGAAAATGGTATTACTTTACTTTTACCATATACTCCCCTCAAATTAATTATCTTACCCAATTCACCTGATTGAATAATTTTTAATGCTTTTTTTATGCTTTCATGATATCTGTGATTAAATCCATATTTTAATTTTAACTCAGAATTCATTTTTTCTGCACGTATTACATCCTCTATATCCCCTACATCCATGCCAGGTGGCTTCTCACAAAACACATGAAATCCTTTATTTAATGCGGTAATTGTAACTTTTGCTGCAACATTATTTGTCAAACAAACGAACAAAATATTTAAATTTAATTTTAGTAATTCCTCAATGTTTCTGTAGTAGGAAATTTCTCCATTTTGCAAATAATCTTCTTTAAAGATTTGATCACATATACCTATAACTTCAATTTGAGGATGTTCCTTTAAAAAAAAATGTCTTCGCTGACCAACAATTCCATATCCTGCAATACCCACTTTAAGTTTATTCATAAATCTTTAATTTATATTTTGAAAATCAACTAAATGTTCTATAGCTGAAATTCCCATTGCAAGCACTGCTTCTTTTGAGTTTCCTCCAATATGTGGTGTGCAAATTATATTATCCAATTTTAGAAGTTCCGAATCCTCTGGTGGTTCTTTTTCATAAACATCTAAAGCAGCTCCAGCGATAATTTTATTTTTAAGAGCAAATTTTAAATCTTTTTCATTTATAATTTTTCCCCTTGAAGTATTAATTAATAAAGCAGTGTTTTTCATTTTCTCCATCACACTTAAGTTAATCAAATTATCTGTTTCAATATTTAATGGAGTGTGAATTGATATGATATCAGATTTAGTGTAAATTATTTCTTTTTCAACTTGTATTATGTTCTTTTGTTTTAGACCTCTTAATTCATAAATGTCGTTAATCAATATATTACAATTAAATGGCTTTAAAAGTTCTATTACTTCTTTTCCTATAAATCCAGCTCCTATTATTCCGATAGTTTTCCCTGTCAATTGAAGTCCCCCACTCTTGTTCCAAACGTTTTTTTTCAATTGATTAGAAGTCAAATATAAGTTCCTAGATAATGCTAACATGAAACCTAATGTCATCTCTGCTACTGATCTTTTATTTACTCCGCCAGTCCATCCAACTTTGATATTTCTTTCATCACAAGCTTTTAAATCTATATTATCCAGACCAACACCATATTTTGCGATAATTTTAAGATTCGGCAACTGATCTAATAATTCTGGCGTTATTTTTTCAAGTCCAACGACTATTCCGTCTGCATCTTTATAAAAATTAACTAACTCATTTTCATGAATGCGAATGCCTTCTTCATTAATTACAACATCTTGAAAATGTTTTTTTAACTCATTAACTAAGGTCTTGTTGTTGGAAAAAGCAACTGTTGATACTCTTATTTTCATGGTTTAAGCCATTTTATATTTATTATATAACTTGTCCTTTTTCATTTTAACAATAACATTATTTAAATCTTCTATTGTATCTACTGAGTCAGCAGGGTAATTAGTAATAGTCATTTTTATGGGGAATTGGTGCTCCAAAAATCTATTCATATCAATTGACTCAATTATTTCTAAATTAGTAGTTGGTAATGATATAAATTTCAATATTGCATTTCTGGTAAAAGCAATTAAACCTAATTGCCTATAATAATCGATTGGCTTAGTATACTTTGAGGGTGATGGCAAAAGTTCTCTAGACATAAATAAAGCATTCCCTTTAAGGCTTGTAACTACCTTAACAAAATTTGTATTCCTAGCCTCTTCTGTGCTGTTTAAAGGTGACATTAAGTTTGAGACTTGATTATCTCCACTCAAGAGTGGCTTAACAGCTTCATTGATCATCTCTGGGTCTATTAAAGGCTCATCCCCCTGAATCATGACAACTATATCAAATTTTTGATTGGTCTGTCTTTCAATATTAATTAGAGCTTCAGCAGACCTTTCTGTTGCTCTTTCATGAACATTAGAAGTCATAATAGCCTTGCCTCCAATACTAAAAATGTAATCATAAATTATTTGATCACATGTAGCAACATAAACATCGTCTAATAATGACGACATTTTACTTCTAAAATAACAATGTCCAATCATTGGCATGCCTATAATCAATTCCATTGGCTTATTTGGCAGCCTTGTAGCGGCCATTCTTGCGGGAATTATTCCTATAACTTTCATTTAATTATTTTTTTATCATCTTTAATTGATTTCTTACCATAGTACCTAAAAACATAGCATCAAATCCAAATGCTATAAAATTGTATCCTTTTTCAATTTTTTCTTCAACTAATAAATAGTCTGGTGGTGTTACATGAAAACCCATCAATTTATTATATTTCTTTGCTGTTTCTTCATAAGTAGAAATTGCTTTCTGAACTTCTACTGCACCCCAATCTCCAGGTTTACCCATAGAGCCTGATAAGTCGTATGGTCCAATAAATGTACCATCTACTCCCTCTGTTTGAATAATGGAATCAAGTTCTTCTATAGCATTAATGTGTTCTATTTGAACAATAAGTGTTATTTCTTTAGATTTAATATCACGATACGATTCAAATTCAAATCCATAAGATTGCGCTCTTGCTAACCCAACTCCCCTTTTCCCTTCTGGAGGGTATTTAACCGAATTAACTGCCTTTTGAGCCTCTAATGCTGAATTAACTGATGGAACTATAATGCCATCTGCTCCTGCATCTAAAACTCTTTTTATAATTCTAGTATTGTTTTCACCAACCCTAACAAATGCTCGTAAACCTTTACTTTGAATGGCTAAAATTAATTGTTGTGTTTCTGAGTAATCTATTGTGGAATGCTCTAAATCAACACACAACCAATCAAATCCAGCATCAGCCATTATTTCGGCAATTGAGGAATTGTTAATTGTAATCCAAGATCCAATTGAAGCTGTTCTTATCATATCCTAATTTATTAGATTTTAAAACTTATTTTTTAAAAATAAAATTTCTAATTTCATGGCCATTAATTGAATAATCAACCCAATCACTTTTCTTGATTAAATTAAAGTAATTATTTTCTAGGATTTCAATAAAATCTTTCAATTGTGTCTCATTCGAGAACTCAAACTCAATAATTATTCCAATCAATAAGGGAGATGATAAAAGCTTATGAGCACCTTTCAAAATATCTAATTCAAATCCATCGACATCAATCTTGATAAAATTTGGAGTTTCTAAACCATGCTTAAAAACTAAATCATCCAATGTTGTTGTGTAGATTCCTTGTAAAAAACTTCTATTTTCTAACTGTAAATGACTATAATTTTTACCAATAGCAGCAGCACCTGCACCAG
>TARA_B110000503_G_scaffold6032_2_pt1 | contig 10093 bp, 7 predicted proteins | sample TARA_B110000503 | Tara Oceans TARA_B110000503 (sample SAMEA4397472) | marine metagenome | biome: Polar Biome; feature: [SRF] surface water layer (ENVO:00010504); material: water (ENVO:00002006), including particulate matter (ENVO:01000060) such as... | depth 5 m
AATCTGGCAGGGGGTATTGGATAATCCAACTTTATTGGCTAGGGCTGTAATGGTCATACGGCCATCTTTACGTAGTGCAGTAATAATGCCCCAATCGTGGCGATCTAGTTTAGTCATGTGCTTGCCTTCTGTGCTTGCCTTCTGGGCTGGGGAGGATAATAACTAATCGTAGGTTGACTAATATACTAATGCTGATAAATATACCTATATCTGAGCAAATATTGTATATAATTATTCAGTATTTGTACTAAATTATAGTTATTTATTTACTTATATGATGAAAATATAGTTAATATTACTTTTAATATGGGCATAGAATGTCGCTTCGAACTCATCTACGTCTGGGGCACATCATGACTAATATACTTTCTTCATTAACTAACAAAGATCAACTAAAAAATATTCGTTTAGAGATGCGTAATGCCTATCTAGCTGATGAGCAAGAGTGTGTTGAGGCTTTATTAAATGGTTTAGATCTGGCTCCTGATCGTCGTCAAAAAATGTCTGCACAGGCTGCAGATTTGGTACGTCATGTACGTAACCACTCTAGTCCAACCATGATGGAAAAATTCCTTGGCGAATACGGCTTAAGCACCAAAGAGGGTGTGGCGCTCATGTGTATGGCAGAAGCCCTGTTGCGAGTACCCGACAAAGCCACGATAGATGCTTTAATTGAAGATAAGGTGCAGGCAGGGGACTGGTCTAGTCACCTGGGTCATTCTGAGTCATCGCTCATTAATTCCTCTACCTGGGCGTTATTAATCACCGGTAAATTGTTGGCGCCAGTCGACGCAGAAAAAGTGGGATCCGCCATGCGTGGCCTAGTTAAACGGTTGGGTGAACCGGTTGTGCGTGCGGCTGTAGCTCAGGCAATGAAAGAACTTGGTGCTCAGTTCGTTTTAGGCCGCACCATGGAAGAAGCGACACGCCGTGCCCAAAAGCTAACAGCCAAAGGCTACACACACTCTTATGATATGTTAGGAGAGGCAGCTCGCACTGCGGAAGATGCCATCCGCTATTTTGATGCCTATAGTCAAGCCATTAAAGACCTCACTCCACACTGTCATGATGAGGATATTCGCAACAACCCTGGTATTTCAGTAAAGTTATCGGCCCTCCACCCACGTTATGAGTGGGGTCAACGTGGCCGTGTGTTATCCGAACTGGTACCACGGGTATTGGTGCTAGCTGAGCAGGCTAAAGCAGCAAACATGGGGTTCAATGTGGATGCTGAAGAAGCTGATCGTTTAGACATTTCCCTTGATGTGATTGCTGCCGTTTTAGCTGCACCAGAGCTCGAAGGTTGGGATGGCTTTGGGGTTGTGGTACAGGCCTTTAGTAAACGTTCACCTTGGGTATTGGATTGGCTCTATGAATTAGCCCAGGGCTTAGATCGAAAAATCATGGTGCGCTTGGTTAAGGGTGCTTATTGGGATGCGGAAATAAAACGGGCTCAAGTGATGGGTTTGACAGATTTTCCGGTATTTACCCGCAAGGCGAATACGGATTTATCTTATCTTGCGTGTGCGAAAAAAATGTTAACTATGACCGATCGTATCTATGCTCAGTTTGCGACCCACAATGCCCACTCAGTGGCCGCTATTTTGCAGTTGGCAGGCACCAATGACGCCTATGAATTCCAACGCTTGCACGGCATGGGGGAATCACTGCATGCCAGTGTGATGGCTCAAGGTGGTGTGCGTTGTCGGGTATATGCGCCAGTAGGTGCACACCAAGACTTATTGGCTTACCTGGTAAGGCGTTTGTTAGAAAATGGGGCTAATTCCTCCTTTGTACATCAGCTAGTTAACCCAGAAATTGCGCCAGAAACCATTGCTCAAGATCCAGTGAATGTGGTACTAGAGCGCTTAGATCAGGGCTTAAGTTGCAGCAGTCATGCCATTGTGCGACCACAAGATATGTTTGGCCAAAGCCTTGGTCGGTATAGAAAGAACGCCAAGGGCTGGGATATTACTGATGCGCCTACCGTTGAAGCAATGCAATTAGCGCGTGCCTATCTGGTCAAGCAAAATTGGCAGGCGCAGCCCATTGTGGCTAATTACCAAGGTTCATCAGCGGCCCCGCAATGGATTATCAATCCGGCCACAGATGACGAGCTGGTGGGTCAGGTTCATATTACCTCTAAGGAGCAGCTTGAGGCGGCATTGGTAGCGGCGCCTTCAGGCCAAGTCCAGTGGCTGGCAATGCCCATAGAGCAGCGCGTGGCTTGTTTTGAGAAAGCTGCAGACTTGTATGAAGCCAATGCAATAGAATTGTTTGCTATTTTAGCTAAAGAAGCTGGAAAAACTTGGTTAGATGCGGTGGGCGAGTTACGTGAAGCAGTTGATTTTGCACGTTATTATGCACAGGAAATGGCATCAGAGCCACAGCATGAGGGACGAGGTGTAGTGAGTTGTATTTCCCCTTGGAATTTCCCCTTGGCTATTTTTAGTGGCCAAATATTTGCAGCACTGGCAGGTGGTAACGCCGTCTTAGCTAAACCTGCTGGACAAACCAACCTAGTGGCCCATAGGGCGGTGCAGCTAATGCACGAAGCGGGTATTCCCGTGGCCACAGTTCAGTTTTTGCCAGGGGGTGCACAGGAAGTTGGTGTGCCAATTACTAGTGATGCTAGGGTCAACGGTGTCTGTTTTACAGGCTCTACTGCCACTGCACAGCACATCAACCGCGTTATGGCGACTCACTTGGCGGCAGATGCGGTTCTGATTGCCGAAACTGGTGGTCTTAATGCCATGGTGGTTGATTCCACGGCGTTACCTGAGCAGGTGGTGCGCGATGTATTGGCCTCGGCTTTTCAGAGTGCGGGCCAGCGCTGTTCGGCATTGCGTATGCTTTACTTGCAAGAAGACATTGCCGACAAGGTACTGCATATGCTTTATGGCGCCATGGATGAGCTCAGTTTAGGTAATCCGTGGCATTTAAACACTGATGTAGGCCCGGTCATTGATATGACTGCCAAAACTAAGATCGAAAATTACATTGCTGATCATGCGGCTAAAGGCCGTGTACTCAAGCACCTCTCAGCACCAGAAAAGGGTTTGTTTGTGGGCCCTGCGGTGATTAAGCTTAACGGTATCGAAGACCTTGGTGAGGAAATTTTTGGCCCCGTGTTGCATGTAGCGACCTTTGCAGCAAGAGATTTAGATGACCTAGTGGGAGCCATTAACGCCCAGGGCTATGGCTTAACCTTTGGCATTCACACCCGTGTGGATGCTCGTGTTGAGCAGCTAGTAAAGGGCGTGCATGCAGGTAATACCTACGTTAATCGTAATCAAATTGGTGCCGTAGTGGGCAGTCAGCCATTCGGTGGAGAAGGTTTATCGGGCACTGGACCTAAGGCCGGGGGACCGCAGTATGTACAGCGCCTACGTCAACCGCTGGTGATAGAGACAGCCAGTCCAGCAGGCAAATTTGTGAGCCTAAATCAGGTGCAACAAGCCATCGATTCCTTGCATCTCACAGGCCTTATAGACTGGCAGCAAAGCAGTGAGCGCTTGTCTCGATTGGCCCAAGTGTTTGGTTCGCAAGCCAGTCGATTACAAGACTTATGTCGAGATGTCGTCTTATTGCCCGGCCCAACAGGAGAGCTAAATCAGCTCAGTACCGTCGCTCGTGGTGTGGTTTTGTGCTTAGGGCCAGATCGTCACACTGCACTGCTGCAAGCGCAGACAGCTTTAGCTCAGGGTAATGGTGTGGTGATGATCGTTAATGACTTTAACTTACCTGAGTGTGATTTACCGTTGATAGTGGTGCAAGGGCAGCTTAAAGCTACAGACATCTCCTCCTTGTCGGGCTATCATGCCGTTGCTGCAAACGGTGATGCCGCTTACCAAAAGCAATTGAGACAGGCCCTAGCGAACCAAGCTGGGCCTATACTGCCATTGGTAAGTGAAACCGCAGACCCGCAGCGATATACCATGGAGCGGCATTTGTGCGTCGATACCACGGCCGCAGGAGGCAATGCGAGCCTGATTGCAGCAGGGGAGTAACCCTGTCCCTGCTTAGGCTTGCCCACTAGAGGTTGTACAGCATGATAATAGGCGCCTACGGATCATTGTTAAAAAACCATACGCGCTTTGTATTGTTTGGTTTGATTACGGCCTTTGCGTCTTCTTTTGGACAGACCTATTTCATAGGCATATTTGGCCACGCCATTCAACAAGACTTTGCCATGAGCCACACCCAATGGGGTGGCATCTACATGGCTGGGACCTTATTGAGTGCTTTGTTATTACCCATTACTGGTAAATTGATCGACCAGGTAACATTACCGCGTTACACGTTTTTTGTGGTCTTGTGTTTGGCTTTTGCATGTTGGTTTATTACCCAAGTAAATAGCCTTGCATGGCTAGTTGTTGGTGTGTTTTTATTACGTCAGACGGGCCAGGGTTTGATGAGTCATGTGGCCTACACCTCCATGGGGCGTTATTTTGAACAGCAACGGGGTAAAGCCACAGCGATGGTGGCTATGGGTTTTGCTGCGGGTGAGGCAGTATTGCCACTGTTTGCGGTCATGGCCATTGCTGCAGTGGGCTGGCGTTGGAGTTACACCGGTGTGGCTCTGATTGTGCTGCTGATCATACTACCAACAAGTATGTGGTTGTTGCGAGGTCATCATGGACGTCACCAAGACTATGAGCTAAAACTCAAGCAGAGTGAGGAGACTTCATTACTTAGAGCCGCTTCTATCGCACCAGAAAATTCATCGATCCAAGCTTCTGAACATGGTCTCAATACGAAATCTTGGCGCCGCCGAGATGTGCTTAGAGACTATCGTTTTTACCTAATTTTACCTGGCGTATGTGCCACTTCTTTGGTGAGTACAGCACTATTTTTCCATCACCTTAATCTAGCCGACGAAAAAGGTTGGTCGCATACGTTTATGACGGCTAATTACTTGCTTTACTCGTTTGTAGCTACGCTTATGGCGGTTGTTGCGGGCCAGTTGATTGATCGCTTTAGTGCGCTAGCGCTAATGCCGTTTACGCTACTGCCTTTAGCCACCGCCTTGTTAATGATTAACCTAGTGGATAGTTATTGGGTCATTTGGCTATATATGGTGCTGCTAGGGATAGGTTCAGGGTTAGCTCAAACTGCACAAGCTGCACTTTGGCCAGAATGTTATGGTGTGCGTTACTTAGGGTCTATCAAGAGTTTATATTGGACCTTTGTGGTATTTGCCTCGGCCATAGGCCCGGTGTGGTTGGGTTCACTGGTTGATCTAGGGTATAGTTTTCAGCAGTCGGTATTAACCATGGTAGTGTATTTGTTGTTGGCCACTGGCTTAATGGTTGTAGGCCTCAGAAAGTTTCGTTTAGCTTAGGACGAAGCATGGGTAGGTTTGCTGGCAACCAAAGAGTATAATGCCTGCAAGTTCAAACTGTTGACCGGTTTGTTATTCATCTCCCAGTGGGGCTTTAGTGTGTTGTTAATGCTCGATAACTACGATTCCTTCACCTACAACCTGGTGCGCTATTTTCGCGAACTGGGGGCTGAGGTTGTGGTGTATCGCAATGATGAAATTAGCCTTGCAGAAATTGAGCGCCTAGCGCCCAGTCATATAGTGATCTCTCCCGGGCCGTGTACGCCTAACGAAGCCGGTATCTCTATGGCTGCCATAGCTCATTTCGCCGGAAAAATTCCATTATTAGGCGTCTGTTTAGGCCACCAAAGTATTGGCCAAGTGTTTGGCGGCAAGGTAGTGCGCGCACAGAAAGTGATGCATGGAAAAACCTCCATGGTGTCCCATGAGCAAGCGGGTGTATTTGCTGGATTAGTTCAGCCTGTAGAAGTGACACGCTACCACTCTCTCGTGGTAGAAGCACATTCATTACCCGCCTGTTTAGAGGTCACAGCATGGAGTTTAAATGCTGCTGGTGAAAAAGAAGCCATCATGGGCCTGCGCCACAAAACACTTGATGTAGAGGGTGTGCAGTTTCATCCAGAATCTGTTTTGACACATCAAGGGCACGAGCTTTTGGCTAATTTTCTCAAACGTTAAGGGTAACAAGGCTGCTTCTGCAAGTGGATATCAAGAATAAACGGCTTAAATGAGTGTGCTTTGTTGTTGGTAGATCTGGTAATAGCCAGTGATTATCTGCATGGGGCTCATCAATTCAAGCCATTTAAGTTAATTGCCAGTTCAACCCTCGCCATCCTGGTTTCATGACAGGGTCTGATCATCCAAAAAGCCTCAACTATTTGCCAAATTCTGATTATAAAGCCTGATTTTTAGTGGCGTTATTTGCTAGAGTAGTAACTCTTCAAAATTTGCTTAGTTGAACAAGGGTTGTCCATGAATATGCAGCAGGCTATCGCCGCCGTTACCGAGCAACAAGACTTAAGCCAAGCCCAAATGCAGGCGGTGATGAACCTTATCATGACTGGTGAAGCGACTCAGGCCCAAGTGGGCGGCTTCTTAGTAGGTTTACGCATGAAAGGCGAAACTGTAGACGAAATTACCGGTGCGGTGGTTGCTATGCGTGCCCTCGCTTCAGGAGTGCGGGTAAAAGGTGATCATGTGATTGATACCTGTGGTACTGGCGGCGATAGCTCGGGTATATTTAACGTTTCCACAGGGTGTGCCTTTATAGCATCGGCTGCTGGGGCTCAAGTCGCAAAGCACGGTAATCGATCAATTTCTTCCAAAAGTGGTAGTTCCGATCTGCTTGAAGCAGCCGGCGTAGACATTATGCTTAAGCCCGTTCAGGTTGAGCAGTGTATTGCCGAACTCGGAGTGGGCTTTATGTTTGCCCCTGCCCATCATAGCGCGATGAAACATGCGATAGGCCCGCGTCGTGAAATGGCTATTCGAACCCTATTTAATATTTTAGGGCCCCTAACTAACCCAGCTGGGGCGCGTCATCAGGTGTTAGGCGTATTTAGCCGCCAATGGCAACGACCGATGGCGCAAGTGTTGCATCGCTTGGGTAGTAAGCACGTTATGGTGGTGCATTCCGAAGATGGCTTAGATGAAATTAGTATTGCAGCACCAACCCACGTGGTGGAGTTGAAACATGGTGAAATTACTGAATACACCATCGACCCCGCCACCTATAATTTATCCCACACCAACTTAGACGCGCTAGTGGTGGGTGATGCAATCTCGAGTTTAAGGTTGATTAAACAAGCCTTTGCTGGTGAAGCGGGTGCCCCACTAGATATGTTATTGCTCAACGCTGGTGCGGCGATTTATTGTGCTGACCTAGCAGTTGATCTGGCAGCTGGCATAGAGCAGGCTAGACGCGCTATAAGTAGCGGCGCAGCTCAACAGAAGTTAGACGACCTTATCCAATTGACGCAAGGGTTTAATGCATAATGAACACCCCAACGGTACTCAAGCGCATCCTAGTGCGTAAACTGGAAGAAATACAAGAGCGCCAGCAACAGACCACCATGGATGACTTAAAGCGCCAAGTTAAGGCGAACCAAAGTGGGCCTATGGCGCCTCGTGGATTTACCAAAGCCATGCAGGCCAAATTAGATCAAGGCTTGCCAGCGGTGATTGCGGAAGTCAAAAAAGCTTCGCCGAGTAAAGGCGTCATTCGTGAAAATTTTGATCCAGCACAAATTGCTTCTAGCTACCAATCTGGCGGTGCTGCTTGTATGTCGGTATTAACCGACGCCGATTTTTTCCAAGGCCACGAAGACTATTTGCAACAAGCCCGTGCCGCTTGTAATCTGCCGGTTATTCGTAAAGATTTTATTGTGGACCCTTACCAAGTCTATGAAGCCAGAGCCATTGGCGCAGATTGTATTTTATTGATTGTGGCCTGTTTGGAAGATCAACAAATGGATTACTTGGCTCGTTTGGCAGAAGATTTAGGCATGGATGTATTGGTAGAGTCTCACGATGCTCACGAACTGGCTCGGGCGCTAAAATTAAAGACGCCTTTAATTGGTATTAATAATCGGAATTTGCATACTTTTGACCTGACTCTGCAGACAACCTTTGATTTATTAGCCATGATGCCAGAAGATCGAATGGTCATCACTGAAAGTGGTATCCATACTCATGCTGATGTAGTGCTGATGCAAAATCAAAATGTGAATGCCTTTTTGGTTGGAGAATCTTTTATGCGCGCTGGTGATCCTGGTGCAAAATTAGCCGAGCTATTTGGCTCATTGTAATTAACAACAATAAGAGAATATTACTATGAAAACCTATATCCCCGTCGACCCAGCTAAAGCCAGTGCTAAAGCCATTGACTTAACTCACCCTAAACTTATCCTGCCTTTACTAAAAGCCGCCTTGCTGACTGCCCTTGTGGCCTTGGTATGGGCTCTGAGTTCAACTTATGTGTGGGCTAATGGCGATCAAATTATCGGCTCATGGCTCACGCCAGACGATAAAGCAGTGGTAGAAATTTATCAGCAGGATGGTCAATATTTTGGTAAATTTGTATCGCTTAAAGAACCTAACTATGGCTCAGACATGCAGGCCGAAGGTTTGGAAGGTCAACCGAAAGTTGATCGTAAAAATCCAGATGCCACACAGCATGAGCAACCGATTATTGGGTTAGTCATGCTTAATGGAATGGATTACACAGTGACCGAGCAAGGCAAGCAGAAATGGCAGGGTGGTACTATTTATGACCCAGGTAACGGTAAAGCCTATAAGTGCACGATCAAACTCAATACTGACGGTACCCTAGATCTGCGTGGCTATATTGGTATTTCTTTATTCGGTCGTACTCAAACTTGGCGCCCAAAGTAGGGATAATCGTAGTTCAATCAGCACATTAGGCAATAGAACACTATGCAAGCAAAAATAAGTTGGGCGGGTGGCGTTAGTTTTACAGCCGAATCAGGTTCGGGCCACACGGTAACTGTTGATGGCCCACCTAATTTGGGTGGTGAAAACCTAGGCGCTAGGCCTATGGAATTAATATTGATGGGACTGGGTGGGTGTGCGGCTTTTGATGTGATGACGATTCTTAAAAAAACGCGTCAAGACGTAACGGATTGCGTCGCTCATTTGAGTGCTGAACGGGCTGACGCAGTGCCCGCTGTTTTTACTAAAATCCACCTTCATTTTGTAGTGACTGGGCGTCATTTAAAAGCCAAGCATGTTGCACGAGCGATTCAACTATCTGCCGAAGAGTATTGCTCTGCCTCTATTATGCTGGAGCAGGGCGGTGTTGCAATGAGTCATGATTACGAAATCGTAGAGCTGGATACCTAACTTGAGTTCATCTAATCCAAATTTAAGTCGTTTTTGGTCACCTAAAGTACATACGTTATCGCCTTATGTACCTGGAGAGCAGCCTAAGCTTAAAAACTTAGTGAAGCTTAATACCAATGAAAATCCATTCCCACCTTCGCCCAAAGTGTTTGCAGCAATGCAAGACCAACTGAACCAATCATTGCGCTTGTACCCAGACCCTAACGCCACTAAATTGCGCCAGTGTTTGGCTGATTACACGGGTTTAACAGTGGATCAAGTGTTTGCAGGAAACGGTTCGGATGAAGTGTTAGCACATACTTTTCAGGCCTTGTTGCAACACAGCGAAGCTTTGTTATTTCCCGACATTAGTTATAGTTTTTACCCAGTGTATTGTGGCTTATACGGTATAGAAAAGCGCGAAGTACCTCTGTCAGAAGACCTTACTATTAACGTCTCTGATTTCACCCAGCCCAATGGTGGTGTGATTCTTCCCAATCCCAATGCACCAACGGGCGAATTACTGGATTTAACGGCCATCCGACAATTGTTAACTGCCAATCCTAATCGGGTGGTGGTGATAGATGAGGCTTACATTGATTTTGGTGGCCAGTCAGCGACTGAATTAGTACCAGAGTTTGATAACCTTTTGGTGGTTCAAACTTTATCTAAGTCGCGTTCGTTAGCCGGGTTGAGGGTGGGTTTTGCGTTTGGGCAAAGTCACCTTATCGAAGCTCTGGAAAGAGTCAAGAATAGCTTTAACTCATACCCTTTGAGCAGTGAGTCTCAAGCTGGTGCCATCGCCGCAATAAAGGATGTCAGTTACTTTCAAGACACTTGCCAAGCTAATATCGCGTTGCGGGAAAAACTAGCAGCCCAACTTAAATCCTTGGGCTTTAGCATGACTCA
>TARA_B110000503_G_scaffold65171_1_pt1 | contig 10092 bp, 5 predicted proteins | sample TARA_B110000503 | Tara Oceans TARA_B110000503 (sample SAMEA4397472) | marine metagenome | biome: Polar Biome; feature: [SRF] surface water layer (ENVO:00010504); material: water (ENVO:00002006), including particulate matter (ENVO:01000060) such as... | depth 5 m
TTGATTCTAGTTTTTTTAGGCTCACTGTCTACCCCCCTGTCTTTCCTGGCTATCTCTCCCCGTGAGGCAGAGCCTTGGTTTGATGCAGATGGATTCTTTTTAGCCACAGAAAAGGGAGTCATCGAGGGCTTTGTCTGGACCAAGATCCATCAGGCCTACATAAACCAAGACCCGGTAGGCGAGTTATATGTGGTTGGCACACACCCAGATCATGCAGGTCGCGGTATCGCCAGAGCACTATCGGTTGAAGCTATTAATTACCTTGTAAGCAAAGGGCTAAAACACGCGATTTTGTATGTAGATGCAGACAATGACAAGGGTTTAAAACTCTATGACTCCTTAGGTTTTAACTAGCCCTTAACCGAGATGTTATTTAAGTAGGTGCGCTTTGACGGTGGCACTACTTCAAACTCAACCTTTTCAGATCCACTCTTTGATTTGATGTACTTCTTAATCGCAGTGATTCGAGCATCTGCTTTGGCTTGTGTCCTTTTCGTTGTTGTAATCTCAGAGATCACGATGGTTCCAAAACCTTGACTCTTGATCAGCGCAATGACCTTATCCAGCGCCTTGATGTCGACCTTGGACAGGGTGGACTTGGTAATCGTTGCACTGACAAGGCGGGTGATTTGGACCGGGGCATTCTGCTTGAAATCTGCTTCAATTTTTTCGCTCACAGTTCTATCTCCACCATTAGAAATAATTTCGATGAGGGCATCTGGTCCTAGTACTTTGCGGACAACACAGCTGCTGGCAGATGTTGAGCAGACCTTTTTACCGTTTAAGTAAACGGTGTAGGCATTGGCATTAGGAGATTCTGCCCAGCGAATCGTGGTTCTAGAATAACTTGTTGGGGTCAACACTGGCTTTGTGACAACTTCAGGAAGAACTGTCAGTGGAATCTGAACGATACGGTCGACTCCATTTTCAGTGATAGTTACTGTGACAGTTTTCTTGCCGCTAAATCCTGTTTCAGGAGTTAGAACCAATTTGCCCTCCACAACTTTAACCTCGGCAATGAACTTGGCACTTGCCTTATCGATGGAGATCAGGGCAGGTTTAACATCTGTGCCAGCAGCAGGGGTTGAAATCTGAACTGCAATTCCTTTTGTATCTTGATCGCCCACAACCGTTACCGGTGCAACTACTGTCACATTGTTTCTACCCCCAGAAGATCCACCAGAGCCGCCTCCGCCGGCACTTGAGCCGCCACCACTTACGACCGCATCGGCAGTCTTTGCACTGACAGAAAGTGAAGGCTCTGAAATGCCTAATGCATTAGTTGCAGTGATAGCAAAGGTATATGTAGTTCCATCTGAAAGACCAGTAATGGTGCAACTTGTGCTTGCTGTCGTACAGAACGCGCCACCATTTGCTGTTGCGGTGTAACTTGTGATTGCTGAGCCACCATCTGATGCAGGGGCAGACCATGTAATTAATGATTCTTGTGTTCCACCAGCAGATGCTGTGACAGATATTGGTGCATCTGGCTTTCCAGCCGTAGTAGCAGAAGCAGAACTCGATGCTGAAGAAGTCCCGTTTGTATTTGTAGCTGTGACAGTGAATGTATAAGCAGTCGAATTAAGCAAGGTGCTCACTGTGCAACTGGTGGTTACAGTTGTACATGTTTGCCCGCCGCTAGATGTAACCGTGTAGCCAGTAATAGCTGATCCACCATCACTTGGCGCAATCCACGTAACAACAGATTGCGCTGTGGCATATGAAGTAGCAGCAACACTTGTTGGTGCACTTGGTTTTGTTGACACAACAACAACTTCTGGGTCTGAAGTAATTGAAACGGTGACAGTGCCATCCAGTATTGCTGTTCCTAACAACGTTGCAACGCCACCAACAATTGCATAAACACTTGCACCAGCCCTGATCGTGTTATTGGTAATTGTTACCGAAATCGGTTTGTCACTTGCAGTGTCCGGAACCGTGCCATTTGTTGCTAGCCATGAAACAACCAGGGAAATAATGTATGTGTTTGGTGCAGTCAGAACAGATTGTGCGCGAGTAAAATCACCAACTAAGTCAAAGTTAATGGTCGTTCCATTGGGTAAGGAACCCGCAGGGACCGAAACGCTTACGGAACTAATTCCATTCGAACTAGAGAATGTAGATGTTGAGCTAGATGAAGCGGTCGTAGTTCCAATTCGCGTTAACGCCGATGCATCAATTCCATATATGGAGGCTTGTATCCAGCGTGCATATACAGTGCGAGATTGCGTTGGCTGGTATGTCGCAGCCGCTGCGCCAATCAAAGATCCACCTGTACTTGCTGAGTACCAACCATCAAATACAAAACTCGTACGAGTTGGAGTTGGCAAGGTTAGGGTTGAACCATTCAATATGGATGCTGATGCAGTGCTAACAGAGCCACCATTTGCATCATAGGAAATTGTGTAGCTACCCGTACCCCAAATTGCATACAAAGTTGAATCTGCTGTCGGTGAATAGCCACCACTAATCAGCGAACCGGTATCTGTTGTTGACCAACCTGCAAATGTATAACCATCTTTAACGTGATCCCCAACCGCTGGGAGCGTTACTGCGCTTCCACCAACGGTAAACGAACCGTTACTAGTTGTGCTTCCAGATCCACCATTCCAGTCGTAAACAATGGTGTAAATATTTGCGCTCCATTGCGCAGTCAATGTAACCGCCGATGTCGCAACATAATAGGTAACCCCTACGCCAAAGTTTGATGTTCCATCGCTCCAACCAGTAAAGGTGTAACCCGTTTTGGTTGGCGCGGCTGCCACAGTGAACGTTTGGCCTATTTGTTTTGTAAATGGTGTGGCTGGAGTTGAACCACCTGCTGTGCTGTATGTGATTGCGTAGTCAACTGGTGTCCAATTTGCATAGATCAAATAACGAGTTGTTCCAACAGTAAATGTATCGCCAGCGGTCACTGCGACATTGTTCTGATCAACCCAGCCTCCGAATGTGTAACCGGTTCTGGTTGGGGCAGCATTTGCAGTAATTACTTGACCATCTGTACACGTCTCTCCTGCCGCTAAACACTCGGCATCGACAGCAGATGAGCCAACGGCTGCTGTGCCACCGTTAAATGCATACCTGACTGCAAAAATTTTAACCCATGTGGCGGTAAAAGTTGGAGCAGTTTCACCCAATAGGTATGAAGCGCCACTTTGATAAACAGATGTTCCATCATTCCAACCCATAAATGCGTGGCTAACGCCACCAATAGTTACCGAAGAATCAACAGTGTCGGTTAACCTGATTGTTGTTCCAAAATTAGAAGATCGATTGCTCGGGAAGTTAAAGAATGATGAAGCGGAAGCATCGCCCTTTGCAAAGGAAATACTTATACTTTTGATCGTCCATACCGCGAATAAGGTGGCGTCAACAGTTGTCGTATAAGTTCCAGATAAAGCTATACCGGTAGGAGTCGCTGACCAACCTCCAAAATCAAAACCGGTCTTGGCCATTGTTCCGACTGTTGTTAATGTGAGAGCAGCTCCACCGGTTGTATAAGTTGCAGAAGAGGTCGTTGGCAAACCAGCTGCTCCATTTATGTTGTACGTGACTGTGTAAGTATTTGCACTCCAATTGGCATAGAAAACCATATTGCTAGTTGCAGTTGTATATGTAGTTCCTGAAGTTAGAACAGTCCCCGTACCATCTGATGCGTAGGTCCAGCCTGCAAATGTATAGCCGGTTCTAACAAGAGATCCTGTATTTCCCTTAATGACTACCGAGCTGCCAATAATATAGTTACTTGCATCTGTTGGCACAGCCCCACCTGTTGCCGTTGCCGCGCTGTAGGTAACTGTGCGATTAATCCCAGTCCAATTTGCATAGGCAGTAGGAGTTAATGATGTTCCTGTAGGAGAATGAGTTGCACCACCTACACCAATAGATGTTGCAAAGAGTGCATCGGCATACCAGCCTGCAAATGTGTACCCGGTGCGAGTAGGAGTAGGTAAAGTGATGGCCGTTCCACCAGTGGTGAAGCTACTCGTTACCGTAGAAGAATCTCCTGTTGCCGAGTTGTAAACATAAGTCAGCACATAAGAATTAGCTGTCCATAGCGCATAAATAGTGAAGTCGGCTGTTTTCCCGTGAGTGAATGGGAATGTCACTGCACTTCCACCATCAGTGTCAGACCAACCGGCAAATGTGTAATTAGCTTTTGTTGGTGGAGTTGGCGCAGATGAAATCGCGCCACCTGTAAGCGTAGTTACTGCAGTAACAGAAGTTCCACCCTTTGCGTCATAAGTTACATTCAGAGTGTCTACGGTCCAGGTTGCCGTTAATGTGACATCTGCTGCAACTGTTCCAGTGGATGGATAGGTGGCAGCTGCTGCATAGGTGTTTGCTCCATCAGACCAACCGGCAAATGTGTAGCCAGTTCGTGAGTATGTATTAGCCGGTGTTGTAAATGTTGAACCATTTGAAACAGAGGTTGGAGTTGTTGGAGCAGAACCTGAACCACCTGTTCCCGCAGCGTAGGTAATTGTTTGAGAGTTAAAGCTAAGTGCTTCTCCGTCAGTAATTGCCCTGCTAAACATGCGGAAACGACTTATCTTGCCATCGAGGCCAATGCCAACTCCAACTCTATAATCACCTACGTAAAGCGCGAATGAAGTGTTAGGCACGCGCGTGTAACTTCCGCCTCTGGAGTCGGCAACGCCGTCTAAATAGAAAGTTAGAGCTCCTGAAGCCAACTTGAAGCCAACGGTATGCCAAGCGCCTGCGGTTACATCCAGAGTTCCATAAACGTTCGACGCACCGCCGCCGCCGCCATTATTTGTGTATAAATTTAATCGACGCACAGAGGTTGTTGTGGGGTTGGCATCGATTGCTTTGACCGCAAAGTGCCAATCAGGTGTTCCTGATCCAGAAAACCACTTGGTTGCAATGATGTTCCATCCTCCGTCGCTACCTGCTTTGTAACTCGGTATATAGATCTGAGCTTCGACAGTAATGTCACCCGATACATTTATTGCGTCGTTTGCAGCCTGGGTTCCATTTGCAACCGTTACGTACTTCGCACCATAGTGATCTAGCGAGATCGACTTATCTGCACTGTTATACATTGAACTCGAACCAGTTCCACTAAATGTCCCCGTCGGAGTGGTTCCATTTGAAGGACTCCAAGTGGTTGCGCTTGGCGTTGCAACATTGGTGTCTGAAGAATTCAAATCAATCAATAGGCTCACATCTTTCGCTGATGAAAGAATTGTCACTGCATTGGCAGCGATGGAATATGTAAATGTGACTGCCACTTTTAAGTAAGAATACGTTGAATTAGAAGGGGTATAAGTTGAAGAAGTCGCTCCACTAATGTTTGTATAAGTTCCAGCCGCAGAGCTAGCAGAGCTCCATTGATAGGTAACTGTTGGGCTACCAGATCGAGTTACCCCAGTTATATTTGCAGTTTGCTGAGAATTCAAAGAATTATTTCCAGTAACAGATACTGATCCGCTTAAAACTGCGATCCACTTTGCATAAATTGTTCTCGTTTGCGTAGGTGAATACGTGGAACCTAAAGCACTCCCTGAAAGATCTTCGGCTTCATACCAACCATCGAAAATAAAGCTTGTTTTAGTCGGTGTAGGTAAAGTAATTGCAGTGCCGCCAGTAGTGAAACTATTTGATACTGTGCTATTCCCACCATCTGCGGAGTTGTAGTTATACGTGACGGTGTAGGAATTGGCAGGCGTAACCGAGTTGGATGCAGAGGATGCCGAACTTGTTCCAGCTGCATTTGTTGCAGTGACAGTAAATGTGTAGGCGGTTCCATTTGTTAAACCAGTAACTGAAATCGTTCCACTACCTGCTTGTGAAAGTGTTCCTGTTAACCCGCCAGGAGATGAAGTTGCTGTGTAGGAAGAAATAGTTCCGCCACCATTTGATGCAGGTGCAGTGAATGCGACTGTTGCTGAAGTCGTACCAGTTGCCGTAGCCACACCAATAGTTGGTGCGCCCGGAGCAACAGTAAATGCTCCACACTTAAATCCAATTTTGTCCATAATCGAACCAACATAAGCAGACATTCCAACAGCAAACATTCCAGTTGGACATGTAATTGTTTCTCTTTGGCTGGGAGATGAAGCACCAGCATTTGACCAACCAAATACGATGTCCGAGGTTGAGCGACTGCTGCTGTCCAATAGATTTCCACATATAACTTGAAAACCAGACACATAGCCATTTGCTGCAGTTTTATGAACTACAAGTCCAACAACACCCTGACTCTCAGAACACGTAACGGAAGTAAGGGTCGTGTCTCCTGCGCCTCCCCAAGAGGCAGTACCGCCAATTGTGTTTGCAGTGACATTTGCCAATGTCTCCTGGGCATTCAAGGTGTAGCAAACTGCTGTTGGTCGAGTCAGTACAGCGCCTGAACTTAATCCTGTTGCTCCAACACTTCTTACGATTCCACCTGTGTCGCAGTTTGCGGTTATGTATCCGCCACCGCCAGTAGTTGTTATGACCTCGTTGGTATTTGAAACTGTGTAGGCAGCTTTAGCTTCAGGTGGCGAGACGACCGAAATTGCTGAAAGTGTTGAAACAACTAAAACCAAAGCCAAGAAATGGTGAAGAGAGCGCTTCGTTCGGCGCATGAAGGTATCGCGATAAGGTGCTAGCCCCATTTAAATTCTTCCTTCACCCCATGAAAAATCATCAAAACTCAACTTTCAGCACAAATCATGGGCTAACAATAAAGAAGGAATATGTGCGACCGAGAAATTCAGGGGTTATCCCTCAGCAAGGGTTTTCCCTTGAAATGCGAGGGTAGTCTGCTCTCATGCCCGGAGCTGGACGTAAGTTATTAGTGGTCGAAGATGAGCCATTAATGGCATCTTTGCTCGCCGAATCGCTAACCGCGGCCAATTTTATGGTCGAAACAGCACCCGATGCCGCCAAAGCTCGCAAAGTAATCGATCGCTTTGATCCAGATATTTTACTTTTGGATATCTCTTTAGGGGATGGACCATCAGGTGTGCACCTGGCACATGCGGTGCATGAGACCCGTCCGGATATTGCGATCTTGATTTTGACTAAGCACCCAGATGCAAAATCTGCGACAACAGATGGCTTGGATCTTCCACCCAATGTTGGTTTCCTGCGAAAGCACCTTGTCAATGACAAATCTTATCTTTTGAATGCAATTGAAAAAGTTCTGACAGATCGACATGCAGAGGTTCGACAGGATGAACCTGTCAATCACCCTCTGTTGCAACTTGGAAAACAGGCAATTAAGGTTTTAAATCTGGCTTCACAGGGATACAATAATACTGAGATCGCCTCGCGCATGAATTTAAGTGTCAAATCAGTAGAACGTTGGCTGGAAACTATTTATAGCAAATTAGAGATTGACTCAAAAGGTCCAATCAATCCGCGGGTAGAGGCAGCTCGTCAGTATTACTTGATTGCAGGAATCTCACAACGAGCAAAAGACTCATGATTCGCTTTTGGCATCACCTTCTTCCTGCATATATTTTTTCAAAGCCCGTTTTTTTCGGAACCTATTTTTGGGCTTTACTAGTTCACTTCGCCGATTCAATTAATAATGACTCCGGCAATATCATTCTCAGAATCGTCATCGTAACAACCTTACATATCGGAGTTTATTGTGCACTCTTTCTCTTCAAGGAGATTCTTCTTGATCGTGTGAAACCTGGTTTAGTTCCATCGCTAACTTTGGGAACGCTTGCTTTTATCGGTCTTTCGCGCGGGTTTTTCTTCGAAAATTGGCTATTCGCCTGGGATATTACAAATACTAAAGATGTCGGCTTGCGCATGCAAACTTCTCTAGTCAACACTGTTTCCTCCTTTTCGGTTGGAATAATTGCTACAGCAAACTCCCGCATACACCAGATAAAAAGTGCCCAGTTGCTTAATGAATTAGATCGTCTAGAGCAGATTAAAGTGGAATCTTTGGCGAGAATAAAGTTGATCGATACGGAAGCTATTGAAGGCATTAAGAATCAACTTGAAACATACTTAAAGAGCATCCAGGGAAGGTCAATTAGTGAAATCTTGCTATTCCTTCGAACCATGATTGATACGGTAGTTCAGCCATTAAGTCGTCAGTTAGAGGTTCAAACAAACAATTGGCAACCACCGATATCGCGTGAAGATAAAATTCATGTGAACTGGTTGAAAGCATTTAAGAGCGGTTTAGATCCTAGAATGATCAGTTACGGATTGGTCCCCATTTTAATGATCGCTACCTCGCTACCTACGGTAATTGAAAATACGCCCTTCTTACTTGCATTCTTTTCTCTGATTCTTTACTACTTCGTTGGTTTTTTTGTGGGTAGGTCATTCAGATCTACCCTTGACAACAAAATAGTCAACTTTGGTATATACCTTTTTGCTACCACTTCCACAGGTTTTGCAATGGGAGTATCCACATTGCCGATGACGCAAAACTACGATGCGCCTTATGGTTTCTTAATATTAAGCACACTTTCATATCCCATCACTGCTTCATTTGTCTCTATGGTTTTAAATGCAGATGCACAGCTTTCAATTGCTACAAAGGAGTTGGCTCAGACAACTGAAAAACTTGAGTGGAATGTGGCCCGCATTCGCAAAGCACAGCACCAAAATCAACGAAATCTCGCGCGCGCTTTGCATGGCACTGTGCAGGCAAAGTTAGCCTCGGCATATTTAGAGCTAGAAAAGATTAATTTGGACGGAGTGGATAAACCTGAAAGGACCAATCAGATTCTTGCGGAGATCCAGGAGTCGATTGCAACATTCAATACTCAGCAGCCAGAGCATGCAGATCTTTCTAAATTAGTGGCCAAGACTCAGGAGAATTGGGCCACTATCGCTGCAGTTTCATTTCAGATTTCAGAAGAAGATTTGAAGTTAATCCACCAAGATGTCTCGAGCGTTGTTGCGCTGATCGATGTGATTCCTGAGCTTGTCTTTAATGCGATTAAACACGGTAAGTCCAACGCCATCGATATTTCAATCAAATTCAAAGATGAACGGGTTGTTCAACTAAATGTTCAGGACAACGGGATATATGAGCTTTCCAATTTAGGATCTGGGCTTGGAACAAAGATTTTGACTGAGTCAGCGATTACTTGGAACCGTGAACGAGTCGGTACTTCTACCGTTACTTCAGCAGAGTTTGCGTACAGCCTCGAAAAATCACTGCCTAACTAACTCGGCACACATTATCTGAAACGCCTTTGTATGGGCCTCCACATCGGCAGCGGTTGTATCCGGGCACATCAACGCCATGTTGTGGAACGGTGTGATCAAGAAGCCATCATTCAACATACGCAAATGGATGTACTGCTCTAATTCAAAGTCTCCGGCGTTGTTGGCATCGGCACCTGTTACTGGTGCGACCTGGCCAAATATGTACTCACCTCGGGCACCTAATCGGTTACAGCTCCAGGGCAAATCAAACTGTGCAATTGCAGCATCTACCCCATCTGACCAACTCCCCCAAAATCTGATCTTGAAAATCTCAAGACGCGAGAAGGCAATGTCATTCATTATGAGTTCGGTGCCTCGAGCTAGTAAAGAATCGATATAGGGAGTCCCCCATATATTTAAGACTTTAACTTAAAGAGAGGGACGAGACTTGGAAGCCATAATTGAATTTAAGAACACCTAGAAGCCGTCTTAGCCCAACATCTTCACTTTGGATTTTCCCAAAGATGAACCAAGTAGAGAACCAGAGCACCGACCGGAAATGCTGCAACCATTGCCCAACTAACCCAGCCACCCCTCTCTGACGCGGTAGACCAAATTATGGTCACCCAGCCAATTCCACCAAAGAACATTAAGAACCCGCCGACTGCTTCAATAAATCTCAAAGTTTCACCTCAGCCTGTCAGTAATCCACCAAAAGATTTTAGGGACTGCCTTAATGATGGAAACAAACAATTTTAGTGTCCACCACCAAACAGGAAGGGTCACAATTACAATTATTCCAAGAGCAACTATGGCAAGAAGTCCTATAAAGAAATCCTCAAAACTTGTAGGCACGACCCAATCTTACTTTTTTAGCACGGACGGCTACCCACCCTGCCTTTCCTAGCTATCTCTCCCCGATAGAGCCGAATAAATCCGAATCAAAGCTAATTG
>TARA_B110000503_G_C7171755_1_pt1 | contig 10088 bp, 7 predicted proteins | sample TARA_B110000503 | Tara Oceans TARA_B110000503 (sample SAMEA4397472) | marine metagenome | biome: Polar Biome; feature: [SRF] surface water layer (ENVO:00010504); material: water (ENVO:00002006), including particulate matter (ENVO:01000060) such as... | depth 5 m
AAAAAAATCAGACGCAGGCACTAATGCCAAGAATTTCGGAGAGAACATGCAAACAGAGATCAACCAGGGCGACACTTCCGCTGAAGTCATCACACCACCAAAGGAATCTTCCATCGTTAGCGGCGCTATTGCCGCCACTGCGCCGGGTAAATTGCGGGTCATTAAGCGTAACGGTACCGTGGTGCCCTTTGAGGCCAGCAAGATATCCGTCGCTATCACCAAGGCATTTCTCGCGGTAGAAGGTGGCACGGCAGCCGCATCCAGCCGCATCCATGAAACGGTCGCCAAGCTGACCGAATTGGTGATGGCGACATTCCAGCGCCGCATGCCCTCCGGCGGAACCATTCACATCGAAGACGTACAGGATCAGGTAGAACTATCCCTGATGCGCTCCGGGGAACATAAAATTGCCCGAGACTACGTCATCTACCGGGAACAACAGGCGCAAAAACGTGCCGCCAAAATCGCCCTGTCCCCCGCCACCCAGGCCGCAGCGGGCAATATCACCGTAGTACAGGCCGACGGCCACCGCGCACCATTAGATATCGACCGCCTGCACACTATCGTCACCGAGGCCTGCTTCGAACTGTCGGATGTCAGTGAAAGCGAAATTCTGGATGAGGCCTTGAGGAACCTCTACGACGGCGTCAGCCAAGCCGAACTGAGTACGTCTCTGGTCATCACCGCCCGCACCATGATCGAACAGGAGCCCAACTATTCTTTCGTCGCAGCCCGCCTGCTCTGTGACAATTTGCGATCTGAAGCTTTGAGCTTTCTAGGCGTGGCTAACAGCGCCACCCAGGAAGATATGGGTGCTCTGTACTCTGTAGCACTGGCGGCGTACATAAAAAAAGGGATCACACTGGAGTTGCTGGCGCCCAACCTACAGGAATACGACCTCGCCAGACTCGGCAAAGCACTGCTCCCCGAGCGTGATTTACAGTTCACCTACCTCGGCTTACAAACCCTGTATGACCGCTACTTTATTCATAGCGACAACACCCGCATCGAGTTGCCACAAATCTTTTTCATGCGCGTAGCCATGGGGCTCGCCGTCGAAGAGGATGATCGTAACGCCAGAGCCATCGAGTTCTACCAACTACTGTCATCATTCGATTACATGAGCTCCACTCCAACGCTGTTTAATGCGGGCACATTGCGCCCACAGTTGTCTTCCTGCTACCTCACAACGATACCGGACAACCTGTATGGCATATACGGTGCGATACAGGACAACGCCATGCTATCCAAATTTGCCGGTGGACTGGGCAATGACTGGACGCCAGTGCGCGCATTGGGTGCCTACATCAAGGGCACCAATGGCAAATCTCAAGGTGTGGTGCCCTTTCTCAAAGTCGTCAATGACACGGCGGTCGCGGTAAACCAAGGTGGCAAGCGCAAGGGGGCCGTGTGCGCTTATCTGGAGACATGGCACCTGGACATCGAGGAGTTTGTCGAACTGCGCAAAAACACGGGCGACGATCGCCGTCGTACGCACGACATGAATACCGCCAACTGGATACCCGATCTTTTCATGAAGCGGGTCTTCGACGGTGGTAACTGGACCCTGTTCTCACCCAATGATGCGCCGGACCTGCACGATCTTTACGGCAAAGCCTTCGAGGAGCGCTACGGCCAATACGAGGAGATGGCGCGCAAAGGCGAAATCAAGCTGTTTAAAACCCTCAAAGCGGAAAATCTGTGGCGCAAGATGCTGGGCATGCTGTTCGAGACTGGCCACCCCTGGATGACTTTCAAAGATCCCTGCAACCTGCGCTCACCGCAGCAACACGTTGGTGTTGTGCACTCTTCCAACCTGTGTACCGAGATCACACTCAACACCAATAAAGACGAGATCGCGGTGTGTAATCTGGGCTCAGTCAACCTACCCCGGCATATTGACGAGAATGGACTCAATCTGGAAAAACTGCAGCAAACCGTGCGCACGGCGGTCCGTATGCTGGATAACGTGATCAACATCAACTACTACTCGGTACCCCAGGCCGAAGTATCCAACATGCGCCATCGTCCTATAGGTCTGGGCCTTATGGGTTTCCAAGACGCGCTTTATAAGAAGCATCTGGCCTATGGCTCGGATGATGCGGTTGAATTCGCAGATCGCTCTATGGAAGCCATCAGCTATTATGCTATTGCAGCGTCTAGTGAACTGGCAGCGGAGCGTGGTTCTTACTCTAGTTATGAGGGCTCGCTTTGGAGTCAGGGCATATTCCCGCTTGATTCGCTGGACAAGCTGATAGATGAGCGCGGCCAAAAGTATATCCAAGTCGACAAAAGCTACACCCTCGACTGGGACTCACTGCGTGCGACTGTCAAGATTCAGGGTATGCGCAACTCCAATGTAATGGCAATCGCCCCTACAGCGACTATCGCTAACATTACCGGCGTTTCTCAATCTATCGAACCGACCTACCAGAACCTGTATGTCAAATCCAATCTGTCGGGCGAATTCACTGTCGTGAACCCGTATTTGGTACGTGACTTAAAGGGGCGCGGACTGTGGGATAAGGTCATGGTCAACGACCTAAAATACTACGACGGCAGCGTGCAGGCCATCGACCGCATACCATCAGACCTAAAGGCCATTTACTCGACCGCGTTCGAAGTAGAGCCGCGTTGGCTGGTGGAATCGGCCAGCCGCCGCCAGAAATGGATAGACCAAGCTCAATCACTGAATCTGTACATCAATAATGCCAATGGTAAGAAACTGGATGTCACTTACCGCATGGCTTGGTTCAGTGGCTTGAAAACGACTTATTATCTACGTTCGTTGGCGGCGTCCGGCACAGAGAAGTCCACCATCGATACCGGCACACTCAATTCAGTGTCCAATGAATTTGCAGGCGGACCTGCCCCTGTCCCTGCGGCGTGCTCGATAGACGAGCCGGACTGTGAGGCTTGCCAGTAGGCAAGAGACAATAAACCATTGACCACATCAAACAAAAAAAATCAGGAAGTAAAAGAAATGTTAAATTGGGAAGATTACCACAAAGAAGAAACGACGCCTGCTAGCTCCGCAGTATTGAGCATGCCGACCACACCTGAGCAGTCTGCAGAAGAGCCTGCTGTTGCTTCTGTCGCAGCTCCTACGCCAAAGCTCGAGAGTGTAGCCGGCATTACAGACCCTATAGCCAAAGCCATCGAGGCGGTCGAGCACATTGATATTGCTGCAGGCCTCGAGGAACTTGAAATGGGCGCGGCCAGAGTTTCGGTAGACGAAAAAGCCATGATCAACTGCCGCGCCGACCTCAACCAGCTGGTGCCATTCAAGTACGATTGGGCCTGGCAGAAATACATCGACGGTTGCGCCAATCACTGGATGCCGCAAGAGGTCAACATGACTGCTGACGTGGCTACCTGGAAGAACCCCGAAGGCCTGACTGATGATGAGCGTCGTATCGTTATGCGCAATCTGGGGTATTTTTCTACCGCAGATTCTCTGGTGGCAAATAATTTGGTGCTGGCAATTTACCGGCTGATCACCAATCCCGAGTGTCGCCAGTACATACTGCGCCAGGCCTTTGAGGAAGCCATCCACACCCACGCTTATCAGTACTGCATTGAGTCACTGGGAATGGATGAGGCCGAAGTTTTCAACATGTACCGTGAAGTACCCTCTGTCGCCAAAAAAGCGGCCTGGAGCCTCAGCCATACGCACGAGCTGAGTGATCCCAACTTCAACACCGGCACCCCAGAAACGGATCAGACTTTGCTGCGCAATCTGATTGGATTCTATGCTGTCACTGAGGGTATTTTCTTTTACTGTGGCTTTACCCAGATTCTCTCTATGGGCCGCCGTAATAAGATGATGGGGGTAGCGGAACAGTTCCAGTACATCCTGCGCGATGAGTCAATGCACCTGAACTTTGGTATCGATGTGATCAATCAGATCAAGCTCGAAAACCCGCATTTGTGGACATCTGAATTCCAACAGGAAGCCATCCAGATGATTCTGGAAGGCACGCAGTTAGAGATTGAATACGCCCGTGACACCATGCCCCGCGGCGTGCTGGGCATGAATGCAGCGATGATGGAGGAATACCTGCACTTCATCGCTAACCGACGCCTGTCACAGCTGGGTTTGCCGGAGCAGTACGCAGGCGCGCAAAACCCTTTCCCATGGATGTCTGAAATTATGGATTTACGCAAAGAGAAAAACTTCTTTGAGACGCGGGTCATTGAATACCAGACAGGCGGCGCGCTGACCTGGGATTAAGATACGCAGGCGGTCACTCTGACAGTCAGGTGACCGCTATACAGAACGTGGATGTTGAGAAACAGCTCTAACTGAGGAATCTCACATGGCAAACAGTGATAAAAATCCGTCCGAAACAGAAGGCATCCTGATAGCACTCGATCAACTCAGCCAGACCATTGATGTTATGACCAGCGTGGTCGGACGCCTGCGTAACCACATGCAACAGCAGGAAGCAGCAGCTTCAGATCAGACCAAGGATTTGCAGATCGAAATGCAATCGGATCGTATATTGCATTAAAGGCATATGACTCAGGCTGCACATAACTGATGAACCCTACCCCCTGCTAACGTGCTACGGAGCCGCCAGGCTGCCATGACAGTTGAGATCGGCGTCTATCGCCAGCCACGGCAGACCCAAGTTATCAAGCCAGTCAAGCGCCTCGCCAGCCGGCTTTAACATGGCGATAGTTGCCGAGCTGCCTGCCACAAGGCACTGCTCCGCTAATACACTAACAGCAATAAGACCCTGAACGGGCCAACCTGTGCGCGGATGCAAAATATGGCCGTAACGTTTGCCGTCAATATGCAGGCAACGCTCGTAGTCGCCACTGCTGGCTAGCCCACCTTCAGGCAGATATACGCCGGCCAACGCTTTGTCTTTTTCAACCGGGTGCCGGATGCCTATCGGCCAACCTGAAACCCCACTAGCGTTGCCTTGAGGCGTACCAAGCGCAACCATATCACCTGCCAGATCGACCAGAGCAGACGCAACCCCGTGGCGTCGCAATTGCATGGCAGCACTATCGGCGGCATACTCTTTCACACAGCCACCAAAGTCTAGCTCCATTCCCGCCCTGGGGAGATACACGTTGTCCTGCTCCCGCTGCACCAAATCCCACCCCACCAAGGGCAGCAGAGCATCAATTTCCAACTGATCAGGGCAACGACCGGATTTAAAATCCCAGGCCAAGCGCAGTACACCGGATGTTAAATCAAACAGCCCATCGCTTTCCTGCCATACGGTATTTGCATAGCTGAGCAGAGCTGATGTTTCTTGATCGATAGGTACGGGTATTCCCGCGCCGGCGGCGCGGTTGATTTGACTGGTTAGGGATTCATCAAGGTAGCGACTGTATTTTTTCTCAAGGCGGGCCACCTCTGCGACAGCGGCTGCGATGGCAACCCCCGCCACGGCATCATCATCCGCATCCAGACGCAGGCAGCAGGGGCCGCCCATAGCGTTAAAGTTGTGCTCAATGCGCACCATCAACAACCAGCACCTATCTAAAGGCGTAGCTCAGCCCAACGCCATAGCGCCAAGTATCAACAAGGGCCGGCGCTTCCTCGCCACTGTATAGACCCCAGCTCTCGTCGGTTTGATAACGCTCTGCATCAGCGTTAATAGACCAGTTACCAATCTCGTAGTTCACTCGCAAGCCGTAAGAAAAGGCCCCGAACGACGACAACCGGTAATCATCCGAAAAATAATCACTGTCGTTGTCGTCATTTATCACTACAGAAAAGAACTTCGCCCTATCCTGCGTGTAATATCGAATGAACGGTGCCACTGTAATGTCCTGTCCCACGTTTTGAATCCATGCGACGTCAAGAGTCTGTGATGCGATGTCCCAGTCATCATCAAAATACCGATAATCCACATGCAGTGCAGCATTTTGCTCAGCAAAAAAATGACGGTACCCTGCACTAGCGGTCCACTCCTTGCGCTCATCCGGACGGTTATCCTTATACTTGTAGGGGTCCGTAAGATAACCGTCGCGGTAGGTATAGCTGAGCCCAAAACGCACCAGTGCGCGTTTACTGATAATACGCGATACGCCTATCCAAGCCGAGCGTATGTCCTTAGTGGCTGACAATGTATTGGTCGGATAGGTTCCCTGAGTCGGCGTGATATCATCATCAGATGCACTCAATGAGGCGCTGTAGGTGGTCAACCCATCTTCACTGTTAAGCGAACCATCTAGGCTTATCGATTTAGATTCGTAATCGTCCTCATCGGAATAGGTATAGTTAACACCGGCGGTGCCGCTGTCAAAATAGTAGCGGGTAGTAACGCTCACTTCAGTCCGCGTATCCTCGATACTGGCTCCACTCATAACAACCTTTGGATCGCCAGCCTCGATACTCTCGCCAACAAACCAAGGTGAGGCGCCGCTCATGTCCTCCCACCCCACATCTAAGGCAACAGACCAGTCATCTGACACGGGCGCCAACAGATGGAACTGGGCCACATCAATGTCCATTCTCTCGCTGCGTCCCCCGAAGACCTTTTTAGCAGATAGATCGTCTTCCTTATATTTACTGTAGCGCATACCTATTTCAGTAAATTCCGGCGGCGCATCGGCCATAGCGCTCTGATAAGCAGGCAACAAAAACGCGCTCGACGTGAGTGCAACGAGTGTCTTATTGAGATCGTCCTGGCGAGATGGCATCAGTTACACCCACAGCCGCCGCCAGCCGCTCCCGTGCCGCCAGACGAGGCTTCCTTGCTTGCGTAAACCTGATTACGCAGCCGCGTTTCCATCACATTGGGCTGCCACTGCATTTCATCCTTGGAAAGGATCCCACGCTCCCACGGCTGCACTGTTTCACAGCCGCAAAGCACGACAACCAATAAAATTCCTGTCATATATTTCAAACTTATTATTCTCCCAGCAGCTTAACAATTTCAGTTCGCAATTGATCACCATCACTTTTTCTAAAGCCCTGATGTATTTCGCGAACGACACCCTCTCGGTCGATAAGATAGCCCGTCGGCATACCCAGAATTCCGTAAGTCTGCGGCGAGACGCCCTCCGCGTCACGCACCACAAGGTAACTCACCGGAACATCAGACAGGAATTCCTGCGCATCCGATTCCACTTCATCCACATTAATCGCCAGCACCTCAAAACCGTCGGGACCCAACTCGCTCGCCAATGCTTCCAGAATAGGAAATGAGACTCGACAGGGACCGCACCAAGAAGCCCAGAAATCCAGATACACCACTTTACCGCGCAAGGACTCTAGGCTGACGTCCCCGCCACCTGACAATGCAGGCAAGCGCACAGGGGGCGCTTCCTGCCCCACGATCGCACCGCCAGCATGCGCCCAGAGGGGCAGACAAAGAAACACCGCCAATATTATTTTCCTAAAAGTAATCGGCCTTCGACGGATGACAAGAGACAGTAGTACACATTTAACGAAAGGTTTCGGCCGCATATTCGGTTTCACAGATGATTTTATATTAAGTTTGCGAGATTACCATAATTCATTATGGAGGTCAGCTATCTCCCACACACTATCGAAATACACACTTTTTTGCATAGTGTTCCTAGGATAACAACTCGTCTACCCTCACCAGAGTGGCCACCAATTCGCTGCTAAAAAGGCCGGTTCCGCGAAAGTATTCTTCGGCCATCGGCGCAATCCCGCAGCCCTGAGGCAGATCTTGCGACTCCTCCAGCATTGCGTAAAGGGTGGGTAAAAAAACAAACTGCAACCACTGTGGCAGCCGCAGTGTATCCACACAAAAAGGCTGCTCTGAGGCCAGAGCGTCGGCCTCAGGAGGCACTTTATCCCACTGCCCTAGCTGGCGCAGCTGCGCCTCGATATCGATCAGTAGTTCAGCTATTTGACTACCCATACTCACCTCGGGTGGACAGAAACGTGTCGTAATCAACCACTATTTTGGACTCTATTTGAATGTTTAGCGGGTGTAAGACTATACCACCTGCCGCGTGCAGCGCCAGATCACAAGACTCTGCGTCGTCATAGACACGTCTATTGAATTTAAACGGCAGTAGAACCTGAACTAGCGCTGCCGCTCGATGGCATTGCCAGTCGGCAGAGATTTTACGATATCGACGATAATACCTGACAAATGAGACATTCCAGACAACTCTTCAATATTGTCGCGGCCATCGCCTGCAAGCAAATTTGAGTTTACACCCGGATGTTGCTGCGCATGTCGCAAGCCATCAGCGTCTTCGTGCCCCCAGCACTGCGGAATTGCCACGGTACCAGGCATCATCTCATCAGTGATTTTTGCCGGAATAGTTATTTTCCCAAACTTCGAGGTAACATCGACTAGCTCCAAGGTATTTATACCGATGCGGTCGGCGTCTTGAGGGCTGAGATAGGCGTAGTTGGTGCCGCCCTTCACCAGTCGAGGGGAGTTTGCAGACGAGCTGTTCATGCGTTTCACCTCACGCTTGCCAATCAGTTTCATTTTACCCAAGCTGTTTAACTCTTCCTGATAGAGATCCTCGATAGCGCTGTTAAATCGATCTACATAGGGTTGTGGTGCAAGGTCAACCAGACCGTCCTCGGTCAGCACCCTGTCAGTACCGAGAAAATTATCACCCTCATTATCAGGCAGGCGAATGCCATGGGGGTGGTTTTTCAGCATACGTTTAAGGCTTGGTTGGCCGGCTTTTTTCAGCATCCCATTGATTATCAGCTCTGGCACCTTGATAAACTCAAAGCGCGTATAGGCAAATTTTGCCGCCAGTTTGAGAAATCCGCTCATAAATTTATTATCAAAGAGCGTGACACCCAGCTTGTCTGCTAGGCGCACATAGATCCACCATTCGTGACGCACTCCGGGAGGCGGCTCCAGCGCGGGCCCTGAGGCATACAAATACGGAGTTGCCGTGCAGCCGACAAAGGACTGCAAAGCATAAGGCATGCCGCTGCGCTCCATCCATGTGGTTGCGGGCAATATGTAGTGCGCCAGGTTACCTGTTTCGTTACGAAATAGGTCTACGCTCACCAGCAGGTCCAATTCTCTCATCGCCCGCTGCAGGCGCCCATCCGGGTTGCCACACGCTAACAAAGGATTCGAGGCCTCAACGATCATACCTCGCACGTGTCCATTGAGAATATCATCGGCGACCATACCCGCAGCCTGCTGCCCACTCACGGTAGGGAGATCATCTTCACGATGAAACCCCAGCTTCATTTGTGGGTCGTCTTTTGCTTGGCTTGCAAAATCAATAATACCCTCACCGATCAAATTGCCGCCTTTGCGGTCGAAGTTGCCGGAGATGGCACTGATCGATTCCAGCAGCCAATAACACAGTGTGCCGCTGCGACCCTGATTAACACCGGTCGCCATATTCAGTGCCGCGGCGCCCGCGCTCACATAGCTGTCTACCAGATCGATGAGAGCAGATGCAGAGATGCCGGTAACCTTTGCCTGTCTCTCCGGTGTCCATGGCGATACGGTTTGTTTCAGCGCATCGAAGTTCTTCATGGTTCTTTCAATGCGCTCATGTGCAACTGCATCGCGCTGAATGATCTCATTGCAGAAGGCGGCTAAGAAATACACATCGGTATCGGGGCGAATAAATAGGTGCTCGGCGTTACTCGCACTTTCGATTCGTCGGGGGTTAATAAATACAACCCGACCGCCGCGCTGAATAATACCTCCAAAACGTTCACGTGAGCGGGGCAAGTGATAAAGGGTATTGCCAGAGATAAGGGGGTTGGCTCCAAGAATCATCATAAATTGGGTATGGTCGACATCCGGATAAGCCAGCCGCATCGGTGAGCCATACATATCGCCGTTGACACGAAACTTATTCATGGTGTCGCAGGTGCCAGTGCCATACATGCGATTTGAGCCCAGCCCTTTGTATAGTTCTCCCCTGAATACGGGTGCCAGTAAATTGGCACCACCGGGAGCTCCCACAAAGTGGCTCACAGATTGCGCCCCATGGTCTCTCTTAAGCTGTGCCATTTTATCGGCAATTTCTGTTAAGGCCTGGTCCCAGCCAATGGACTGCCATTCATTGCCTACACGTTTCTGTGGTTCTGTTATGCGATCTGGACTGTGTTGCACCGAATCAAATTTAGTGCCCTTAACACACGC
>TARA_B110000503_G_scaffold116361_1_pt1 | contig 10086 bp, 7 predicted proteins | sample TARA_B110000503 | Tara Oceans TARA_B110000503 (sample SAMEA4397472) | marine metagenome | biome: Polar Biome; feature: [SRF] surface water layer (ENVO:00010504); material: water (ENVO:00002006), including particulate matter (ENVO:01000060) such as... | depth 5 m
AAGGCAACTCTTTTATTAGTGTTGGAGATCAAAGTCTTGGTGGAGATTTTTACCGAGAATTTGGCAGGGGCGCGCAATTAAAGTCAGACTTATTAACGGGAAAAGACTTTAATGTTGGGATTGGTTACGTGAAAAGTCTATTCATCGATAGATCTAGTTATTCATCTTCAGGTTCTTTTAATTTAAAAGGTATAAACATTCGTCCTGCTTTTATATATTCAATTGATAAAACCAATTTTGTTAATAAGATGGAAGGGAGTGTTTCAGGATCTACTTCTATTAAGCAACACAGCATATCCATTGGATTATCTCAATCTGTACGGTCCAATAATTACGATTCAACAACTTTTCAAACCGCTTCTAACACATTTTTAGCTGATACTACTCTTCGCGGGCGTGGTGTTCGGGTAGCATATAGTTTTAACATAAATCGATGGAGATTTAGTGCAAGTTCTATGTCAAAATCAAGGCATCATGCCGGTTCACAAAATGCAGTTCAGCAACAAAAGTTGAACGTTTTTAGAGAAATTGGTGAGAACAGTAGTGCTTCGCTAATATTTAATAGGAGGAAAAATATACCTTCTGAGTCCTTCTATGGCCGCCTAGTGAATAATAACTATTTAGATATAAGTCGAACTTATCTCAATTACAATTATAAAGTTTTTAGCACCAATATTACTTCAGGGGTGCATTATTATTATTCGGAGTTGACAAATGTATTGAATCCTTCAACTGCCGCTCCAAGTGATATGATATTTTATGCTTCTCCACGTTTTTTCACTCGGGTTAGCGGAAAAATTGAAGATATTAGTTTGACGGCTTTCGTTGAATCTGGTGCTACATATTTTAACCTTCCTGAAATTAAAGGAGGAGAAGAGGAGGGCAGACTTACCCAGATTGGAATAAATGTGCAAGATGGAAACTCTATTTTTTCAGTCAGATTTAGTGATGGGGTTTTTACTCCCAGTATATTAGGGTTAAACGCATTAAATATTAGTAATTCTTCTAACTTTAATGCAAGGTATAGGGTCAATAAAAAAATACTGCAGGACAAAGTTCAGCTGGATTTAAGCGCAAATTATGTTAATTACACTACGGCTAAAGTTTCATTGTTTACTGGTAACATCGGTTCGCAACTTAATTTAAGTCAAGGGATAACCATTTCTACTTTTTTTAATATATCAACATACTCTTCAAGTGATCAAGAACGAATATCAAAGTCTATATTTACCAACGTAGGTTTTAGAATTAGAAAAGAATTCAACTTTGATCAGCCTGTTTTAAGTTATAGGGATATTAGTTTCAATTTATATTTTGATCAAAACGGCAATAGTATGCGAGATAGCAACGAAATCGTAATTTCTGATGTGTTAATCACTATTGAAGGAGATAAAAATAATCTTCAACAAATCGAAGGAACATCAATTACAGAAAATAATGGTGCTGCTTTCTTTCAAGACATTCCCACTGGTAATTACACAATTAAAATTAACCCTATTGGGAATACAAATTCGGGTGTCAGTGGAACAGATTTTGAACTAAATCTTTCAAAAGATATGGTAATAAATGTGCCACTAACTGAAAAGTATGTTCTAGACGGGAGGGTTATGCTAAATAAGGCGAAATATAGTAGGATCAATAATTTTGATTATTCGCTTTTGAGGATCAAAGTAATTGACCCAAGAGATGAGGTAACATTTATAAATATAGATAATAATGGATCATTTAGGCGGCAACTTACGAAAGTCGAGGGACTTTATAAAGTTGAGTTAATGACTGATCAAATTCCTAGTTTTCTAATTCCGGAGAACAGAGTCTTTTATTTTGATATTGATGGGTTTAAGTCTTATCAAATAAATTTTAAGCTAAATGAAGCTAAGCCGGCTATTTTTATTTTAGACAAATAAGTTCAGATTTGAATTTGACCAAGTAAATTTGAATTAAGCTATAACGGGAAATGTTATTTATACAAATTCATATCAGCCACATATTCAGCTACTAGAGATGGCATGTAATGCTGAACATTTCTCCCTTCTATAATGGCTTTTCGTATAAACGAAGATGAAATCTTCATCACTGGAGCTTCAACATAATTTACTTTATAATGGCGTTTCAAATCTCCTCCTTCATTAGAGTCCATTCTTGGGTACACATACAATTCATGGTTTTCTAAAATAACATCGTGATTTTTCCATTTGTGAAAATGGTTTAAATTATCTGCACCCATAATTAGAGAGAACTTGTTTTTTGGGAACTTCTCTCTCAAATAGACTAATGTGTCAACGGTGTAATTTGGTTGGGGCAAATCAAATTCAATGTTTGAAGCTTTTAATCTAGGATCGTCCCCTATGGCCAATTGCATCAAATGTAAACGATCGTAATCTTTCAAAATAGAGTCTTTTTGTTTGAAAGGGTTTTGAGGAGTCACCACCAACCAAACTTCATCCATATCGGTAAACTCCACCATGTAGTTCGCAATCACCATGTGCCCTACATGAACAGGGTTGTAAGTGCCAAAGAACAAGCCTATTTTTTTCATTACGCTAGAAATTTTTTCACAATTAAATTAGCAGCTCCCACTGCCTTTTCAAGCTCATCGTTAAGCACCACGTAATCGAATTGATCAGCTGTAATGAGTTCTTGTTTGGCTTTTTCCAACCGCTTTTGAATGCGTGCGGGACTATCTGTTCCCCTACCTTTTAGCCTTTCTTCTAAGGCTTTCATGCTTGGTGGCATTACAAAAATAGAAAGGGCATTTTCTCTAAAATGTTTTTTAAGATTAATTCCTCCCACTACATCTACATCAAAAATAACAGCTTTTCCGCTTTCCCAAATTCGTTCAATTTCTGATTTTAATGTGCCGTAAAAATGTTCTTCATAGACCTCCTCCCATTCAATGAATTCATCTTCGTCAATCTTCTTTTTAAAATCAGCTACGGAAAGGAAATAATAATCCTTCCCATTTTCCTCCGTTCCTCTTTTATCTCGTGTTGCAGCCGAGATGGAGAATTCTAAGGGTAAACCTTCAGTTAATAATCGCCTAACAATAGTCGTTTTACCTGCTCCGGAGGGTGCCGAGAAAATGATGCATTTGTTCATTACAATACGTTTAATACCTGCTCTTTAATTTTTTCAAGTTGGTCTTTCATTTGAACAACCAATTTCTGCATTTGTGCATGATTAGATTTAGAACCTAATGTATTTACTTCTCTTCCAATTTCTTGTGAAATAAATCCTAGTTTTTTCCCTTGTCCTTGTTCCTCTGCCATTGTTTTCTTGAAATAATCGCAGTGGGCTCTTAAACGTACTTTTTCTTCTGAGATGTCATATTTTTCCATATAAAAAATCATCTCTTGCTCAAAACGATCCATATCAACTTTATCCTTTTGTTGAGCGTCTTCTAAGTTGGATAAAATTCTAGTTCGAACCGTTTCTGTTCGTTCATCTTCGTATTTTAATGCCTCGGCTAATAAGCTTTCAATCTTATTAATATGGTCGGTTAAGTCCAATTCTAACGTTTTCCCTTCGTCTGCTCTGAAGCTGTTTATTTCAACTAAAGCTTCTTTTAATAGCGTTAATACTGCGTTGTCGTTGCTTTCGTTTACTGACTCTTCTCGTGCTTTTAAAATCTCGGGCATCTTTAAAATTGTTGCCGTCAAATTAGAGTTGTCTAGTTTAAACTTACCGTTTAAAAGACTTAGCTGATTATAATAGCGCTGAAAAACTACTTCATCTATTTCATAGCTGTTTTCTTTTTCGTTCGCTTCATAAGACAAATACATTTCAATTTTACCACGTTGCAGGTCCTTGGCTATTTCCTTTCTAAGAACTAACTCTTGGTCTTTGAATAAGGAGGGAACTTTAACGCTAACATCCGCTTGCTTACTGTTCAGGGATTTAAGCTGAATCGTAATTTTCTTATTCCCTATTACTCCTTCGGCTTTTCCATAGCCGGTCATTGAATGTATCATGCAGTAAATTTAGTTGCCAAAGGTAATTTATTCTAAAAAAGGCTATTTAGCAGGTTTTGTTTGTAGAAAAAGCTCGTCTAGTTGCTCTTTACTAATTGGTGCAGGTGCGTCTATCATTACATCTCTTCCACTGTTGTTTTTTGGAAAAGCAATGTAATCTCTTATAGAATCTGAGCCTCCAAATAAGGCACACATTCTGTCAAAACCTAATGCAATCCCTCCATGTGGGGGAGCTCCGTATTCAAATGCTTCCATTAAAAATCCAAACTGATCTTTTGCTTCTTCAACCGTAAATCCTAACAAGCTCAACATTTTTTCCTGAGTTGACCTGTCGTGTATTCTAATAGAGCCTCCACCAACTTCAACACCGTTAATAACCATGTCGTAAGCGTTTGCTCGAACTTCTCCAGGAGCTGATTCTAGCTTGTCAAAATCTTCAACTTTAGGCGATGTAAAGGGGTGATGCATGGCATGGAATCGCTTCGTTTCCTCGTCCCACTCCAACAAAGGAAAGTCTGTAACCCATAGAGGAGCGAAGGTATTTTTGTCCCTTAAACCCAATTCAGCTCCTAGATGCAATCTGAGTTCACTCATCGCAGAGCGACTTTGGTTTACAGTACCCGAAATAATTAAAATTAAGTCACCCTTCTCTGCGCCAAATTTCTCTGCCCAAGCTTGCTTTTGTTCTTCACTGTAAAATTTATCTACTGATGATTTAATACTACCATCATCATTTATTTTGGCATAAACTAACCCCTTAGCTCCAACTTGAGGTCGCTTAACAAATTCGGTTAATGCATCAAGTTGTTTTCTTGTATAGTTTGCACAGCCTTTGGCACATATTCCAACAACCAATTCTGCTTCGTCAAAAACTTTAAAACCTAAGTTTTGGGTTACGTCGTTTAATTCGTGAAACTTCATTTCAAATCGAATGTCTGGTTTGTCTGATCCATACAAGCGCATGGCGTCTGCATAATCCATTCTTGGGAAATCTTTTAATTCAACACCCTTTACCGTGTTGAAAAGATGGCGCATCATGTGCTCAAAAGTGCTAAGAATGTCTTCTTGTTCTACGAAAGTCATTTCGCAATCGATCTGCGTAAATTCAGGCTGACGATCAGCTCTTAAGTCTTCATCTCTAAAGCATTTAACAATTTGAAAGTAACGGTCAAATCCTGAAACCATCAGCAATTGCTTGAATGTTTGGGGAGATTGTGGCAAGGCGTAAAACTGCCCTTCGTTCATTCTTGACGGCACAACGAAGTCGCGAGCCCCCTCAGGAGTAGATTTTATTAATACTGGAGTTTCAACTTCAATAAAGTCAGCACTGTCAAGGTAATTTCTAACTTCTTTTGCTAACTTACTTCTTAGGAAAAGCTTCTCTTGAATAGGATTTCTTCTTAGGTCCAAATAGCGATACTTCATTCTTAACTCTTCTCCACCATCGGTGTCATTTTCAATCGTGAATGGAGGGGTTTTCGAGGCATTTAAAACAGTCAATTTTGAAACATTAATTTCAATGTTTCCAGTTGGCATTTTATCATTTTTGCTGCTTCGTTCCACTACAATTCCCTCAATCTGTATGACATATTCTCTGCCTAACTCTCTAGCTTGTTTGCAGATTACTGAATTTTCATCCATGTTGAAGGTCAACTGAGTGAGTCCATATCTATCTCTTAAATCAACAAAGGTTAATCCGCCAAGGTCTCTTGATTTCTGTACCCAACCCGAAAGTTTTACAGTATCGTTAAGATTTTCAATGCGCAATTCTCCGCAGTTGTGTGTTCTAAGCATGTTATAATATTTTGTGCGAAATTAACAAAGTCAATGCTAACAAGCGAAGAAGTTAGACTAATCGATTTTAAGGAAATTACATTGTTAGGATTTCTGAAAGAGAGGATAAAAAAATAAATAGAGGAGTCTATTAAATTTTATAATTAACACATTCATGAATAAATAATTTCTTTCTCTTTAACCTTCAATCCTTCATCGTTTTCTAATTTTACATTCAACATTCTTTACTGCAACTATGATTCAGCCTTTCGACGATAAGTATTTTATGAAACAAGCCCTTAAAGAGGCTAACTTGGCTTTCGATAAAGACGAGATTCCAATTGGAGCAGTCATTGTGCATGATTTTAAGATCATTGCTAGAGCACATAACTTAACCGAAACCTTGAATGATGTAACGGCACATGCGGAAATGCAAGCATTTACAGCAGCTGCAGATTTTTTAGGAGGGAAGTATCTGAAAGAGTGTACCCTTTATGTGACACTAGAGCCATGCGTCATGTGCGCAGGGGCTTCGTATTGGTCTCAATTAAAGCGAGTTGTTTTTGGAGCAAAGGATGAAAGACCAAGAGAGCAAGCTATTGATAAAATCGTTTTGTTTCACCCAAAAACAGAAGTATTAGGAGGTGTGATGGCAGACGATTCCAAAGATTTACTTAAATTGTTTTTTGAGGAGAAGAGAAAGTGAGTTTTACCTCTTCAATGTTGGTTCAACCTCACCTTTTATTAGAAATGCATTTGGGAAACTTTCTTGTATTAATAGAAGTTGCTTATTTGCCTCTAATCGGTCCAAAAAATCTCCAACTCTAACTTTGTAGTTTGGTGCTTGATAAACTAAATAACTTTTAGTGTCCGGAAAATCCCTCAAGAATTCTGATTTTGCCTTGACAGCGTCAAGTCTATTATTTGAGCTTGAAAAAATTTGAATTCGGTAACCGTTATACTTCTTGTTATTTAAATAGTCCTCGATTAACAGGTCAATTTTTTCATTTTTTTTCTCTACTAATCCATGCACTCTTGGTGACGAATCTACTTTTGTAGCTTGAATCAACGAATCGACTCGAGTAGTAGACGCTTCAGTTTGTTGTAAAGAACCATTTAGCGTTTCTTGAGCGAAGTAGTTAGAGAAACTAAACACAAATGTTAGGGCAATAATGAGCTTCATTGAACTTGGTTTTGTGACAAAGATAACCAAGTTCATGCCAAATAGTCGTTTCTGTAATTTAACACTTGTTACGATTAATTTAGAACGGTTCTAAATTAGCAAGTCGTGCTTTAATTTTATTAGAATCATATGGCAACAATGAGACTTGTGGTTAAATTTGCAATCGGTAAAAAATGGGTTTACCTCAATAACGGTTTAATAAGATAAAACCTAATTAGCTAAATATGAACGTAATATCATTCAAAAAGCCAGCCAACATCTTTCTCGGTCTGTTTTCTTTTTTGTTAGCATTTAGTTTGTCGTCAACGACACTACAAGCGCAAGAAGATGGAGAAAAATTATTTAAAAGCTATTGTGCCTCATGTCATAGTCCCGGTGCAAATATGCTGGTAGGGCCTGGTCTTGCCGGTGTTTACGACAAGTACGAGCGAGAGTGGTTGTACAAGTGGATTAAGAATTCAGGAGAATTAATCGCTTCTGGAGATGCGCAAGCTGTTGCGGTTTACGAGCAGTACAATAAGGTTATGATGCCTGCACAACCAGTAACGAACGTGCAGATTGATGCAATTTTAGATTACATAAAAGTTTACGCCGAGGCTGCTCCTGTTGTTGCAGAAGCTGCTGCTGCAGGAACTGAAGAAGTTGTTGTGGAAGATGAAGGTTTGTCCGGATATGCAATTGCAGGAATTGTGGTTTTGTTTTTAATTCTGATAGTTTTACTTAGAAAGGTTCAATACATCTTTACTGCTGCTAAGGCAAGAGAAGCAGGAGAGGATATGCCGGAGGAAACTACATTGATTCAAGCGCTAGGAATGACAATTTATCAAAACAAGACAATTTTTGCATTGATGGGAATAGTTTGTTTAGTGCTTTTTGCAAAAGGTGGATGGGATTCTGCTTTTGGGGTAGGGGTTTTTCAAGGGTATGAGCCAGAGCAGCCAATTAAGTTTTCTCATAAAATACATGCAGGAACAAATGGAATTGATTGTAATTATTGTCACAACAGTGCTACTTATTCAAAGTCTGCAGGAATTCCTTCTCCAAACTTATGTATGAACTGTCATACGTATATTCAAGAAGGGCCTCAATATGGTAAAGAAGAAATAGGTAAAATATACGCGGCATTGGACTTTGATCCTGTTACTAAAACATACGGTCCAAATCAAAAGCCAATCAAATGGGTTAAAGTTCACAACTTGCCGGATCACGTTTATTTTAATCACTCTCAGCACGTTTCTATTGGTAAAATTGCTTGTGAGAAATGTCACGGGCCTGTTGAAACCTATACTGTTGGAAAGCAGTATGCAGAGCTGACAATGGGGTGGTGTATTAACTGTCACAGAGAAACAAAAGTTCAAATGGCCGATAATGGTTATTACGATGAAATTCACAAAAGACTTCCTGAAGAATTGAAAAAACAATATTTAGAAGATGGTACAATTACCGTTTCTGAACTAGGAGGGATTGAGTGTGCAAAGTGTCATTATTAAGATTTACCAAGAAGCAGTATAAAGCTTATGTCAAATAATAAAAAATATTGGAAAGGAGTTGAGGAGTTAAATGACTCACCAGCTTTTCAACAGGTAAAATCACAAGAATTCAACGAATATTTGCCTGCAGAAGATTTCTTGGGTGATGAAGGCTTGTTGGAGAATTCAGATACTTCAAGAAGAGATTTCTTAAAGTATCTTGGATTTGGAGTTACAGCCGCCTCTTTGGCAGCTTGTGAGGCTCCTGTAAATAAGGTTATACCTTATGTAATTAAAGGAGATAAAACGAACCCAGGAGTTGCGAATTATTTTGCAACAAACTATTCTGATGGGTTCGATTACTGTGACATCGTTGTTAAAACGAGAGAAGGTCGCCCAATTAAAATTGAAGGGAATAAAAAATCTCCTTTAACGAATGGAGCGATTAACGCAAGAGTAAACTCTTCTGTATTATCATTGTATGACGAGAAAAGGTATAGAGCTCCACAAATTGGAGGAGAGCCAACAACATGGTCTAAATTTAACTCTACTGTTAAAAAACAGCTTACTGAAGTTCTAGAGAAAGGCGGGAAGGTTCGGATTTTAACGAATACGATTACAAGTCCTTCAACTAAGAAGTTAGTAGGTGAATTTATGGCTGCAAATCCTTCTGCAGATATCAAGCATGTTTCTTACGATGCACTTTCTGCAAGTGGAATGCTAGAAGCAAACAAAGAGAGTTTTGGTATTGCTGCTCTTCCAACCTATGACTTATCAAAGGCTAAGTCAATTGTTAGTATTGGGGCGGACTTTATGAATAGCTTCCCATCATCACTTGAGTTGACTTCGCAATATGCAAAAGGTAGAAAGCCTGAAAATGGGTGGATGTCGAAGCACTTCCAATTTGAAGCGTCACTTTCGTTGAGTGGTTCTAACGCAGATGTTAGAATGCCAATTAAGCCTTCAGAATATGGGAAAACGGCCGTTGCTATTTACAATTATTTAAACGGAAATAAATTAGGTGCAGCACCAAAAGTAAAGATGGCGGCAGAGCATTTGATGGCAAACAGAGGAGCATCGGTTGTTTTGTGTGGGTCAAATGATAAAAACATTCAGAATGTTGTAATTGCTATTAACCATATGTTAGGTAATTATGGCAAAACGATTAACATCGATAAACCATCATTCCAAAGACAAGGAATGGATGCGGATGTTGCAGGTTTAGTAAAAGAATTAAAAGGCGGTTCTGTAGATGTGTTAATTATCGATGGAGCAAACCCTGTGTACAATATGCCGGCTGACGTGGACTTTAAAGGTGCCATGAGTAAAGCAAAAACATCGATTGTTTTCGCCAGCAGACCAAATGAAACTTCAGCTGAAGCGAAAATGGTAGGTGCGGTAGCGCATTATTTAGAGTCATGGAACGATGCTAATGCGGTTGCGGGACACTATTCGATAACACAACCTTCTATTACTCCACTATTTGATACGAAGCAATTTCAAGATTGTTTGATCAATTGGATGGGAATGGATGGTAATTATTACGACTATATAAAAGCTACTTGGAGTGCTGTTGCTTTTCCAATGCAATCAAAAACTTTATTGTTTGAAGATTTTTGGAATACAACATTAGAAGCAGGTTTCTTTAGTGCAAATACTGCTGAAGCTGCAACTGCAAGTTTTACCGATA
>TARA_B110000503_G_scaffold38476_1_pt1 | contig 10084 bp, 7 predicted proteins | sample TARA_B110000503 | Tara Oceans TARA_B110000503 (sample SAMEA4397472) | marine metagenome | biome: Polar Biome; feature: [SRF] surface water layer (ENVO:00010504); material: water (ENVO:00002006), including particulate matter (ENVO:01000060) such as... | depth 5 m
AAGAACCCTACGTCCATTCAGTTCCGAAGTCTACCTTATAGCGACACGGACGTCTTTTGGGGCATTGCCCTTTCGTTTAAGGCCAAGGAAAAATTAAAAGCAGCCCTACAAAATGGAAAAGTAACGGTAAAGGCTGCAATAGAAACCAAGAGATACCCTTCGGAGGAATTAACAATTATTGCCAATATTAAGGGGTCAGAGATACCTGATGAAAGTTTTGTCTTTAGTGCACACATACAGGAACCTGGAGCAAATGACAATGCATCTGGTGTTGGGGCCCAACTAGAAATAGCGGTAATCTCAGGTAATCTGATCAACGCAAATAAATTAAATCTAAAGCGTACACTGACTTTCCTATGGGGTGATGAAATAATTTCTACGGAACGTTACATTGAGGAAAAGGAAAAGAGAAACACCAAGATTAATTGGGGGATTAGTCTAGACATGGTTGGTGAAAATACCTCCTTGACGGGTGGTTCTTTTCTTATTGAAAAAATGCCTGATCCTAGTGCCATATGGACCAGAGGGAATGATAAGCATAGTGAGTGGGGAGGAAAAGCGCTAACTCTTGAGAATATGAAACCTCATTATTTCAATGACTTAATTATTGAGATTTTTAAGAATCAGGGTGAATATGCCAACTGGAAAGTCAACACGAATCCTTTTGAGGGAGGGAGTGACCACACTCCTTTTTTAAGGGCGAATATCCCGGGGTTGTTACTTTGGCATTTTACTGATCAATTTTATCATACGGATAACGATAGAATCAACAAAGTTTCCCAAGAAACACTAAAAAATGTGAGTATCGGGGCACTAGTAGGTGCATGCACCCTAGTAAATGCTGATATATACACAGCGCAAGAGATTCTAGAAAATACTTTGAACGCTGCAATAACACGTCTTAACAATGAATTTACTCTCAGTAAGCAATCGATAAATGAAGGTAATCTGCTCAGTGAGGAAACCCAAATATTGACAGCTTGGAGTAAATGGTACGATGATGCCTTGGGGTCAATTGAAGATTTAGTGCCAGATCCTAATAAAAAACTTAAATCCGAAATAACTGAATCACAGTTGCAATTGCAAAGCTTGACAAATTCCTTAATTCAGGATTTGGAAAAATAACGTGCTCCAACAAAACCCATGAGCACTAGCGCCGCTACTGGTCTTAGACCAAAAGGTTATTCTTCACCAAACATCCTCATAAAGACATCATTGGAATCATCAACCCGTTGCTGCTCCTTAATGAATTTGGACATAGTACTTATTCCAGTCATATGGGTCACTATAAGATGTGCTAATTCATCTCACTAATGGTCAGGGGTGTTATTGGCAAATAGTGCTTGGCATTTAGCGCACGCAGAAGAACTATTGAAAGCTGAAAAGATCAATTAGGTGATCATGCTAGCCAGCACACAGGCGGCAAGGGGAATAAAGGCTAAACAGGCTGTCGAGTCAAAAATAAAAGTCTTCTAAGTTTGAAAATTAATCATCATAGCGTGAGAAGCAAATGACCCAAAACTTCCCCAAAAAAAGAATGGGAAAAAATTAAATTCTTTAAAACAAAATGAAAAGGTTAATTTCATTTCGATCCCTGAGGCAAAACAGATCAAGAAAGACATAATCAACCAAGAGAGATCAATCAGTTCGAGCTAAATTTATTATAAAAATTTAGACCATTTTTTAATAGGTTCGTTTATTTATAAGCGGATATACCCAATTAAGCGAAAAACACATGACCAAGTGGATCTCTTTATTATTAATTATTGGTTGGATATTCAGCACCCATCAAGTAGCAATGGGTCAAACCAATCAAAGCAGCCAGTTTTTACAAACCGTAGGTGTGCTAGATAGCGTCTACTCCGAAAGGCTCAAAGAGTTTAGAAAATTTTTCTTGCAACTCCCTGTGGATTATCAAGATAACCGCGATAAGCAATATCCATTGGTTTTTATTATAGATGGAGAAGTACTGCTTCCTACGGTCAATAATGTGCAAGGTTTTTATGGTGGTGGTTTTATTCCTGAAGCGATTCTTATAGCTATTTCCAATGATCAGAACAGAACCAGAGACCTTACAACCTCCAAGATAAACGATAAGAATAGAGACCTAGTTGATGAAGCAAAAAGCGGTGCAGCTGATTTCAGTAATTTTATAGAAGCAGGACTGATCCCTTATGTCGAAAACAACTATCGTGCGACCAATTATAGAACTTTGATTGGTCATTCTTACGGAGGTTTGTTTACCATTTATACGCTGCTCAACCATCCGTACTTATTTTCAAATTATTTGGCTATTGATCCAAGTCTGGATTGGGATGATCAAAAATTAATAAAAGAAGCACAGGAAACTCTTACTAATCAAGACTATCATGGAAAATCATTATTTATCTCTTTGAACGGTCAATTGCATATGCAAAAGCCGCAGGTTACCATTGAAAATGTGATGCAAGACACCTCAGTATTCATATTATTTGCACGGTCAAATATTATTTTTTCAAATACGGTAAAGCAAAATAATCAAAATGGATTGAATTTTAAATGGAAATTTTACCCAAGAGAATTACACGGAACGATCCCGTTCCCCTCCATCATGGATGGGTTAATAGCACTTTTTGACGGGTATCAATGGGAAGAAACAGACAAGTTTAATTCACCAGAGACACCAAAAGAAGAGATACTAAAAATAGTCAATGATAGAGCAAACAAACTTCAAAGTCATTTTGGGTATTCCGTCCCACCTTATCCAGAAGATATTTTAATTATGTCTGGTTATATGAATATGGATATGCAACAACCTGATAAGACCAAAATGTATTTTGAATTAGCGATTAACTATTATCCTCAAAGTGCAAATGCCTATGATTCCATGGCTGATTATTATGAAGCGGCTGGTGACATTGCCAATGCGATAAGATATGTAGCCAAAGCATTTGAAATAAGTGGAAAAGATCAGTACAAAGACAGAATGAAGAAACTAGAAAAAAGAAATTGATGCGTTCCTGTAATCCCACCGCTCCTCGTCTCTAAATACCCGCTCTTACCCTGAGCCCTTTACAGATAGCCCGACTTACTTGCAAATTTCCACAATGAAGAACTATTCTGAAAGGCTTGACGCCATAGCGTTGACAATTAATTCTAATGAGGAATCGACTTTAGATTATGAACCTAAAAAAGTGCGAGGAGGATCAGATTGGATGTTGGAAACTCCAATAAATTCTAATTGATTCAGATACTTTTAGATTTACTTATAAAAAAGCTCAAATATTCACTATATAAGGAGATTAAGTGATACTATTATGTTCTTACACATCAAAGAGTCATTCTGGCATATTCAAATTGGCCAGCAGCCTCCTTACGAAAAGGGCTTGCGCTAGTTTGCTTCGCTCATGTATTGTGGTTTTCTGTTTGGTTTGTATGTGCTAAATTAGTTGCTAAAAATAACGATACGATTTGCAAAAGAGAACAGTTACTACGATGGTCAAAGGCTTTAAGCTCATCATGGGGTCCTTGATGGTGGCGGCATCATGTCAAATGAAAACCGAGCACAAGGAGGCCAACACAAGTGCTTCATTGCAAGAGGAGGGGACAGTAATTAATATCTCTCGAGACGTCTATGAAAATCAATTATATGGCTTTTGGCTTGGTCAATGCATCGCTAATTGGACGGGTCTGGTGACCGAGATGGATAAAATTGGTGATATAGGAGACATCAAAACAGGCCCATTTTACACTGAAGCGGACTGGGGAAAACCTGATCAACCCAGTATCTGGGGTGCCGGCAGACCGAGTGATCTATCTCCTACGATAGATTTTGTTTTCAAAGACATTAATGAAATTTGGGGAGCTGATGATGATACCGATATAGAATACATGTACCAGCACCTGATTTACACCCATGGCCAAAGCATATTATCACCTATTCAAATTCGTGATGGCTGGTTATTACATATAAAATCTGAAGAAGAAAATTTTTTGTGGGTATCCAATCAAAAGGCATTTAATCTTATGAAGGAAGGTTCGTTACCCCCAGCCACAGGAAGTCCAACGAACAACGAGCATTTTGAAATGATTGATGCACAATTAACTACAGAGATCTTTGGATTATTTGCACCTGCGAGAACGGATGTAGCTTTGAAAATGGCCCATTTGCCCATTCAAACGACCGCCAGAGAAGCATCCGAATACATTTCAAATTTTTACGTAGCCATGCATTCGTTGGCTTCTAAAGCAAATGCAAGCCAAACTATTGAACAGAAACTATATTGGATGGCCAATCAAGCAAGGCAATTGCTACCAGAGACTTCCTATGCAGCCAACATGTTTGATTATACCCAAAAATTGTATCAATCAGGTATTTCTTGGGAGCAAACGAGAGATTCTATCTACTACAGATACCAAGTAAAGCAGGAAGATGGCTATGATATTACTTCACGAAATTTATATTGTAATGGCTGCTTTGCAGCCGGAATCAACTTTTCAGCAAGTTTAGTTAGCCTATTCTACGGCAAAGGAGACTTTAAGAAGACCATAAAAATCGGAACCCTGGCCGGATGGGATTCGGACAATCCAACGGCCACTTGGGGCGGACTTATTGGCTTTATGATAGGAAAAGAGGGGATAGAAGAAGTTTTCGGTAGAAAATTTTCAAATCAATACCATATTCATAGAACCAGACAGAATTTCCCTAATGACGGCATTGACTCTTTTGAAAACATGGCTGAAAAGGGCTTGGTTATTATCGATCGGGTGGTAAAAGAAGAGATGGGCGGCATCATTGATTTAGAAAAAAACAGCTGGATAATTCCGTTAAAGACCGAAGATAAATAAAGTCAATTGGCGCTTAGTCACTGTTCCCGCAGGCAGAAGCATAAAATTAATGTCTGATTTGGTCATCAGCCATCTTGGCTTCATACTGGCCACTTGTATTCGGTTGGTATTTGCTAAATTAGCTAGTAAAACCATGGGGCCCATAGCGGCCAAATGTCATAATCCATTAGAAAAAAACAAGCATGTACGTACCAAATTATTTCAAAAATGAAAATTTAGAGGAGGTAAAAAGCTTTTTAATTGAAAACAGTTTTGGAATCTTGATCAATCAGACAAACGGAAAATTAACTGGGACTCATATACCAATGGCACTCGATATTGATGAAAATGGGGAAGATGTTTTGGTGGGTCATATGTCAAAATTAAATCCTCAATGGGGAAATTTTCACGACAATGAAGAAGTACTGGCCATCTTCAATGGACCCCATACCTATGTTTCTTCTTCTTGGTACGAAAAAGAAAATGTTCCTACGTGGAATTACATTGCCGTGCATGTTTACGGAAAAATAAAAATTATTGTCGGCGCGGAATTATTGAATTCTTTGAGAAAATTAGCTGATAAGTATGAAAAAAACTCTGAAACCCCAGTGTCTGTAGAAAGAATGTCGACCAACACACTCAAACAAATAAACGGAATCGTTGGGTTTAGCCTAAAAATAAATGAGATTCAAGCGGCCTATAAACTTTCACAAAATAGAAACGAATCTGATTATCACAACATTGTTGATCAACTAGAAAATGGTGACGATACCTTGTCCAATCAAGTTGCTGAAGAAATGAAAAAAAGGATGAAATAACGGCGCCGCTCATAGGCTGTGTGGTTGTAGCTAATCCGTATATTTTAGATTTATATACGGAAGAAATCGCCATATTTACCCAGTCAACAAACTGGGAAGCTAAATTTAATAAATTCAAAAGAGCCTACGGATTGCAATGAGTTTTTAAGAGCATTTATTTCAAATTTGATCGACCATGAAATATTTTAAAATGAACAGACGGATATCAATATTATTTTTTTTCGCTTCCTTGCTGCCGCTTCAACCTATCCTGGCGCAAGACAATTGGGATACGCAAGGATATAAAAACGGGACACTTATCGTTATTGGTGGCGGGAAAGTTGGCGACGAAATCATGAATGAATTTTATAACCTCGCAGGTGGCACCGAGGCCAAACTCATTGTAATTCCGACAGCAAATGTCTCAAATAACCAAATAGACACGCTCAGCCTTAAAGCGATCTTTGAAAAAAATGGGTTTACTGAAATCACCATTTTGCACAGTAATGATACCGCTCAGGCCAATAAAGAGGATTTTATCCAGCCGATCAAAGAAGCTACTGCGATCTATTTTATGGGAGGCAGGCAATGGCGCATTGTGGATGGTTTTTTAAACACCAAAGCACATGATGAAATGTTTAGGTTGTTGGACCGCGGTGGGGTCATCGCAGGATCCTCTGCAGGGGCAACCATTCAAGGTTCGTATTTGGCGAGAGGAGATTCAAAAAACAATCAAATCATGATGGGAGATCATGAAGTCGGCTTGGGATTCATTTCAAATATTGCCATTGATCAGCATGTGCTCGTCAGAAATCGACAATTTGATCTGTTTACGATCCTCGAGAATAAACCAGAACTTCTCGGCGTTGGCATTGACGAAAGTACCGCTATTGTCGTCAAGGGAGAACTATTTGAAGTTATAGGAAAAAGCTATGTGCTTGTTTACGATACCTCCTTTTGGTCTCGTGAAGGGGCTGAATTGAAAAAGTTACCCAAGAAAGAGGCAATGTTTTATTTTCTCCGCAGTGGGGATCAATACAATTTGAAAGCACGAAAGGTGATCGCTAAATGATCGGTTGCCTCAAGATAAAATAGTATTTAAGTATTATTTAAATCAAACAGCTGACTGGTAAAATGATCTCCACCTATAAATACTCACAACTATTTACTGTCATCTTCATAATTGTTTTATCGACGTCCTGCACAGGCCAAAATAAAACAGACCTGCTCACTAGCCAGCTCAATTCAGCATTCAAATACTTGGACAATAGCCAGATCCCCAGCAGCATTACGCGTGCCATCAAACAAGATCGTAAGAGAAATATTTGGTTTGCTTCATGGGAGGGTATAATCCAATACAATGGCCAATCATTTACTAATCTCACAGCGGAACTAAGTTCAAGTCATTTTTTTTCGGTTTTAGAAGATCGAAAAGGAAACATGTGGTTTGGTTCCTTGGGTTCAGGGGTTTATCGTTACGACGGAAAATCCTTTCAAAATTTCACGACAAATGAAGGCCTTGTCAACAATCGAGTGACGAATATTTATGAAGATAAAAAGGGGAATATTTGGTTGGCTACAGAAGGGGGAGCAAGTTGTTACGACGGAAAGTCCTTTCGGAACTTTACAACCAAGGAGGGACTCGCTCACAATGACATCAATACGATCATTGAAGATGATACGGGGAGATTCTGGTTTGGAACGCGGGGGGATGCCTGCTTTTATAATGGTAAAACGTTTACAACCATCACCAACAACCAAGGAATATCCTTTGAGAATGTTCGCCACATGATGAAAGATAAAGAAGGGGGCATTTGGCTCGGAGGTAATGATGGACTTTGGCGCTATGACGGTATTGAATTCAATCAGGTCACAGCGCAGTTTGTGGGATATGTCTATGAAGATAGAAGAGGCAATGTATGGACCAGCTCTGAGAGTGCCCGTGCGCAGGGTTGGGCTATTTCCCGTTATGACCAGCAATCGTTGGCCAAAGGAAAGACCACAGCCATTGAAATAATCGCTGATCAAGCAGGAATGTTTTTTGGGATACTTGAGGCTACGGATGGAAGTATTTGGTTTGGTTCCTTGAACGGTGCGTATCGTTATGATGGCCATACCTTCAGTGATTTTAAGGCCAACCAGGGTCAGAAATAATCTAGGGCCAAAAAATAAGCTGAACCGTGGAGTTGAATAGCAGATTACAATTTAATCCTTTATTATCATCATAAATTCGATCAATGAGCATAATCATAGGATCCATAGGGGATGATTAGCACGGGTAAGCTGCCTGTATCTTCTGTATTGTTGAGCATGGTGATGTCTTGTCTGCTCAGGATAGTATGGACTAGTGAGTGCCATAACTCTTCCCTTGGATTCAATGGGTTTATGGGTATATTTAAGTAGTTAACAGCATTCATGCATACATGAGCCAAGATCATTAATAATAACGATTATGATAAATATTAATTTGGTAAATAAGCACTTGCAATTCCCTCAAGTAAGTTTAAAAGAACCACTAGAAAGTGGATTTATGCTAATAGCGGCGGAAGTTGATAGTAAGACCTCTTTTTGGGGAGAAAGTAGCACAAAAAAAAACTTACTTAAGGAACTTAAATTGTTACAGACGCAATTGATAAATCATGAAAATGTTATAGAAATTGCTTTATTCAAAGCTTCCTTATTCCCTCCAATACATCGCCAAGACAATGACTATTTGATAAAGGCAAAGCGTAATCAAATTATTCATGACCATTATGATATAGTAATATTAATAGAGATGAGCTCAGTGAAAGCCATTCAAGACCTTAAGAGCAATGAAGATTATCTGAAAATAACTCATGCGATCATCGAGTCATCTTCCTACCATTTTATTTATCAAGCAAAAAACTTAAAACGCATAGATAGTGTCAATCATCAGAAAGGGGGCGTATTTCTATTTAACTTTTTTGTTGCTGAAAACGCGGAACAAAATTTGGGAATTTGGGAATATACCGCAGGTTGGTTTGAAGATCAAACCAACCTAGATAATTCAACGCTTTTTGGTTCGATAGACCCTGAATCATCGGCGTACAGCGTAATCAACCATTGTCGTTGGAATGGATTTATCAACGTGCTCCCATCGCTGATTTTAAAGAAGACCTTTAAAACCTATGTTTTGGAGAATTTTGCTGCCAATAATGTGTCTGCGATCCCCATTTTGTACAGATTAGCGTAAAAAAAGCGATAAAAAACTGAATGACATAGAGGCCTCTTTCTGGAGGAAAACCACTTTACGAGAAACCTGATCGCACACAACAAACAAATGATTTATGAATAAGAGATCACCCCAATTAATCCTCTTGCTGCTCCTGATATTTGGATTAAACACACCTGCATTATTTTCACAGGTAACCTCGCAAGACATCGATGACATTGTAGCACGAGCGATGGATAATTTTACGGTAGCAGGCGTTGCCGTCGCGGTAGTTAAAGATGGCAAAATTACCCATCAAAAAGGTTACGGAATACAATCGATAGCCACTGACAAAAAGGTAACCGAAAACACTAATTTTGGAATTGCCTCCAACTCTAAAGCCTTCACTACGGCCTCTTTGGCGATTCTGGTAGAAGAAGGGAAGATATCTTGGACCGATAAGGTCGTCCAATACATCCCAGAGTTTAAGATGTATAATGATTACGTCACTCAAAATTTCAACATTCAAGACTTACTCACCCACAGGAGTGGCCTAGGTTTGAGTATTGGTGATTTGATGTTTTTTCCTGATGGTTCAGACTTTACCATTGATGATATCCTCGGCAGTTTTCAGTATTTCGAACCCGTTTCGGCATTTCGGACGAAGTTCGATTATGACAATCTTCTTTATTCAGTGGCTGGAGAAGTTATCAAAAGAGTAAGTGGGTTAACTTGGGAACAATTTATTGAGGCGCGTATTTTTGAACCTCTTTCCATGGACCATTCTTATGCCTCTTTTACCTATATAAAAGACCAAAGTAAGGTTGCGTCACCTCATTTGAACAAAGCTCAAAAACTCTCCCTTACAGATCCTGAGCAGTGGGACCCGACAAAAATAAATGGGGCTGCAGGAGGTATTTATTCAAATGTGCATGACCTCGCTAACTGGATGCTCGTGCAGCTCAACAAAGGGAAATACGGTGCGGATTTAGAACAGCAACTATTTACAGAAGCCAGTCAACAGGAAATGTGGAAAATACATACGACCACTGAGATCAATAGAAATCCACGATACCAGTCACATTTTTCGGGCTATGGCTTAGGATGGAACTTGACGGATGTCAATGGGACTATGGTGGTTTCACATACCGGAGGCTTAATCGGGACGTTATCTAAAACGATGCTGGTTCCTGATTTAAATCTCGGCATTATTGTTTTGACCAATACCCATTTAGATGGTGCTGGTGTGTTTTCGGTGGTGACTCAGTCCCTTTTAGATAAGTATTTGGGATTGGATGATTTTGATTGG
>TARA_B110000503_G_scaffold54434_1_pt1 | contig 10081 bp, 12 predicted proteins | sample TARA_B110000503 | Tara Oceans TARA_B110000503 (sample SAMEA4397472) | marine metagenome | biome: Polar Biome; feature: [SRF] surface water layer (ENVO:00010504); material: water (ENVO:00002006), including particulate matter (ENVO:01000060) such as... | depth 5 m
GCAGAGTTAGTGACCGTACTGGCTGGTGAAAGTGATGACTACTATTTCATCCCTACCATGTGGGCTGCTTTAATCAGTTTAGTCACTCCTGCGGTGCTATTTCAAACTAGCCTATGGTTAAGTCAAACAGACATGTTATGGATTCAGCTTATTGAATTTATTGCCTTGGCTTTTGTGTTTCGCTGGAAGCCTCTGAAGCATTTACTAGTGCCAAAACCTGTTAAACACGCAAGAGCAGCGCTAGTGGCAAAAGAACAGTTTTTAGTTCAAGGCCTGCACCACACTCAAGGTGAAACAGGTGTGCTTATTTTTGTCGCAGAAGCTGAGCGTTATGCAGAAATATTGGCGGATCGTGGCATCAATAACTTAGTGCCCGATGGTGCTTGGGACAAGATCTTAAATCAGTTGTTAGCACAAATAAAAACTAACAATACCGAAGCTGGCCTTATAGAAGCTATCAGTGCCTGTGGCAATTTACTCGCCGAGCATGTGCCATCCACTAATGATAAAAACGAGCTACCTAATCACCTGGTGATTATCTAGTTCGAGATGGTCTGAGCGCAGGCATCTAAACAAACTGAACTACACTGGTGTGTGGGTCTCGGCTTTGTTTGGCTAGGTTCAGTTTCTCTAAGTAGTCAGCCCAGTGTTGTTGCTCATTGATGCTAAGGTCGTGTAGGTAATTCCAAGTGTATAGGCCAGAATCATGGCCATCATCAAACTCTAGCTTAACGGCGTAATGACCTACGCCCTCTATGCCTATAAGCTTAACTTTGCTCTTACCCACCTGAAGCACTGCTTGATCTGGGCTATGGCCTCGTACTTCTGCACTAGGTGACGAGATACGCAGGTATTCTGCAGCTAAGGTGTAGCTAACTTCACCTGTACTGTCCGTATAGCTAAGCTCTAGCGTGTTGCTACTTTTATGAAGTTTAATCTTAGTTGGGTTCACAGGATGGCTCTCAGTTAACGTTTACGGCGAATTAAGTCGCGAATTATAAAACGGTTGGGGTCTAAACTCCAAGCCACACATTGTGCCACAGGCAGGCTTTGATTAGCCATCTGACAAGCTAATATTTCGGCACTTAAAGGCGCACTGATCAAGCCTTTAGATCCATGGCCAGCATTAATATACAGCCCGGTAAAGTAAGGCATGTCATCAGCAAATTTATAGTTGGCGTCTTGGCGTAATTTAGCAAACCGATCTAACACTTTGGCCTCATCAGCCAACTGACCCACCAAAGGTAGATAATCTGGTGTTACCGCCCTAAACCCTACCCTACCACCTGTAATAGAACCTATCCCAAGCCCTTTGTTGCTGGGTAGTACTTCACTTAAGCGGCCCAAATTTTCGACGTGATCTTGGGTTGATAGTTGCGTATCAGTCGTGTGTAAATTATAGCTAGCTCCCACTGCCAACACGCCGTCTTTGGCCGGTGTCACATAGCCTGTGGAGCAGAGCACAAGCGCTGGGCTTTGTATTGACTCCCTACAGGTTTGAACATAACTTACTTGGCCTCGTATAGACTTTAACGGTATGGATTGGCCGGGTAATAAATCTTGAGCACTATTGGCATTGGCAACCACTACCGCGTCAAACGTGTACAAGCCTTTGTGGTCACCATTGAGCTTAAGTTGCCAGCTTTGAGTTGGCGTTTGCTGTAACGACTCTACCTTGGTATTGAGCCATAACTCCGCGCCACTTAGTGTGTATAACGCCACACACCAATCTGCAGATGACACCCACCCACTATGAGGAAAATATAAACCACCGGTACTTAGTGGTGACTTGGCCAGCCTTTCTGCTGCCGTTTGATCTAACAATTGCAACCAAGACGCTGGATACTGACGCTTCATTACTGCTTGCATTTGAGACATTTGCTTAGCACTAGTGGCTAACTGCAATAAACCACAGGCTTGCCAATATTCTGTACTTAAACTGCGCTTAAGAAGACCCATAGTATGTTGTAGGCCTTGCTGATGAAACTGCCCGGCTATGGTGGCATTGTCTGGTAACTTGGCATACAACATAGCTTGCCGATTACCTGAAGCACCACTGGCTAGCGTGGAGCCTTGATCTATTAGGGTCACATCAAAACCCCTTGTCGATAAACTATACGCTGTAGCTACACCGCTGATACCAGCTCCAATGATAGCTACCTTCATGGCCTTCTTGTTAGCTTCCTTGCTATGAGTGAAACCCTTGATTGGACGCTGCCAGGGCGGAGTATAAGCCATGTTTTGCTGCCGCTCTATACCATTAAGATACACATCGAACTTGCCTCTAACTTGCGCTAAGGCGTGCTCAGATTCAGCCATTACTATAGTTAGTTTTACACTGCCAAAATCTAGTTGATGAAAGCCCTTAATAGCATCTGGGTATTGCTCTTGCAGTTGCAGACTCAACCCTCCTAATAGAGGCCAGTGTTGGTGTAACTGTTTAAGGCCTTCTAAATATAAAGGTTGCTCACAAATAGCAAAGTAGCTTAGCTGTGTGGGTTTTACTTTGTCCTGACTAGCCTGCAGCCAAAGCTTCCATGTAAGAAGAAAATCTAAGCCTGCGCCAAATGTATAATCTAACACCTCTACTGTGGCCTGCGTAGCATTAGAGAGATCAGCACTAGGTGATAATGCGTTAGTGTTTGGAAATAAATACGAATCGACAAACACGGATTTAAGTGCTTTAAACCGCTGGTCTATTTGAAGGGGTGTTTTTTGAAGCTGGGTGATTAAAGCCGCCACAGCCTCAGGACTTGCAGCCAAACTTTGAGGGTCAGAAAATGCCTTTTTAGTGTGACTGGCTTTCATACCTAGTGATTATTTATTAAGGTGGTAAGCTTTATACAAGTAAACCGGCTCAGATGGCCAATCACGATACATGCCTTTAGTTGTAGTAGGTAGTTGCGCAATAAGATCCACAATATCCATGCCCTTGATCACTTTCCCAAACACAGCGTAGCCTGCACCGGAGCCACTTTTATCTAAGAATAAGTTATCTTGGTGATTAATGAAAAACTGTGCTGTGGCACTATCAGGGTTACTAGTACGGGCCATGGCTAGCGTGCCTCGTAGGTTAGATAAACCATTATCTGCCTCATTCAAAATTGGAGCCACTGTGCCTTTTTTAGGCTTTTCGTTATTACCAAAACCGCCGCCCTGAACCATGAAACCTGGGATAACCCGGTGAAAAATGGTAGACGTGTAATAGCCGCTGTTCACGTAATACAGAAAGTTCTCTACGCTTATGGGAGACGCCTGCTGGTCCAACTCAATGACAATATTACCGTGAGTGGTTTCTAGTTCTACCTGAGGGTTTTCTGCCAATGCTGTAAAGCTTAGGCTTAGGGAAACTATGGCCAATAGAGCCGTTAATAGTTGTTTCATAGGTATATCCTTTATACTGGAAAGACTTTTTTAAACGGCTTAATTGTCACTTGGCTATAAACACCTGCAGCAACGTATGGGTCTTCTGCAGCCCATTTTTTGGCAGCTGCAAGGTCGCCAAACTCTGCCACTATCAAACTGCCTGTAAAACCTTCTTCCGAAGCGTGGGGATGTGGCCCAGCTAGCGTTAATCGATTCTGTTCATCTAGCTCTTTAAGGCGCTCTACATGTGCAGGCCGCGCTTCCAACCGCGCAATTAAACTATTCTCTATATCTTGGGCAATAATGGCAAATAACATAGTTAATCCTCTGTTTCGCTTTCTTTAGGCATAAAACGAGACATGTACACGCCTTGGGCTAAGATAAATACAAACGTAAGGCCAAGCATGCCAAACAGCTTAAAATCGACCCAGGTAGCTTCACTGTAATTAAACGCAACATATAAATTAAGGCTGCCCATTGTGGCAAAAAACACTACCCACGCTAAGTTCAGTTGACGCCAAATACGGGTTGGTAGCTCTACGCCTTTTTCCATCAAACGCTGCACTACTGGCTTTTTACCTATAAATTGACTGCCTAAGAAACCTAAGCCAAACAACCAGTTAACGATACTCGGCTTCCATTTAATAAATTGTCCATCTTGCAACGCTACAGTAAGGCCACCCAATACAACTACTAGTACCAACGTGATCAACTGCATTTTCTCTACTTTTTTTGTGGTCCACCATGTGTAGGCCATCTGAAGCATAGTTGCCGGGATTAATACGGCTGTAGCAAGAATCAAATCACCCGTCATTTTATAAACGATAAAGAAAATGACGATGGGTAAAAAATCAATGAGTAATTTCATGTATAGCAGTTCTCTTTTTGCACTGTGACTTTGTGACCTAGTTAGCCAGAGCGCCTAGAATGTTAGGTTATTTAAGCGTGATCATTGTACCATGCAGTAATACGGACTTCTCATTTTCTGGCCATTATGACCATACATACCTTTAATTGTATCGACGCCCACACATGCGGCAACCCTGTACGCCTAGTTGCCAAAGGTGGCCCTAAGCTTAACGGCAACACCATGAGCGAAAAGCGACAGGATTTTTTGCAGCACCACGACTGGGTGCGCACCTCATTAATGTTTGAACCACGCGGCCACGCTATGATGTCTGGCTCTATACTCTACCCGCCCAACAACCCAGAGAACGATGGCGCCATCTTGTTTATTGAAACTAGTGGTTGCTTACCCATGTGCGGGCACGGCACCATCGGTACGGTAACCACCGCCTTGCAAGAAGGCCTGTGGACAGCAAAAGTGGCAGGACAGCTTACCCTAGAGGTACCTGCTGGAGTGATTCGCATTGAATACCAACAAACTGACGAAGGCTTAATAGAATGCGTACGTATCTTTAACGTGGCCAGTTACTTAGCCCATGAAGGCCTTGTGATAAAGTGTCCAGAATTAGGTGAGCTAATAATAGATGTAGCCTACGGTGGTAACTATTATGCCATCATAGAACCACAAAAAAACTTTGCTGGATTGGATCAGTTTTCCGCCGCTCAAGTGCTGCGCTACAGTCCGCTAGTAAGGGAAGCCATCAATAAAGTAGCTACCTGCGTACACCCAGAAGATGCCAGCGTTAATGGCATTAGTCATGTCATGTGGACTGGAAAGCCACATAAACCAGATTCTAGTGCCGCTAACGCTGTATTTTATGGCAGTGGTGCCATAGACCGATCGCCTTGTGGCACTGGCACCAGCGCGCGCATGGCGCAACTACACGCCAAAGGTTTATTACAAGAGGGGCAAGAATTTATCCACGAAAGCATTATCGGCAGCCAATTTATTGGCCGTGTAGAATCCACCACACTCATTGGCCCCTACGCTGCCATTATGCCAAGCGTTCAAGGCTGGGCTAAAGTCACTGGATATAACACTATTATTGTAGACCCAAGGGACCCATACGCCCACGGATTTGAAGTTATTTAGAATTATTAGCTTTTACTAAAGCTACTTAGGAAAAATGAACATGGATTTTGCAACACTACAGAACGAATACCCCGTAGCCACAGAAATAAAAGTTAAATGGGGCGAGATGGATGCCTTTCAGCACCTTAATAACACTGTTTATATCCGTTATATAGAAGACGGCCGCATTGATCTATTTGAAAAGCTAGATATGAGTGGAGATATGAAAAACTCTAATATTGGCCCCATATTAGCGTCCATTCAATGTGACTACTTAGCACCAGTGACATACCCAGATACACTTATAGTATTCAGCACAGCAACTCAAACAGGGGCCAAAAAGGTAGAGCTCGTACACATGCTATGGAGTACCCAGCAAAATCGCTTAGTTGCGCAAGGTAAAGGGATAGGGGTTTATTATGACTATAAAGCGCTTAAAAGCTGTATTATTCCAGACTTTATTGCAGCCAAATTGACCGCACTAAAGGACATCTAAAAACATGGCCATATCACTACACAATTACAATATCGTACGGATTAACAACAACGGCCATATTATCAATTGCACTGTAATTAAAATGTGCAAAGATTATGCTCTTATCAAGTTAGATGGTAAAACGTTTAGAGTCCCTTATGGGATAATGGATGAAGTGGTTGGGCATGAATTACTCATGCCTGGCTAAACTGCCCCACCATACCGCAGAGTTACCAGCATCTATAATATAGTGGCTACTTTCTTACTCGCCATAACAATCTGATGTTCTCTTAAGAAAGTATACAGCCCTGTTGCTATGATAATGGCAGACCCAATAAGGGTAAGTGCGTCTACACTCTCGTCGAAAATAAACACACCTACCAGTAATGAAAACAGCAACCTTGAATACCTAAAAGACGCCACAACAGAAGGATTTCCCACACGCATGGCCGATACAATAGCGTAATAGCCTGAAATACTAAAAACAATGGTACAGCCAAAATAAACTAATTCTTTGCTCTGAATAGGAACTATCTCTTGCGGGCTAACAAGCAAAATTAATGTCCCTGCTACAAAGAGAGACGCAAACGCTTGAAAAGAGATTATTGAAGATTCTACACTCGTCGGGATAACGCGAGTAACTAGATCTCTTACAGCCACACCAAAAACGGCAACCAGCACCCATAATACCGATGGATCAAACCCCCCAAAACCTGGTCTTATTATCAGTAAAACACCCATAAAACCCACAAAAATAGCTACCCATCTACGCCACCCAACACGCTCACCTAAAAACAAAGCAGCTCCCATGGTGATGGTTAAGGGCGTTACTTGAAAAACCGCCGCAACTGTTGATATAGGCACCTGCGACAATGCCGTGATAAAGGCCATAGCTGCCACAGCTTCTGCCAACATTCTAATTAATGTTGCTCGCGTCCATACCTTCGGCGCTAATAAGTGTCGACCTCTCGTTACGGCTAGCAGTGCAAAAAACACAGCACTACACAACCCAACAACAATCAGGATTTGGCCAATAGAAATAGTGCTAGAAAGCAGCTTGAAAAATGCATCTTCTATGGTGAATCCCGCCATCGCGACGAGCATTAACAATATGCCTTTTCGATTATCTATGTTGTTATTCAAAATGAGTTACACCTATTACCGTTAATATACCTGCAATAAAAAACACAGTAGCTCTAATCCATTGATGAGTTATAACGCGACACTAACGCCGCTACTTAGCTTTAATTAAACAATAGATGCGGTATACGTAGACAGAAAATAAAAGTCCAAAGAATGTTTCCATAGAAGTGACCATAGCCACCATGATATTTGACGTTAGCATTTCTTCAGAGCCCACCAAAAAACGACTGACCAAGGTAATGGGAAGCATGATAACAATAACGCCCATAACGAGGTCTCCAAAGTGCCCTTTAGTTCTCTCCCAACTTGCTTTCAGAGATGCCTTAGCACCCAAACCTTCCAACAAAAATATATACGGTGACAGCATTAATCGCACCATCACAATAATACCTGGTATTACCAATAAAATTAGCCCCAACACCACTGGTAATACAGTTAATAAACTAAGGCCTAAAAATGGCAACAACCGGTTAAGACCCATGCGCCAAGATTCAAAAACACCAATGCGTGAGCCACTTACAGCCGAATGAACATATAAGATGACAGCAATTTCAAGTACGCTTAACACCAAAAAGATTTCAGCTATATAGATCCAAACAACATTCCAGCTAGTACCGTCCAGAGGTATAGGGCCAACCCAATATCTAATGGCCTCACTCAACAAAACTAACGGTATAGAAATGAGCGCAAGTACCCACCAATGTGTTTTGAAAAAGTTGAATGTGTCTTTAATACAAGTAGTAAACATTACGGCTCCTTCCAGGTAAAAATTTAACAGCGCAAATTAAGCGTTATAACAGTTACTGCTTCAAGCGATAGCCTGTCTTAAATATCCAACCAATCAAGGCTAAACAAATGCCCATAAACAACGTCACCATCATCAAACTAACACCCACGCTTACATCAGATATTTCATAGAAACTCCAACGGAAACCACTAATTAAGTACACCACAGGGTTAAACATGGTGACAGTTTGCCAGGCACTAGGAAGCATATCGATGGAGTAGAATGCCCCACCTAAAAACACCATAGGAGTCACTACCAAAAGAGGGATTAGTTGCAACTTTTCAAAGCCATCAGCCCAAATACCAATAAGAAAACCAAATAGACTAAAGGTAATGGTAGTGAGTATTAAAAAGGCTAACATCCAAAATGGATGGGCGATTTCAATCGGCACAAACAACCCCGCCGTAGCCAGAGTAATGAGACCAATTAGTAGTGCTTTAGTAGCTGCAGCACCCACATAACCTGCGGTCGCTTCCCAGAAGGAGATAGGAGCAGAAAGCACTTCATAAATAGTGCCTGAAAAGCGCGGGAAGTAGATACCAAAAGAGGCGTTAGATAGGCTTTGAGTCATGATGGATAACATTATCAAACCAGGCACAATAAAAGCACCATAGCTGATGCCGTCAACAGACTCTATACGTGACCCAATAGCGCCGCCAAACACCACAAAATAAAGCACCGTTGAAAGTACAGGTGAAACAATACTCTGTGTAATAGTACGCTTTGTACGAGACATTTCAAAACAATAAATGGCCCACATTCCTCTTAAATTCATGCTGCACGCTCCACTAGGTCCACAAATATTTCTTCTAAGCTACTTTGTTGAGTATGTATGTCTTTCACACCTAGGCCTGCACTAGCAACAGATTGTAATAAACTTGCAATATCTACTTCTGGTGCATCTTTGTCGTAGTGGTAAACAATACTTAAACTATCTTCAGCAAGCACAAAACCTTGTTCTGCCAACACAGCTGGTAAGGCATCAAGGCCTTCCATCAATTCAACTTTAAGTTGTTTTTGACCCATGCGAGACATCAACAATTGTTTATCCTCTACCAACAGCAATTTACCACCGCTGATCACACCAATACGGTCCGCAATAGCTTCTGCTTCTTCAATGTAATGGGTAGTTAATACAATGGTAACACCTTGCTTACGTAGATCATCTACCATGCGCCACATGTCTTGACGCAGCGCTACATCTACGCCCGCTGTAGGCTCATCTAAAAACAACACTTGAGGTTCATGAACTAGTGCTTTGGCGATTAACAAGCGGCGCTTCATACCACCAGACAAAGTCATAATTCGGTCGTCTTTTTTATCCCATAAAGATAAGTCTTTCAAAATCTTTTCAACCATCTGTGGGTTTTTTGGCAAGCCAAATAAACCCCGGGAGAATGTAAGGTTATTCCAAGGCGTTTCAAAGGCATCTGTTGTGAGCTCTTGAGGAACCAAACCAATAAGGCTGCGGGTTTTTCTATAGTCTTTAATAATGTCAAAACCACCCACAGTAACACTTCCTGAGGTTGGGTTCACAATGCCACAAATAGTCGATATCAGTGTGGTTTTACCAGCACCATTAGGGCCTAGCAAAGCAAGAATTTCACCTTTTTTAACGCTCAGGTTTATATTATCTAAGGCCATAAAGCCATTTGTATATTGTTTGCCTAAATTTTTCACTTCAATCATTTAAATATCCTGCAAGGATGTTATTTAGCTATATTTAATATAACTACCTTTACTATTTTTAGCCAATAAAAAACCGGCTACAAGAGCCGGTTTTTTAGCAAGCATGGTTAGCTTGGGGGATGAATTACATCATGCCGCCCATGCCACCCATACCGCCACCACCCATGCCACCCATGTCACCCATGCCGCCAGCATCAGTTGAAGGAGCGTCAGCAATCATGCATTCGGTAGTTAACATCATACCAGCAATAGAAGCTGCAGCTTGAAGCGCAGTACGTGTAACTTTGGCAGGATCTAGGATACCCATTTCGATCATGTCACCGTAACCACCAGTGCTAGCGTTGTAACCGTAGTTACCAGAACCAGCCTTAACCTTGTCTACAACAACAGAGGCTTCGTCGCCTGAGTTGGTAGCGATTTGACGCATAGGCGCTTCCATCGCTTTAAGAGCAACTTTAATGCCTACGGTTTGATCAGGGTTTTCACCTTCTAGATCTTGAATGCCTTGTAGAGCACGGATCAGAGCAACACCGCCTCCTGGTACAACGCCTTCTTCAACAGCTGCGCGAGTTGAGTGCAATGCATCTTCTACGCGGGCTTTCTTCTCTTTCATTTCTACTTCAGTAGCAGCACCAACCTTGAT
>TARA_B110000503_G_scaffold117144_1_pt1 | contig 10073 bp, 5 predicted proteins | sample TARA_B110000503 | Tara Oceans TARA_B110000503 (sample SAMEA4397472) | marine metagenome | biome: Polar Biome; feature: [SRF] surface water layer (ENVO:00010504); material: water (ENVO:00002006), including particulate matter (ENVO:01000060) such as... | depth 5 m
TCTGGATTAGCAATCACTTGAGTAAAAGAACCATTGAAATCACCAAACGTTGGTGCAGTCCCTTCAAAATCCTCGATAACTTGAGAAAACCCAACCGAGGTTAACAACAGAAATAAAAAATATATTCGCTTTTTCATAATATTTATTTTAGACATTAATTAATTTTGTTCAATTTAGTTTTTCATTATTTTTATAGATATAAAGTAATTTTTTTTATAATATTTAATTTAGTTCTAACGTTTATAAATTCTTAAATAATCGACTATTAACTCCTGAGGGAAAATAGAGTCATCCACTTCAGGTCCTCCAAAATTTCCGCCAATGGCTAAATTTATTAACGCATAAAATGGTTTGTTAAATGGCCATGTTTTTTCGTTTTTAACCTCTGGCGAGAAGGTATACACAATTTTGTCATCCACATAAAACCTAATACTATCTTCCGTCCAGTCTGCTTTATAAACGTGAAAACCATCTTCGATGCCCTCAATTTTTGTTTTTTTCGTATTTATTGTATTCCCATAGCTATCGGCGGTGTGTAAGGACGTAAAAACTTTTTGAGGCTCCTTACCTACGTATTCCATGATATCAATTTCTCCACACAATGGCCATTTTTTTTCATCTATTGAACTGCCTAGCATCCATACCGCTGGCCAAACACCAACTCCTACTGCTAGCTTAGCTCTTACTTCGATGGTGCCGTAAAGCATTTCCACCTTTGATTTTGTTGTAATTCTACCTGATTCGTAGACAGAACCATTCTTAGTGGCACTTATTATTAACTTTCCATCAGCCAAGCGAACATTCTTTTTTGTATAAATTTGTCGTTCATTGTTTCCCCAGCCGCAAAGATTTGGACAACCGTTACCTAGCTCATAATTCCAAAATTTTTCATTCAACACCTCGTCGTCAAACTGATCCTCAAATATCAATTGTGACTGCGCGATACTTGACGAACAGAGCATAGATAAAAATATGAAAATGAATGCTTTCATGTTTTATTTCAATTTAAAAGTTGATTTATTAGTCGTTGAAGAGCTTCCACCAACATACACTTCGAAGTCTCCATTCTCTACTTTCCAAATTCCTTTGTTAGAGTAAAAACCAAGTTCCTCGTCCGTTAATGTAAATTCTACCAATTTCGATTCTCCTGGCGCTAAATCAACGAGTTCAAAACCTTTTAGTTCTCTTACAGGGCGTGTTTCACTTGCGTATACATCTCTTATGTATAGCTGTGCAACTTCTTTTCCTGATACGCTCCCTGTATTTTTAATCATTACGGAAACGCTTACTTCCTTATTCTCAGCATACGTATTGTTTACATTCATATCTGAGTAATTGAAAGTGGTATAACTCAAACCGTATCCAAAAGGATAGAGCGGCGTATTTTCTACATCTTGATAATGTGTCCAAAAGACAATGCCAGGTGCTGGCAACGTAGGTCTTCCAGTAGCCTTAAAATTATAATATAGCGGCACTTGGCCAACGTGCCTTGGAAAAGTCATTGGAAGTTTTCCACTTGGGTTATAATCGCCATACAAGACCTGAGCGATTGCATTTCCACTTTGAGTTCCCAAATGCCAAGCCTCAACAACGGCTGGAACGTTTTCATCTGCCCAACTCAAATTTAGTGGGCGGCCATTATTCACAACCAACACAAGATTTTTATTTACTGCATAAATCGCCTCTAAAAGTTCTTGTTGAACACCAGGTAGATCCAAATTCACCCGGCTTCTTCCTTCACCACTTTGAAAACCGACCTCTCCTAGAACCATTACGACAACGTCTGCACTTTTGGCAGTAGCAATTGCCTCTGGAAATTCGCTTTTGTCTGTCGTATTTATAGTAACTTCTCTAATAAACTCTGTTTTACCCATACTCACATCAGCTCCTTTAGCATAAGACAATGTGTTCCCATTATAACGTTGCATTCCTTCTAAAACAGAAACTGCAGTATTATCATCTGCCGCTATTCTCCAGCTTCCTAGAGGACTATTCTTATCTGAAGCCAAGGCACCAATGAGTGCGATTTTCTGCCCTTCTTTTTTCAAGGGAAGGATATTATTCTCGTTTTTTAGGAGTACAATTGACTTTTTAGCCATCTCCAGTGCTGCATCCATAATTTCTTTACTGCCTGTTACCTCTTTTTCTCTAGCAGCATCACAATATTTATAAGGGTCATCGAACAATCCTAATTCATATTTCACTTTTAAAATTCTACTTACAGCATCATCAATATTTTTTTCTGAAACTTTACCTTCTTTTACTAATGACGCAAGTTCATTTACGTAGAGCGAAGACTCCATGTCCATATCTGAACCCGAATTAGCGGAAATCTCGGCAGCGTGGTTACCATCTTTGGCATGCCCATGAGCGATCATTTCACCAATTGAGCCCCAATCGGATACAACAAATCCATCAAAATTCCATTCTCCCTTAAGGATATCTCTTTGCAGATACGTATCTCCAGATGCGGGAACACCATTCAATTCGTTAAATGAATTCATAAAGGTTCGAACACCGGCATCTTTTGCGGCCTTAAAAGGAGGTAGTATTACATTAAAAAGTGTACTAGACCCAACGTCAACGGTATTATAATCTCTTCCTGCTTCTGCAAATCCATAGCCTGCGAAATGTTTTGCACAGGCAATAACGGTTTCATTTGAGGAAAGTTCATCCCCTTGAAAACCCATAACTCGGGCTCTTGCGATCGCACTCCCTAAATAGGTGTCTTCACCTGCCCCTTCCATCACGCGACCCCAGCGGGCATCTCTAGATATATCCACCATGGGTGCAAATGTCCAGTTGATCCCTGCGGCTGAAGCTTCTAATGCAGCCATTTTTGCAGATGATTTAATCTCATCTAAATCCCAACTTGCAGCTTCAGCTAAAGGAATCGGGCTAATTGTCTTATAACCATGTATAACATCAAAACCAATTATTAGAGGTATGCCTAGACGTGTTTCTTCTACAGCTATTTTTTGAACAGCTCTAACTTCTTCAGCTCCGCGAACATTAAGCATGGATCCAACCAAGCCTTTTTTGAGATGCTCATACTTCTTTTTGGCATCACCACCTTCTGGGGAGGGGCCGGTGACATCCCAAAACCCGTTGTATTGGTTCATCTGCCCAATTTTCTCTTCTAGAGTCATTTTAGACAACAAATTCGATACTTTAAGATCTATGACGGTTGGACCTGTATCCTTCACATTACATGCTAAAATTAATGTTATTAAAAACAATCCGACAAAGTGATATTTATTTAGTTTCATAAGCTATTGGTACACGCGTATATAATCTATTTCAAAAGTTGATTGATCAAAATCAGGGTCAATTGCACCACCTAAATCACCCCCCATAGCCGTATTGAGTATTAGGAAAAAATCTTGATTAAAGGGCACATTCGAATTGTTTATAAAACTGTGATATTCTACTCCATCTACATAAAATGTAATAGATGAATCCGTCCACTGAACTTCATAGTCATGAAATTCTGAGGTTGCATTTGAAATAATAGTAGTTTCTCCATTAGCATTCCCACCTGAATTACCAGGATAATGTAGGGTGCCGAAGATTTTATTTTCCTCATTCCCAATATGCTCTGCAATATCTATTTCTCCACAATTTGGCCAGCTAACAACTTCAAAATTTGCTCCTAGCATCCATATAGCAGGCCATGTACCGCCTCCTTCGGGGAATTTAGCGCGAACTATCACTTTACCGTATGTGAATTCAAATTTAGTTTTACTAATAATTCTTGCCGATGTGTAGTCGCTGCCATTAAATGACTCTGCGAGTGTTTTAATTTTAAGCAAGCCGTTTTCTACAATCACATTTTCAGGTCTATCTGTATAATACTGTGATTCATTGTTACCCCAGCCACCAGCTCCGATATCATACAACCAGGTATCAGAACAAGGAGCCCCGTCTGCGTCAAATTCTTCAGCCCAAACTAAAACGTCGTTATTACCCGAACCATCGTCGCCTGTGCTTCCATCGCACAAGCCACCACCACTTATTGGAAGACTCGTAGAAAATTTCTCATACCAAGCAAGAAGATTTCCACTTGGCTCGGTTTGAATCACTCTTAAATGCATTTCAGAATCTGTAATACTTAAAATCTCATATTCATTGTTTCCGATGAAATAACTCATAAAACCTCCATTTTGGATTGAAAACGACGTCTGAGTTGATGTTGCTTCATCTAAACCAGATGTAGATGGTGCAAAGTTTACAATATTCACACCTTCAGTGCTGTATTCGTAGCAGGTATCTTCGCCAGGATTAGGCTGTCCTAATTCATCTTGAACTTCCAATCTGTGAAAGTATGTGTTTCCTAAATTTACCAATTCAAAGGAAATGTTTTCGGAATCATCCTGAGAGAATATCATGGTATCTTCATACAGGCAGCCAACATCTTCCTTTTCAAATGGCGATGCTGAATAATAACTAGGATCTGCCGTCTCTATCGGCCCCACTCCTAAATGAGCAGGCACTGAGGCATTCCAGTACCATGTCTTGGTACTTAGAGCTCCACCTGAAAGAAAGTTTTTAATATCTATTGGATTAAAGTCACTAAAAACTTCTATCGTTACAGATGTTGATGAACTAACCCCTCCCCTTCCAGTTGCTATTAATGTCACGATGTAAGAGTTGGTACCTGCTTGATTAAACCGATGCGCACTCATTCCTGATGGAGCAACAATATTACCGGTATTGTCACCAAAGTTAAATCTGTAGGCTATAGCATTATCTGCAGTCGCAGTAAAGTTTACCGATCCAGTTCCGTCACCATTAGGATTTGCCGAATCTTGACCAACGATTTCAAAATTAATAGCCAAATTTGTAGGTGTTACAATAGCACCAAACTCTTGATCTTCTTTTTGACAAGAGAGTACGCTTGAGAAAACCAAGACGGCAAGGCTAATATAAAGTATGTTTGTTATGTTTTTCATAGCTGTTTCTAATTTGTCAGTTGAATTTCATCGATATAATAATTTGATCCATCACCAGGGTTTCCGAAGTCGAAAAAGAAGACAATTCGCGTATAGTCTGCAGCAGGTGCCGCACTAAAGTCGTAAATTAATTCTTCCCAATCATCTGTAACACTACTCGTTACATCGACTTCATAAACAATACTAGCATCTGCATTTTCTAGTTTCAATTTCACTACAGCTCCTGCTGTTGGCGAGTATACCATCGCACTTATATTGTTATACGAATTGAGATCTAATGGCGTTGGCACCTCAAAAAATGCTCCTGCCCATACTTCAGAACCTGCAGTTTTCACTTGGCTAGCACTTAAGGCCGTTGGGTTAATACCAGACGCATTAGGATTTGCTTCTATGGTTGTATCTTCAATATTTCCAAATGCGAGAAATACTGGAGGTGTTCCGTCGAAATTTTCTACCATTAATGCAGGTACTGTAGAAACAAGGCCGCCTTCTCCTACTTCCATTTCGTCAAAATAATACACCGTATCATCACCCGGATTTCCAAAGTCGTAGAAAACGACAACTCTATTATACTGAGCATTTGGCGCATCAATAAAATCAAAGGTGATCTCTTCCCACGCGTTCACAGCAGTAGTTAACATATCCACCTCATGTGTTATACTTGCATCTTCATTTTCAAGTTTTAGTTTCACAACCTTTCCGGCAACTGGCGAATACGATTTCAATCGTAACTGCTTTGAACCAGCAAACTCGATTACTTGATTGTTTAATTCGAAAAAGGTTCCTCCCCATACTTCAGCTCCAGCAGCTTTAATAAACTGGGCAGTATTGCTCGTAGTATTTACACCACCTATAAGCGGGTTTGAAACAACCTCAGTGGCGCCAATATTTCCGAAGTCGGTAAATGTAGGAACGAGGCCTTCAAAATTTTGGAACATTTCAAAAGTCCCACCCGTTGATTGTGCTAGGTTAATATCGTCAAAATAATAAGTTGAATCATTTCCAGCATTTCCGAAGTCGAAGAAAATAACCACTTTATGGTACTCTTGTGATAGATCGGCAGAACTAAAATCATATGTTAAGATTTCCCATTCATTGGCTAAACCATTCACTAGATCAACTTCTGCAAAAATATCTGGATTCGTTGCATTTTCAAGCTTCAACTTGACAGTGATTCCGCTTACAGGAGACCACACCTTAACTGCAATGTTTTGGAGTGATGTAAAATCAATTGGCTCGTCTAATGAAAGGAAAGAACCTCCCCATACTTCAGCACCAACCGGTTTAAAGCTTTGACCAACAGTGGCGCTCGTATTTACTCCAGACTGATCAGGATTTGCAACAACTGTCGAAACAACATTTCCAAAATCTGTAAACGCATAATTAAGTGTTGGGTCTTCAAAATCCAATGGCAATAATAAAGGATTTAAAATAGTAATCGTCTCTGAATATTCTAGAGTTGCTTCCCCTCCACTAAGAGCAACTACCCGTATTAAATAATCGCCAACTGCCGCATACGTATTGCTAACTGTTTCATCAATCATTAATGCTGTTGCAACTTCGTTCACTTCATCTCCGAAATAAACATCAAAAGAAGTAGCGTAATCTGCAGAAGCTGTGACATTAACAAGAAAGTTATTTGTTGGGTCAAAGCTTATCGTTACTTCCAGGTTCTCTGGAGGTCGAAATGAAACCACAAGAGGTTGAATTGCTTCAACGGTTTCACCACTTAAAGACTTCGCGACAATGCGAACATCGTAAGATCCTTCGGCATATATTCTGGACAAGGTCTCACCAATCGCAGCCGTTTCGTGCTCCCCAGATGAGTCGCCAAAGAAAACATCAAAAGATGTCGCTCCGTCGGCGTTTGGAGTAATTGAAACCAATCCACTATTATCCTGAGAAATACTGAATACTGCATTAATATTAGAGGGTGCTGTAATGTTTTCTACAACCTCGAAAATATCATCATTTGTTGCACATGCAGCTAGAAAAGCCGCGAACAAAAAACTTAGTGTATATTTTAAAATCTTCATAGCCATTTTTTTTTAGTATCCAGGATTTTGAGCCCATCTATTTCCTGTTAATTCTATTTCTATTGCTGGTAATGGGAAAAGTTCATTTTTACCAGTTACAAATCCATCTATTTCTGCAGCTGCTCGGTTTGTTCGAACCAAATCAAAGAAATGGTGTCCTTCTCCTACTAACTCTACCCGACGCTCTTTGTAGATCGCTGACGTAAGTGCCGATCCACTTGAGGTAACTTCTGAAAGTCCGGCTCTAAGTCGAACTCTGTTTAAATATGTGCGTGCTCTTGCATCATCTATTCCTCCTCTATTCAACGCTTCCGAAGCCATGAGTAAAACATCCGCAAAACGAATGGAACGATAATTATTTGGATTCGTGAGGTTCGCATCACCTGTATTAAGATCGCCTTGTCTTGCGATATACTTTCTATTGTAATAGCCCGTATGTTCGAAACCAGTTACAAAAGTAGCTCCAGTTAACGCTGCCCAGGCGTCGATATCCAAAATAGCCACTGCCTTTCTATTATCCCCATTTTCAAATTCATCTACCACTTCTTGCGTAGGAACGTTAAAACTAAATCCAGACTCGAACGTTGGTCCTGTATAACTTCTAATGCCATTAAACCCAACCGCTACATTTCCTTCACTACATTGAAGACAACCAAATCCAGCTCCTTCAAGATCGGTATACTGCACCTCAAAAACGGATTCAGCATTATTCTCATTGTCATTTTCAAACATGGTCGAATAATCGGTTATTAAACTATAAGGTCCTGTATTGATAACGGCCTCAAGAACATTTGCTGATTCACTAAACTTGTCTTGGTACAACAACACCTTTCCCAGTAAGGCTTGAGCTGCTCCTTTAGTTACACGCCCAATTTCAGCTTGAGACGCAGGCAAATTGGCCGCTGCGAATTCAAGATCTTCTTCTATTTGAGCATATACTTGTGCCTTTGGTGTGCGATCAACATTAAATTGATCACCAAACAGTATGCGTTCATCTACCACTAGCGGCACATCACCGAACCACTTTACCAGTTCAAAATAATAGTATGCTCTTAAAAAACGAGTTTGTCCTATCACTTCATTTTTACCTGTAAACTCTGTTTTGTCCTTAAATTCCATTATGAAATTGGCACGATTCACACCGGCATACATCCAGCCCCATATGTCTCGGAGTTGAATATTTTCAGAAGTATGAATCATATCATCTACTTGCTGAATTCCTGGAACATCGTTTGCACTTTCTCCTCCTGCTAGTGTGTTGTCTGAAGCTATTTCTCCCAATAACACATTGAGATACGTAGAGTGCAACATATCATAAGCACCAATCAATGCCCGCTGGTAATCTTCTTCGGTGTTAAAGAATTCTTCTGAATTCGGATCGTTAGATGGTACATCAATAAAATCATCACTACATGAGATAATTAAAGATAACAGCATCCCCGTTAAGCAAATTCCAAATACGTTTTTTCTATTCAAATTCATTTTTCTAAAATTTTAAATTCACTCCTAATAAGAAAGTCCTCGGAGATGGGTAAAAACCATTATCAAAACCACCTCCTATAGGGTTACCTGAAGAAGTAGTTGGGTCAAAACCTCTGTATTTAGTAAGTGTAAACACATTACCTACAGAAGCATATATTCTTAATTTATCCAATCCTATATCGGCAATTACCTTGTCAGAAAAGGAATACCCTAATTGCATATTTTGTGCCCTAACAAACGAACCGTCTTCTACAAAATAATCGGAAAAAATCCCATTACCAGTAGCACCTGTTGTTGCTCTCGGATTCACATTGCTTGTTCCAGCGCCTGTCCATCTGTCCAATGCATAGGTTGTGCGATTGGTTAGTGCCAAGTTTCTATCATAGTTTCGAACAATTTCATTTCCTATTGAACTAAAGACATACATTTGAAAATCAAGATTTTTATAATCAAACGACACATTGATTCCCATTGTAATATCCGGAATTGGATCTCCGATAGCCGTTTTATCTTTAAGGTCAATCATTCCATCGCCATTGGTATCAACGAATCGAATATCTCCAGGCTGTGCATTTGCACCCAATGCTATTTGTGTTGGGTGTGCATCAACCTCAGCTTGTGTCTGAAAAATACCGTCTGTTTGCAACCCATAGAAAAACCCAATTGGCATACCTACTTCCATTCTCGCAACATCCCCTTGACCTATTCCAAAACCACCTCCTGAAATAAAACCAAGACCATTGTCTACTTTAAGAACTTCGTTTTTCAGTGTTGTAAAGTTATAATTAACTCCAAAAGAGATATCATCTGAAAATTTATCATTATACCCTATCTGAAACTCAAACCCTTTATTTGAAACATCCCCTGCATTCACAAAAGGTGCGGATGAACCTGGAGCTGTATTTCCTAGTATGGAAGAAACACCTGGGATTAGTAATAAATCATTGGTTCTACGATCGAAGTAATCCATGGCAATGTTTAATCTGTTTGATAAAAACCTAGCATCGACACCCACGTCAAATGTCTCTTGCTGCTCCCATCTAATTTCAGGATTCGCAATTGCACCTTGCGCTATACCAATAATCAATTCGTTATTAAAAACATAAACTCCCTCTCCGTTGAGAATTGAAACGTATCTGTAGTCGGGAATTCCATCATTTCCTAATATCCCATAAGAGGCTCTTAATTTCAAAAAGTTAACAAGTGACGAATCTTCTAAGAATTTTTCATCAGACATGATCCAACCAACAGAAGCCGATGGGAAATAACCAAATCTATTATCAGGACCAAATTTTGTCGAGCCGTCTCGGCGAATAACAGCAGAGAGCAAGTACTTTCCTTTGTAATCGTATTGAACCCTTCCAAAGTAAGATAAAAGACGTGAATCGAAAGTAGCATTTCCGTTTGGAAAGAAGTTGATAACATCGGAAGAGTTACTAAGGCTGGCATTTCCGAAATTATATCCCTCTAAGTCAAAACCTATAGATCCAGAAAATTCACCTTCAGTCTTAAAAACAGATGTACCTAAAATTACATTGAGGTGGTGTTTTTCTGCAAATGTATTTTCATAGTTTATAAAAGCGTCAAAAGTATAGTCATTGAA
>TARA_B110000503_G_scaffold14919_1_pt1 | contig 10073 bp, 14 predicted proteins | sample TARA_B110000503 | Tara Oceans TARA_B110000503 (sample SAMEA4397472) | marine metagenome | biome: Polar Biome; feature: [SRF] surface water layer (ENVO:00010504); material: water (ENVO:00002006), including particulate matter (ENVO:01000060) such as... | depth 5 m
TGTGTTCCTTGACTTGTTCTAATCCCTCTAAACAGAATCTTTGAACCTGTACGCAAGTTTACTATTTCATCTTTGGTTATTCTAAACTCATTAGCTACTCCCGCCGTTTCAATCTTATCTATAAACTCAGGTATAATCGAAACGTGTGCAGACGTCAATGTATAACGTGTGAATAATATAACGTGTCCTGATTCATAAGTAAGCAATAGCAGAAACGAGTTAAGGGAATACGATTTACCGCTTCCCCTTCCTCCTGTTATTACAAAGTATCTACTATCAGAACCTAGTAGTTCGTATTTAGGATTTATCTTTATCAATCTTGAATATATCTTTTATACTAAATTCGTTTAAATTCAAATCAATCTCTTTTGTTTCCTTTGGTTTTCCTAGATAATATTCTAAAAACAATTTGATAGCGTTTACATCTTGGTTGTTGATTGCTTTTTGTTTAAGCGTTTTAATCACTTCTACGACATCTTCGGGCGTGCTAGCTAAGTCTAGTAGCTCTTTGTACTGATTCTTTCTCTTATCTGCTCCCTTCGCCTTTGTGGAGTGTCCTCCGTTCTTTGTTCTATTGTCCATATTAATACAAATTAATATTTAATTTTTTAATCTCTTAATGGTGCTGTAATCATGTAGCTTGTATCATGATAGAACAGCGTTAATATTTTGTCTGTGTATTCATCGTGAAAGATGCACCTTCCATTTTGCTTGTCATCTTCAAAGCTATCAAAACTAAACGTTCTTAGTACTCCGCTTGTCATTGTCATGTAAAGTACTTTGTATCTTTCTTCCATTCTTAATATGCCTCATAGACTTGTTTCATTTTACTAACCATTGTCTTAATGCAACCATCACAAAACTCTTGCATTCTCAAACTAAATACACGCTCGTAAATCTTCTGCATTACTTTCTGCTCACTTGGTTTAATTTGTGTTGGATTCGATTTAAAAAACTCTAGTAAAAAAATATACTCATCTTCTTCTAAACATAACGGCTTTGCTCTGTATTGAAAAATCTCATTTAGTTTCTTTTTACGTTCGTCGCATCCGCAATCTTCACCAGCAATAAACTTAACTAACCTATCAATCTTCGTAGCCTTAAATACTTTCTCTAGTGTATCTCCGAACCCTTCACTTTCTTTGTGCGGCTCAATCGTTTGGGATTTCTTCCAGTCCTTGTACTCGTTAGTTCTTTTGTCTAGTGCTTCGTAGTATTCTTTATCTTTAATCATTCTCTTTGTTTTTAAGTTCTTTGTATTCTTCGCAAAGTCTAATTTTAATACGTCCTTTGCAATTGTTAATCGTATTCCAAATAGATCTAAGTTCTATTCCTGTACCCTCGCTTATATCTCTCATTGATATTTTAGAAGATGAATAAAGGTTAAACAGAAGTCTATCGTAAAGCTGCCATGTGTTAGATTCTCTTTCTACTACCGTGGTAAAATCTCCCCACGCTTGCTCCATATCTGTGTTATAACTTTCTTCAATCTGTATATCATTAAAACTAATTTTTTGATATTTGTTTTTTTGTTTCTGAAAATCAATAAACATTGTTCTCAATACTAACCAAATGTAGGAAGCGTTTGGTGTTCCGTTATCGTTTAGAACTCTATCTTCTGTGGAGTAGTTTAGTGCGTAGCGTTTATCGGCTGTTGTACGTTGCGCCTCATCCATCCGAACAAGTTTAAGATACATCTCTTGAACTATATCTTCTGCGTAGTTGTATTCTCCAAAGTTCTTAACGTAACCTATCCACTTCTTATGGTCTTTTGCGATAATGTTTAGCCAGCTCATTTGCTTTTTTTGGCAATGTAAGTATAATTTATTTACAAAACAAATAATTTTAAATAACTCCAAGGTTTCTCGACACGCTTCCACCTCTGGAGTTTAACACCTTGCCCAAAAAAACAACTATAAAAGTTAACAAGGTGCTTTTATTATCTTTAATCAGTCTAAACTGTAACCGTATCTTTTCAAGTGTTCTTCAATCCTATCAATCGTTTTTCTGTTTGTGTTAACTTCGATATTCATGAAGTCGTTTAAAGTTTTGTACGTGAACTTTCCGTAATGTGATTTAATTTCTTCTGTAACACCGTATCTAGTTTGTCCCGTAGCCTTTAAAAAAGTATTGAAGTTCTCAATTTGTTTCTCTGATATTGTCATTATTTAATTTTCTTTTTTAAAATAGACACCCGCCAATCTCGACACGCTTCATGGCTGGGTGCTATTTACTAATTAGGCTTTAAATATTATCAATCGTTTCGTAAACCTTAGAACGAAATAAATTAAACGCTTCTAATCGCTTTTTAACCTCGTCTGCTATCTTAGCCATTACAGGTCGTGCTAAAGTTCCTACATTAACCTCGCTGTCCTTTGTAAGTTCTCTATACCATAAACTTTTCTTAGTGTTCTCAGGTCTGAATGAAACGAAGTAGTGCTTTTCTAACTTTTCATTAACAATAAATGCGTGGATTAATTGGTCTACATAATCAGGTAGTATCTCAGTACTCAATACTTGCTCCATGTGTTTCTTTGCAGACGGACATTTAATCTCGCACATTATCGTTTCACATTCTGTAATTCCATCTGGACTAATCCCAAGTAAATCGTTATCGTCTGACTGTAACCATCCGCACTCTTTGAACTGAATAAACAATTCAGCTTCTAAAGTTTCACGGGCCAAAGGTTCTAAATCTATTCCTCTTTGCATTGCGTGACTTGTGAATCCTTCTTCACCTCCGTAGAATGGTTCTGTAAGTTCGCCAACTATCTCAGGTAGCAAAGTTTTCTCTGCTGTTCCTGAACGTGTACCACCGATTCTTGAATGTTTAATTTCAAACCATTCATCTGTGCGTTGTTCTATTTCGTAATATGCTTTCATAACTTAAATTGTTTTTCTTGTTCAACAGTCAAGGCGTAAGTTTTTTTAATTTGCTCTATTGTGTACTTACCATCTTTCACCGCAGTAATTGCATCTTTTAATTTATCCGCTGGCATTGGCTTTAATTCTTTTACTACGGGCATTGGCTTTACTTTAATCCCTCCTGTAACTTGTCCCATCATTTTAACGGTTGGGTCAAAATACAATTCAATTTGAATACCTACCCATCTATTAATTTTTCTACTTTCAGACGGTGTGCAGTTAGTTTGTTTCTGCACTAGATTAGCGATAGCTTTTCTATTTGTTGAATTAACGACCATTGGTTTAATATCTTCTTCAAACTCTAGGAAGTAGCCGTCTGTTTTGTTACCTGATACGTCAACATTTTTTTGATAAAACGCATCTTTAATTGTTAGGATACATTGACCTTTATCGTCAACTATTGCTTCAACGTCAACACCTGCGATGTGAGTTGATTTTCTGTACTTCATGCTGTCTATTCCGTGTTCTTTCATATTGTTTTTTTTGCTAAGTTAATACTATTATTTAAATAACCTACTATTTATTTTATTTTATTTTCGATAACGTTAGCCCTTAATACCGTACCATTCATGTTCGCCGTGTTCGCTTTTCTGTGGCTTTCCGTTAGGGTAAACGGTGTGCGAAATTCTTAGTTTCGTCGGTGCTTTATACTCGTAACGTCTACAAAGTAAACCGTTCTTTCTAAGCCAAATTTTTAGTGTTTTGTTTTTCATAATTCGTCAAATATAGATGTTTGCTTTTCGTTTTGTTTTCGCTCTATTCCAAATACAGTTTCTAGTATTGTTTTACCCGCTTCGTAATCTACTAAGTTACGCGCTATTTTATCCACTCTTTGAGTACCTTTGTATTTTCTAAAATCGTAGTCGTGAAATTCACACCACTTAGAGACTTCGTCTTTACTTTCCATTATAGAAGATTTGCGCTCGTTTAAATCACTTGGTAAATTAAAATTAGTCCAATACAAGTGCCTGCCCCTCTTTTTTGCTTGTATTAATGGCTCATAATATGGGATTACATTTTCAACTACATACTTTCCTTTAAAATAATGCTCTAAAAATATAACCTCTTCGTAAAGTTTTAAGTCTGGGTAAATTGTTTTAGTGGTATCTCTACGGGCAAACCTTGCTCTTGAATGACTTGGGCAAGGTGGTGAACTCCAGATAAAATCGAACTCTTTATAGTGGTCTAACAAATACTGATGAGCATCTGCAACTATTACAATGTCATTTGGGAAACGCTCTTGATAAAGCCTTGCAAGTTCAGGGTCTAACTCAACTGCTGTAATCTCTAAGTTATCCGCTACTTCATCCCACTTGTAACGATTACCACCTAAGCAGGCGTATAAATTTAAAATCTTGTACTTTTTCATATCATTTTTTTAGTTCAACAAATATAACTATTATTTTAATATACTAATGTTTTTTCTTGGAAATCTTTTAAATTTCTAACTATCAAATATTCAAAACCAAGTAATTCAACCCTTTTCTGAAAATCTATTTGATTTGGTTGTTGTTTTCCTGTGGCTGTTTTTACCTCCACAAACAGAACACGGTTAGGTTGTACCACTATTAAATCAGAAACACCCGCCACAAGTCCAGTAGCTTTAAACTTCATTGCTTCCGATTTTGACCTTGTACCACCATTTGGAACAGCAAAAATTGAGTGTCTTGGATTATTTAATTTTGTACAGTATTTATTATGATACCATTTATAAATTTCTGCCTGTATTACATCTTCACTTTTCATAAGTTCTTTCTATTGCTTTTATTGTTTCGTTGGTAAAATGTGATAATTTACTTACTTTATTTCCTTTTAAATTACTCCTTTGAATAGCGAAATAGTAAGGAGTGATAAATGATTCTGTTTTTTTTCTTAATGTGCCATTATGCTTATGTTTTACAAAAATCTCAATTGGTACTTTGTTAAACATCTGAGAAACATAATTATAAACTATCTTTCTGGCTTCTAAAGTTTCTAATTGGTTTTTCTCGCAATATTCAATGATAGATTTAGGGTTTGGAATTATTGGCTTACCGTCCCTTGTTGGTAGTCCTAAAACACCGCCTTTGTCATATTGCCTTTCTTCACCGCAAACTTCACAAATCAAAGAGTTTGAAGCTACGATACTTTCGCAACTATGACACGTCCTTATATTTGCTGGGTTCGCCGTTCCAACTGCTTTTTGCTCGTACTTATCAAAATATTCTTCCCAGTCTCTTTTATCGCTCCATTTACCGAAATCTTCATTATTATTACCCATATCAATAACCATAAATGAAGGCTTAAATATCTTATCGGTAATCCTTCCACCCCTTCCAATCATTTGAAGGTATAAGTTAATTGACTTTGTTTTTTTATTTAGAAACACCACTTCAACATCTGTGCAATCAAACCCAGTAGTAAACACCTGAACGTTTAGTAAAATTGCATCAGGAGTATTTTTAAACCAATCTACTAAATCCGTTCTGTTTTCGTTTGAGTTTTTACTATCATACATTTTAACATTTAATCCTTCGTTCGACATAGCTTCATAAAGCCTTTTATTAACCAATGTATTTGCATTAAATAAAATAGTTTTTTTTCCGTAGCATAGTTCTTTATAGGTTTTTATGGTATTTTGTATTGCTTCATCTGAACCGAATACTAAACTAATACTTTCTTCTGTGTAATCTCCTATCGCTGGATTATAAACAAGTTGTGAAGTATCATTTTTTAATATAAAATTATCATCAGGAACTAAAAAACCTTTACTTATTAATTCATTAATGTCAATACCTTCAATTAAGGTATGGTAGTATTTTGACAAAGGTACATTTTCTTTGTACTTTTTTAACTTGCGCTTACAACATTTACCAATAACATCATTTTCACTCCCACAAACTAAGCATTTAAAAAAAGTTCTGTTTTTCTCATAGTTTGGAGTAGCTGTAAAACCAACAACCTTGCCTTTAAAAGTGTTTAGAATCTTCATAAACTCTCCCCTGTGACATTCGTCTATTATTAGAAAATCATAACTATTTACATCAATCTCTCCTTTTTTAATTCGATTACTTAACGTTTGAACCATTGCAACACAAACATCTTTAGATACTGATTTTGTTTTTGGAATTAGTAAATCATGTTCACGTTCAAGTGTTGCAGATGTTTGGTGTACTAATTCTTCTCTGTGTACGCATATTAAAACTCTCCCAAATAATCTACTAACCAAACTACTAAATACAACAGTCTTACCTCCTCCCGTTGCAAGTGAAACACAGCACCTTTCATTATCGTAAAGATGTTCAGAAACTTTATTTATTATGTCTTTTTGATATTGTCTTAATTCCATAACTAAAAATTAAAATGGACAATCTTGCTCTGGAGTTTCAGTAGCTCCAATATAAAAACAAACAACCCCGTTATATTTACTTTCTTCAAGTGGTATATTATGGAAATCACAATAATCTTTAACTTTTTTATTAAACTTCTGAGGCGTGTTATACTTAGCTACGTTTGGATATTGTTTATTAAATTCATCTCTAAACTCCTTTCTGTTTCTTGGTGAACCGTCTAGCTTTTGTGATTCCATAAACTCAATAAATTCTGTTCCAACTTCGTTCTTAAACTTACGTAGCTTCAAATTAACTTTATCGCTTTGGACTAATCCATTCTTTAAGAAGAATTGAACGCATCGAATCATAAAATTGTCAAACTTTGCCCACTCCGTTTCGTTCCATTCAGCAAAAAACAAGTGTCCAAATTCCATTTCAGGCGTCAAATTCTCATTAAAGTAATTAGCTATCTCAACTTCAAAAACCCTACGTTCGTGACTTGCTCCTGAACCATTGATTGTGTAATTTGTAGTAATTGAAATCTTTGGACTTTCTTTGAAAGGAATTTGGTAAGCATCTTGTCCCTTTTTTTCAATTGTCATTCCTTCGGTAATAATAGAAAATAAACTTTCAAAATTAAAGTGCTTTGGTACATCATCCATTAAGAAAATTTGAGTGTCCTTGTTTACTTTTTGGTAAGCAAATTGACCTTTTGCATCAAACTTTTTACCATCTTCAATAACGATATTTTTGATATGACCAATCGCCCTGTGAATTAAACCCTTTCCTGAACCACCGTTTGGAATATCCTCACTTATCATCTCATCATTAAATATAATGGCTTTTGGCTTTGCTTCATTTTGATAGCTGTGCATTAAGTAACCAATTACCGATTTAAGCGTATAATATCTATCAGTGTTTTTTCCTGAGACCTTCCAAATAAATGTTTTAAAAACACCTTCACTTTCATCTTTTATCTGAATATCTCTTTTTATAACTTGGTTAGTCCAAATTAAATCACTAACATCTGAGTAATCTAACACTTCAATTGAATCTTTTGTTGTTTTTACAACAGCATTTTGATAATAAATGTAAGATTCAGTTGACGTGTCTCTATTAAATTTAACATCAATTGAACTAACCATCGAAAGGTAATTAGAATTAAAATTAGATGTATTATTAGCCATCAACTCAAACGCATCAATGTGACCTCTACTTCTTAAATCAGACAATACAAAATCTTTAATCTTTGGTTCTTCAAATACATTGATAAAGTTTTTATCATTTTTAACGAATAAATATGTACCACTATTCTCATCAGGATAGAACTTGAATATATTATTATGCTCTAAATATTGAAGAAATCTATACGAAGCAAGTTTAATCTGTTCTTTCTCCGTGTAATACCAAAATTCGTCTAGCTTTAAATCTTGTTTATGTTCTTCAAATTCTTTCTTTACAAGTTCAAAATCAATGTCTTTAATACGTCCTTTTAATTTATCAACACTCTCTCCAGTTATGGCAACATTCTTAATGTCATTAACTATTTTTGTGTCTTCAAAATGTCTTGTATTAAATTCATTCTCATATTTATAAGCTGAATCAATTAACTTCTGAATCTCATTTTGCTTACCTCCGATGTCATATCTAAATAAATACGTCTCACAAGTTGATTTATCAACTCCAAACGCATTCATTTGCCTAGCATAAGCATGAAGATTATTATTTCTATTTGAGTTACCCCATCGCTTTGTAAACCATTTATCTAACCTTTGAGCGACTTCATCAATATCAGTTAAAGGAATATTTATAACCTTCTTCTCTACAGGTAAAGGTCTGTAAAACTTATCTGTAAAAAGTTCACTTTCTGAATTTATAAATACATCTTCATCAAATGATAAATAACAAGCTCTTGCTAAATCCTTTGTTCCTTCGTCTAGGTCGTGATATTTTTTATAATGGTTAACCAGTTCTATGTAATAATCTTGGTAATCGTTATTATTGTCTATCTGGGGAATTTTAACTAAAACCTTTAACCCATCTCCACTAGGAGAAACAAAAGAAGCAAATGTAAATCCATCCTTATTTATTACTTTTCTCAAGTCCTCCAAGTTAACAACGTTATCAAAGTCTAAGCAAGCAAATCCTGAATGTATTTTTAGATTTGAATTTGCCCTGCTTGTAAAAGTTCCGCAAAAAGTAACGTAAGGCAGCTTCGATTTCAACTCGTTTCGTTTTGTTTTATCTCTCTCTACTCTGATTAATCCTATTCTGTTTTTGTACTCTGAACTCCTAATTGATTCCAACACTTTCAGAACAGAAGTATCTTTTATTGGAGCGATTGATTTAATGTTTTTAAAAATTGATACTCTCATAATTTTTTTTTAAATAAAAAAGCCTTCATAAATCCATAGGGGTCTAACTTCCTACTTCATTATAAAGGCTTAATAATTTCCCTGTTCTATAATGTTAGACCGAACACATTGCAAATATAGTTAAATTTATTCAATAAACAACTACTGGCAAAAAAAGTAAAACTTTATTTTATGTATTTAAGGTTTTACCACCTTCAAACGTAGTGATATCAACGATAGGCAAAAAAAGCAAAAAATATTGACCCCTACACCGATACTACGTAAAAACACATCCTATAATAAAAAAAACGTATAATACAAAACACGTTTTTTTTTTTAAAAAAGTTTTTTTTTTATAAATATAAATATAGATAAATTTTTGCCTTTTTGCCTAGCTCTTAAATATCAACTAGTTAGCGTTTTCATTTTTTGCCAGTTGACCCCATTTTTTGCCAGTAAAACAAAAAAACCGCCTTAAATTAATAAGACGGCTTTAAGTTTATTTTGGTTTACCTAAAATGGCAGGTCATTATTCGTTGCACTTTCTAACGCTGGTTGTGTAACCTCTCCACCAATTGATTCAAGTTTCCACGCATCCAATGTATTAAAGTATTTTACTTCACCTTGTGGTGATGTCCATTCACGGCCTCGCAAATTAAAGCTAACATCTACTTCTTGACCTTCAGTAAATCCGTCAAGAATAGAACATTTATCTTGCGCTAATTGGAAAGAAACATCTTGCGGGTAATCATCTTTAGTTGTTATTACAAATTCTCTCTTTGAAAATTTCTCGGTAACTTGTACCGTTTCTTTCACTACTTTAATCACTCCTTTTACATTAAAATTACTCATATTTATTTATTTATTTGTTTGTTACTTATTAATTATTCCAGTTGTTTATTATAAATTTAATAGCATCTTCGTTCGTGTCTAATTCTTGGCTTATTCTTACGTCTACAATCGTTTCAAATTGCTCCGTGCTAAATTGTATTGGCGTTCTATTTAAAGTGTACAAATCACGTCTAAAGGTATTTATTTTAAATAATTCAAACTCCTTGCGTGTGTAATCCATAAAATCAGAGTAAAGTTTAACGTTGTCAAAAGTTTTTAATCCGTGAATAACTGTCGAATGGTGCAGGTCGAATAGTTTGCCTATTGCTGGCAATGTCATTCCTTCCATTTGTTGAAGGTATTTGAATAAATAAACCCTTCTATAAACGACCTCCCGTTTTCTGCATTTTACGTTTAGTTTTTCTTCTATAATATATTCTTTTATCATTTTCTTTTCTTTTAGTTGTTATCTGTTTCGTGTTTGTAAAATCCAAAGTGAAGCCTGGACTTTACCCGCCATTTGTAATACGCTCTAAGTTTTACGTGCTTTGCAAAGTTTGTTTTAACCCTGTCTACTGCTTTTAGTCTTTTAGTTGCTTTCATCATCTTTGTTTTGGTTTAATATATCTATAAGATTGCTTAATTTTTTAGC
>TARA_B110000503_G_scaffold23365_1_pt1 | contig 10068 bp, 7 predicted proteins | sample TARA_B110000503 | Tara Oceans TARA_B110000503 (sample SAMEA4397472) | marine metagenome | biome: Polar Biome; feature: [SRF] surface water layer (ENVO:00010504); material: water (ENVO:00002006), including particulate matter (ENVO:01000060) such as... | depth 5 m
AGTAGGGTCTTCTTTTTTAATGGCCCGAAAAGCTGTAGGTGCCGAGAAAATAGCTTTCACTTTGTATTCTTCTATCACTCTCCAAAAAGCCCCAGCGTCTGGTGTCATTACTGGTTTACCTTCATATAAAATAGTGGTGCAACCAGCAAGCAAAGGGCCATATACAATATATGAATGCCCCACTACCCAACCCACGTCTGATGCAGCCCAAAACACATCGCCTGCGTGCATATTATAGACAGCCTTCATGGAATAGTTGAGCGCCACAGCATGGCCGCCATTGTCACGTACAATACCTTTAGGTTTACCCGTGGTGCCTGAGGTGTAAAGAATGTACAAAGGGTCTGTAGCGTTTACCGGAACGGCTTCTACCGCTTGAGCTTGGGCCATCAACTGCAGCCAATCATGATCACGACCTGTTTGTAATTGCGCTGGTAATTGTGGCCTCTGCAATACCACCACACTTTTAACTTTATGTTGAGCTAAGTCTAAAGCTTCATCTAACAACGGCTTATAGGCAATAATTTTGGCCACTTCAATACCACAAGAAGCACTAATAATGGCGGTAGGTTTTGCATCATCAATACGTACAGCCAACTCTGCCGCAGCAAAACCACCAAATACAACAGAATGCACAGCGCCTAAACGAGCACAGGCCAACATGGCAATAGCAGCTTCCATCACCATAGGCATATAGATTACTACTCTATGCCCCTTAGCCACGCCTTGCTCTCTTAAAGCCCCCGCAAACAGGGATACTTGTTGAAGCAACTGACTATAGGTGAGGCTAGACTTGCTAGAAGTAACCGGAGAATCATAATGAATAGCCACCTGATCACCACGTCCATTGAGCACATGGTAGTCTAGGGCCATATAACAGGTGTTCATTTCACCGTCACTAAACCAGCGCCCTGTAGGCGACAGACTAGTATCTACCCCTTGTGTGGGCGTTTTAAACCAAGACAAACGTTCAGCCTGCTGCTGCCAAAATAATTTGGGATGGCTAAGAGACTGCTCATAGCTAGTAAAATAAGAAGTGGCGCGGCTCATAGGCTCGTACTCAGTCAGTGCTAAATAGTGAGCCTCCATACTAACCGACACAAGCACATATGAAACTACGACTTTGGAGTAAGAGAATAATTTCTGGGGCGATAATTACGGTGCACTCTCACTTAATCCAGCACCATTATTAAAGATAGTTAAAAATAGCTAAAGGCGATGTATGCTAATGAGAACAGTGAGTGGCAATAAAATCTTCTGCACGAGAAAAAATCAGCTCTTTGCGTTGCTGATTCATATTTTCTAGAGTATTACGCATAAAAGACAAACGTGGGTTATTCTTAAGCAGCCCCATGTTACGGCTAACAAAGCGCCAGTAAAGGCCATCAACAGTGTTGCACCAATCGCCTTTTTTATAATCACTCATTTTGAGGATATAATTAGACCCACAGATGTAAGGCTTAGTAGCAAAAAGGCCACCATCTGCAAAGGTTCCCATACCAAATACATTGGGTGTCATCACCCACTCTGAGGAGTCAATGTACATTTCCATAAACCAGCGGTACACATTTGCAGGATGCACTTCACATAAAGTCATTAAGTTAGAAATTACCATCAAACGATTAATGTGGTGGGTATAACCATAACGATCACAAAAGCCTATCGCGTCATCTAACGGCGGTATACCCGTTTCTCCAGCATACCAACTACTCTTTAACGATCCAGAAAAATTAAAGAAGTTGCTCTGTAATTGAGTTTGGCCATGATGTTGATACACACCTCTTATAAACTCGCGCCAGCCAATAATTTGCCGTAAAAACCCTTCAATCGAATTTAGTGGCACATCATTGTGCTGGGTATAAGCTAACACCTTATCAATAATGTCATGTGGAGTGATTAAACCCATATTCAAGGACGGACTGATGGCACTGTGGAACATGAAGGTATCACTTTGCAAAATTGCATCTTCGTATACACCAAAATTTTCAAACTTTATCGTCAAAAAATAATCGATTTTTTCCAACGCATCTTTGTGTGTTAACGGCATCCACACATCATTCATTTTGCCGGGATGGTGTGCGAACCTAGACTGTATGATCAGCTTTAATGGTTCAATATATTGGCTCTGGCAGGGCTTATATAATTCAGGCAAAGACAGACCTTTAGGAATATTTTTGCGATTATCCTCATCAAAAGACCACTTACCACCCAAGGGTTTTTGGTCCTCATCCATCAGCAAGTTTAACTTTTTACGCACCCCTTTATAAAAGTTGCCCATTCGTAAAACTTTATACTTGCCATTTAGGTGTAAAAATTCTTGCCGGTCTAACAAAAACATGGGTGAAGGCAGTACAGTGGTTGGTAAATTATGCAAGGCAGAAAAAGCGTTTATTCTTTCTTCAAATGCCTTGTCTTCTATTTCAAAAAAAGTCAGTGCTTCAATCTGATTCGCTTCAACACAGGCTGCTAGCTTTACCTCATAAGGTTGTTCAAAGTCTGGGTGTTCAATATCGATATACTCAACAGAACATTCATTTGCCCGCAGTTCATCACGCTTTTCGCGCATAGCTGCTAAAAACATTAGTATTTTTAACTTGTGATGCTTCTCATAAGTACACAGCCCTAGGTCTTCTGCCATAAAAACACAGTTAGCCCCAACACTTTGGATATGATCTAACGAAAATAGCTGATTGCCTAGCACAATTAATAACGTATTTTTTTGCATGTATCGGTTAAACCTATATTAGAAAATATTTTTATGGAGGCCTGTGAAGCCATGTAAAAAACTTGCGGTATCTGCTGCAAATTTGCATACTCTGCCAAATGCGTATTGTTACTGCAATTGTACTACCTAGTTGTAATTTTTAAATTAGCTTTGCATTACGAATCGCTACCTAGTAAGTGATTTATAAAACCAATTTACACGACACAAGTGTTTCAAAACAGGAGTTAACAAAGTGGTTACCGAAAAAAAACGATACCTTAGTCAGGACGCTGCAGATGTTGCCCTAAAAAACCCTATTGCCCAACATACCATAAGAAAAGCACGAGAGTACCGGCTAGAACGCACACGCCAAGTATTGAGAGACAATGACATTGCTGCAGCTCTATTGTATGACCCGTGCAACATCCGATACGCCACAGACACCTCTAACATGCAGCTGTGGACCATGCACAACCCGTCTCGGTATGCCCTGATCTTTGCGGATGGGCCAGCCCTTTTATTCGATTACCAGAACTGTAGCCACCTGCACGACGAGGTACGCTTACCTAATGGCCAACTCACTGTAGATGAAATTCGCCCAGCTATTGCATGGGCTTATTTCGCCGCTGGAGAACGTGGGCCAGAACAAGCCGTGCGTTGGGGTAATGATATTGCCTCATTAATGAAGCAATACGGTGGCGGAAATAAACGTTTAGCAGTGGACATTTGTGAAGAGCTCGGCATGGCCCAGCTACATAAACATGGCATAGAAACCTTATACGGCATGAAATACATGGAACATGCTCGCCTTATAAAATCGGCAGAAGAATTACAGCTGATGCAGTGGACCATTACAGTATGCCAAAAAGGTATGGAGCGTATGTGGGATCATTGTGAACCTGGCATTAGTGAAAATGAACTCTGGGCCCACCTGCACTTTGAAAATATTCGTAACGGTGGCGAGTGGATAGAAACACGCATCCTAAGCGCCGGTGAACGCACAAACCCCTGGATGCGTGAAAGTTCTGACGCCATTATCCAAAAGGGAGATCTTGTCTCTTTTGATACCGACCTTATTGGCCCCTATGGTTATTGCGCCGATATTTCTAGGGCATGGATTGCTGGGCACGAAAAACCTACTGCAACCCAACAAGAAATATATGACATTGCCATGGAGCACATTACCTACAATATGGCTTTACTTAAAGATGGCCTGGCTTTTCGTGATTTTGTGGATCAATCTTGGAAGTTACCAGAACGCTTTGCGCCTAATCGCTACTCTTGCTCTGTACATGGCGTGGGCCTGGCCGATGAATACCCTTGCATTTACCACCCACAAGATTATGAAAAAGTAGGCTACGACGGCCACTTCCATGAAAACATGGTGGTGTGTGTGGAGTCATACACTGGTGGTGTTGGGGAGAAAGAAGGCGTAAAACTAGAACAACAAGTACGCATCACTAAAACAGGTGTTGAGTTGTTGTCTGACTTTGCTATTGGGTCGTTTAACTAAATCCTTAACTGCCTATGGATATGGCTATGGCTATGGCTTTAGCAAGTTAGCAATCTAGCGTTTTAGTAAGCTACCTACAGCTACACCACCCACAATTAATGCGGCTGCCACAGTCGCACGAAGGCTTACCACTTCTTGCAAAAACAAGGCGCCTAATACCAAGGCGAATACGGGCACGAGTAGCTGGGCGATTGCGCCTGTGGTAACGTCTAATTGAGGCAAAACCCAATACCACAGCGCATAACCTAAACCCGACATCACCGCCCCAGATACCATAGCTAAAAGCACACCATTAGTAGTGATCAGAACACTGCTCTCTATCCCACCTACCCCACCTGAATTAGTTGTTAGTAGCAAAACTAACAGGGTAATGGGCAACACGTAGATAAAATTCCATGTTGTGGCTAATAAAGGATCACTTACTTTTCGGCCCTCTAATGAATATAGTGCCCAACCAAAGGCCGCAACCAACATCAATAATAAACCAGGCAAGGGCAAGCTGACATTCTTATCAGGCCAAAAGAGCACTAGCAAACCAAACAGGGCAATAAGCGCACCTATCCATCGATAAATAGACAAACGTTCTCCAGAAAAAGCCGCTGCAATAAACATTACTACTTGAACTGTGCCAAACAAAATAAGTGCACCAAGTCCTGCGTCTAGGTTCACATAAGCATAGGAAAAACCCACCATATAGGCAGCAAGGCCTGCAACACCCTTAAAATTTATGAATTTAGGTTTAGGCAAGCTTTTATTACGCCAAGCTAACAGCATGAATAGAGTTAAAGCGCCAAACGCTACTCTTAAGGCGGCAAATTCTCCAGGCCCTATTAATTCATACTGCAAAGCACCACGGTTAAGCAGTGAGTTAGCGGCAAAGGCAAGAAGTGTTAAGATGGTGAGCAATACAAGATTCAAGGGATAAAATTCCTACGTGTTACGCCATTTATTATTTAAAAAAGTAATTACATTGTAGCAGAACAATACTCACTGAAAGCCATGTACAACGATAAAAAAACCCGAGTTTACAACCTACAAAAAGTAACCATGTGCATCTCATACATTAGCCAAAAAACAGGATCACTCCATGGCAATTTCTGAGTACCCCTCAAAATTGAGCTTACCGCAGATTAATCCCGGCGTAGCCACGGTGCTAGAGTACCTGATCATTAAGTTTCCTTATATTGATGCCACAGTTTGGCAACAGCGCATGATTGATGGCAAGATACATAGCCACGACGGCTCATTGATAACGGCCAAAACACTGTTCCAAGCGCAGCTACGGGTCTACTATTACAGAGAAGTTGAAAGCGAGCCTATCATCCCCTTTAAGGAAGAGATTATCTTTCAGGATGAACATATTTTAGTGGCCTATAAACCCCATTTTTTGTCAGTAACACCAGGCGGCATTTATGTGAATGAATGCCTGCAAAATAGGTTACGCCGAAGTACCGGCATTGAGGCCTTACAGACATTACACCGCTTGGATAGAGTGACCGCCGGCTTGGTTATGTTCTCTACTCACCCTGATACACGCCATCGTTATCATCAGTTATTTGAAACCCGACAAATCCACAAAACCTACCAAGCGGTTGCTAACCTCGCTAACGATAAAAACCTTATAGGTAAGCAGTGGGAAATTAAAAACCGTATCGTACATTCTGAACCGCGCTTTCGCATGCGTGTAACCGAGGGCGAAGACAATAGCCACTCTGTGATACGATGCTTGCAGCAATCTACTAGACAGGCTCTATTTGAATTAAACCCTGTTACGGGAAAAACCCATCAATTACGCCTTCACATGCAGGCACTAGGATGGCCCATACTAAATGACAAATACTATCCGCAATTACAGCCACTATCGGCAGATGACTATGGCGCACCATTGCAGTTACTCGCCAAAGAACTTCAATTTATCGACCCAGTTACTCAGCAACCAAGGCGTTTTAGTTATGATGGTAACTTGTCATTAAATATCGCTTAGTTTCGTCCGAAAAAGTAGTTGTTACAATAACACCAGATACCTAGCCAATGTCCACTTTAAAATATATTTCAACATACCCTCAGCAAGTTAAAGACCAAGTATTAAGATTGCTGGAGCGGGATAAGCTTGCAGAATACTTACTCAAAAAATACCCCACCACGCATCAATTTGTGAATGACAAAGCTCTGCGAGAATATGCTGTATCAATAAAAAACCAATACATCAAAAAGTCTTCACCGCTAAGCCAAGTAATTTATGATCCTAAAATTCACGTGATTAAAAATGCACTTGGGTTACATACGTTTGTTTCCCGAGTTCAAGGCAATAAACTTAAGAGCAAAAATGAAATCAGAATCAGTGATGTTTTTAGGAAATCTCCAGAACCATTTCTAAGGATGATTGTTGTTCATGAACTAGCTCATTTAAAAGAAAAGGATCACAACAAAGCCTTTTACAAACTCTGTTGTCACATGTCTAGCGACTATCATCAGCTTGAACTGGATATGCGCCTATATTTAACTCAGCTAGCGTTGAAAGGAGAGATTTACTAATTCCCTTAGCCTAATCCCCTAATCTAATCCTTGTTTGCACTTGTTAGCAGTTATTAAAGCGACCGACGTTTATGCGGTTGATTAAAGTCAATCACTGGGCCTGCCGGTATAATCAACGTGGAATAAACGGTTTCATGGCTACCGTAGTAGTGCGCCTTATTGTGGTCTATATGTATAGTATCCGCTATACCCTGCACTTGATAAAGGTCTCGCACATAACCCCAAAGGTTAGGGTCATCTCCGATACAGCTAAAAAACTATCAACTACTCAAATACGGTAGTGGGGCCTTGAAAGGCACCCCCTTAGTAGATCAAGCAGGCCAACAACATTTAGTTAATGTAGACCCTTAAAATAGATGGCCCTTTCTGGGCACAGCATTGCGATGTTGCCAACCTTCATCATGTGGGATGCTTTGGCTAGAGGGGAGCTATTACCTATACTGGAAAATTATGCACTACCTGCTATGCACGCTTACGCAATCTACCCATCAACCCAGTACCTGTCACAGAAAGTGGGGCATTTAAATAAGAGAAAGCTGGCGTATTTAGCGGTTACGAGTTAAATCACGCTTTTCAGTTCTTTAGCCGCAATCAGCTTTTGTAAATCACTAGCACCACCTACTAATGTGCCGTTAATAAACACTTGTGGGTACGTTGGCCAGCCACTCCACATTTTGATAGCTAAACGTTCGCGCCACTTGTTACCATAGCCACCAAATTCTAGATACACCACCTGAAGCCCTTGCTGCTCAAGTAACTTCCGGGCCTTCTTAACAGACGGATTAAGAGACATACCTACAACAACCGCTTGGTTGTTGGCAACTGCGTCTATTACTTTGTTAACGATGTCTGAGTGATACTGCATAACATCTGTGCGGATAGCAGAGTGAACTTTGGCACTATCCAATACGGGCCGATTTTTCATGTTAAATAAATCCATGGCAGCATAGCCAATACTGGTGGCCAAGCTCAGATAAGCTGTAGACAAATGATTATGTGCCTGCCTACAAACGTGGTCATAAGGGCTGGTATTATAGCAACTTCACAGAGCGATAATCTATTTATAAATCATGCCCTTATTGGTAAAGTACATGCTCTGACCACTACAATATAAGCTATTCAGCATTAACGGGCGATATCAAATGGCCTGATTTAATCCAAACTTTTGCACCTTTCTTACCAGCCACTGCAGACACTTGAGTGCCTACCGGAACACGCAGCCATGACTCCTTCCGTAATTCATCGCCTCCTTCTGTGAAACTTCCCTCTAACACCAAAAATTCCGCACCACCTGAAGCATCGACAGACACATTGGTATCTGACTCCCAGTATTCTAAACGCACATCTTCAAAAGAATCCTTGAATAGTGGAGACACTTTAATCCCGCTTCTATTATTATCTTGCACAGAGACTAGTTTATTTATGTCTGCATGAATAAACGTTCTATCATCTGGCTGCATTTGAGCTAGCTTCACAAAAATCACACAACCAGCCTCAGAGCTAGGCTTATGTGCAGAGTTAGGCGGGTTACGAATATAAGAACCCGTTGGCCAGTTCCCATATTCATCTTCAAATATGCCATCCAAAACGATGAATTCCTCACCATTTGGGTGCACATGAGGTGAAAAACTACTGCCCGACGCATAGCGCACAATTGTAGTTACTCTACCCACTTTATTTTCAATACGATCTAAACGGCGGCGGTCCACTCCCAGCATGGGGGAATCTTCCCATTCGATCTCATCACTATGGAGCATTACTCTCTTTGATAAATCACCATTTACATCCATTAATTCAATCTCTTAAGGCTACAGTTTTTGGGGTAGCAGAAATGTGTTCATTGCTATCCCCGCCCTCCTCAAGAAAAACAGCATTATCAAGCATCAGCTTATTTACGCTATCTCCAACTAGTGAGCACTGTGTTTGGTATTTACAGGTTAATGCATCGACATACTTTTGTATATCTGGTTCCACACGAGGCTTGTAGTAGTAACTTTTGAGGTCTGCAGGAATAACTCGTGAAAAGTAATAGATATTACCCTTCAGATACGTGTATGCAGTGTACTTAGGGGAGCGTCAGTTATGTCGACTCCCTCGATTAGGCTGGAGTGTATTACGGTATATACTTAAACAACTTATCAGGAAAATTCGAGTGAATAATGCGCTAAGGGAGTTGTTTATCTCCTACCATTAGATTGTGTCGAATGAAAAAATCGTAGGGTATGAGGGGCATTTTAAAGCTCTTAATAAAAGTGTTAACTGGTGAGACAGGTGGCTCGTTATCTAAGTGCGTTGATTATGGCGAAGCTAACTTGCCAACTTTGAAAGTTTTCGAGGCCTCAATGACTTCGAAAAGTACGAAAATGTGCTTATCGTTGGTCGAATGGAACTTCCTTGAAAAGCTCCCCAAGGCTATTAGATACAAAGGTCACCATCCCCATGTAATGCGAACAAGCTGCCATCCAGACGGGTTTTACCCCGACCCCCACGCTCAGGTGTTTGTTGGAACAAATAAGAGAAGCTGAAACAACGCAAGCTATTGACCGCCTGAGACTAGTTCACAAACCCAAGTAACCAAGAAACGACACACCTAAAAAGTCATTGAAAACGATTAACTCGACTGCGACCACCAGAGTCAGAGGTACCTTGGATTAGTATCGGTCAAAAGGGTTATTAAACAGCTGGATATGTTTGAGTATAGAAAAGTTAGTGGAACGAAATGGTCGGGAGTGCTTACTTAGACCAGACTAGGTTAAAGGAGAGGCTGAAGCTCTTGATACAGGAAAGTATAGAGGTTAAACCACACAGGGATAAGCTGTCACGGGGCCCCAACCCTAAGATCAAACTAACGATAAGTGCCGTCTAATAGAATAGTGATGTTTATTTATTATTAATATGCTACTATAATTGTTATGTTATAACATATCTTAGGAATATTAATGAAACAATCCAAATCAATGACTATAGCTCTGACTAGCCTTATGCTCACATTACCATCTCACCATGCTGTAGCTAGCGAGCTAGATGCACATGAACACGGTAGTGCTAGTCTCGACATCGCAATAGACACCAATACTATTTCGATGAGATTTGAGTCGCCAGCAGTCAATATTGTTGGCTTTGAATATGCCACTGATGATGATCAGCAGCTGTTATTAATTCAACAGGCCAAAAATAACCTGTCCAATTTTGATGCTGTTTTTCAGTTAGTAGGAGACGCATCCTGCCAAACAGTTGAATCATCTGCGAATTGGGTGACCAAGCATGAAGAAGATGATCATGAAGATGATCATGAAGATGATCATGAAGATGATCA
>TARA_B110000503_G_scaffold18571_1_pt1 | contig 10062 bp, 6 predicted proteins | sample TARA_B110000503 | Tara Oceans TARA_B110000503 (sample SAMEA4397472) | marine metagenome | biome: Polar Biome; feature: [SRF] surface water layer (ENVO:00010504); material: water (ENVO:00002006), including particulate matter (ENVO:01000060) such as... | depth 5 m
ACCGTAACTCTGGCTGGCAGCGCCATCCTGCACGCTGTGCATAAAAATAATACTGTCTTTATATTCTGTTGCATCCAAGTGCACATTAACTGCGCCATCAACTTTGTCGGGTAGGGATGTCAATTCAAAGTAGTGGGTTGCAAACAGAGTAAAGGCCTTGACGGTTTTGGCAAGATAAAAAGCACAGGCCCACGCTAAAGATAGCCCGTCAAATGTGCTTGTCCCTCGACCAACCTCATCCATAAGAACCAGGCTTCGATCGGTGGCATTGTGAAGAATATTGGCTGTTTCGGTCATCTCAACCATGAATGTGGATCGGCCCCCAGCGAGGTCATCCGACGATCCTATGCGAGTATAGATCCTGTCAGTTAAACCAATACTAGCGGACGTTGCTGGCACAAAGCTGCCTATCTGAGCGAGCAGAACAATAAGCGCCGCTTGACGCATATAAGTCGATTTTCCGCCCATATTTGGACCAGTAATAATCAGCATTTTCCGATCAGCATTCATAACCAGATGATTGGCGACAAAGGGCTCACTGGACACCTGCTCGACCACCGGGTGGCGGCCACCTTGAATATCTATGCCGGGTTTAAGATGCAACGATGGTTGACAGAAGTTAAGGCTGTAGGCACGTTCCGCCAAGGTGGCCAATACATCAATTTCGGCAATGGCCGCAGCGCAAATTTGAAGGATAGAAAGATCTTCATTGAGAGTTTCAAGCAGTTGCTCATAGAGATACTTTTCACGGGCCAAGGCACGGCTTTTTGCACTTAACGCCTTATCTTCAAAGGTTTTTAATTCAGGGGTGATGAAACGCTCAGCATTTTTGAGTGTCTGGCGGCGTATATATTCCACGGGGGCTTTATCACTCTGCCCGCGAGAAATTTCGATATAGTAGCCATGTACGCGGTTGTAGCCAACTTTAAGCGTGGATATTCCAGTCGTAGCCTTTTCTCGTTCTTCCATAGCCAGTAAAAACTCACCAGCATTGGTGTTGAGCGCGCGCAACTCGTCGAGTTCCTCATCATACCCATCGGCGATCACGCCTCCATCACGAATGACCATTGGTGGATTTTCTTTGACTGATTGACTGAGTAGGTCTACCAAATGAGGTAGTGGCTTAGCCTTTTCGGCGAGTGCCATTAAATGCTCCAACTGACAATGACTGAGCTCTGAGGCGATTTTGGGTAGTGCCGCTAAAGAAGTATGTAGGCGAGTTAAATCGCGAGGTCGCGCAGAGCGCAGAGCCACTCTCGTGAGAATGCGCTCCATATCGCCGATTTGTTTTAGATGCTCATGCAGGTTTTCATGTAAAAAGTTGTCTTGAAACTCGGCAATGCTGTGCTGCCTGTTTTCTAAAGCGCTGAGATCTTGTAGTGGTCGATTGAGCCAACGGCGCAAAAGACGACTGGCCATAGTCGTCGCTGTGGTATCCAGAACCTGAAACAAGGTGTTTTCGGAGCCGCCAGATAAGTTTGTATCAAGTTCAAGGTTTCTTCTGCTCGAAGGATCCAGTATAACGGCATGGTCACGATTCTCAGCAGTGATAGCACGGATATGGGGCAAATTACTGCGTTGAGTGTCTCGCGCATATTGCAAGAGACAACCAGCAGCACCGATGCCAAGGGTCATATGACCACAGCCAAAGCCGGTGAGGTCATGAGTCGCAAAATGTTTGTTGAGCAGCCTCTGCGCGGCATCTAAATCGAATTCCCAAGGGCCACGCCGGCGCAGGCCGACACGATTTTCCAAGAAATCCAAACCGCTTAAATCTTCAGATATTAAAATTTCAACGGGATTTAAGCGTTGGAGTTCACTGTGCAGTTCTTCCTGGCTACTGACTTCCATTAATTGAAACTGTCCGCTACTCATATCTAAGGTGGCAATGCCAAATTCATCACCGACACGATTGAGTGCGGCTAATAGACTGTCACTGCGGTCATCTAGAAGCGCTTCATCAGTCAATGTTCCCGGAGTGAGAACTCTCATAACTTTTCGGTCTACGGGCCCTTTGCTGGTCTCTGGATCTCCTACTTGTTCACAAATAGCAACCGAGATGCCTTGCTTAACCAGCTTGGCTAAATAACCCTCTGCCGCATGGTAGGGAACCCCGCACATGGGTATGGGATTGCCGTTAGCTTTACCTCGGGCGGTGAGCGTGATGTCCAGCAACTGGCTTGCCTTTTTTGCATCATCAAAAAATAATTCGTAAAAGTCACCCATTCGGTAGAAGACTATGTCATTTGGGTGTTCAGCTTTGATGCGCAAATATTGTTGCATCATAGGTGTATGTTCAGGTTTGGGCGGGTTAGTCATAGGTAGATCTAAAGTCGAAGTCAATTATGCAATCTTAGGAACCACGATTATGCCATAGTTAAAGCCAAAGTCAGTGTTTGAAATAGGCGTATTTGCTATTAGGTTGTAGAATGCCGGCCTAACGGGAGTTGGTTTAAAGCATAAAAAGGAACAGTTAATGAGTCAATGTCATATTGGGTTTGTCGGCCTTGGTGTTATGGGGCAAAACCTTGCTCTAAATGTCGAATCTAAGGGTTTTTCTGTGGCGGTCAATGACCGTATTCAGGCGAAGACAGACCGTTTTATTGCCCAGCATTCTACGAAAAGCCTGACGTCAGCGCATTCGCTAGAGGAGTTGGTAGATCAGTTGAAACGACCAAGATTGATTCAATTGATGGTCCCTGCAGGGGATCCGGTAGATGAGATTATTGAGTATCTAGTGCCTCTATTGGATAAAGGAGACCTTATTGTCGATGGCGGCAACACGCTTTATACGGATACCGCTAGACGAGAGCAGTATCTAGCCAGTAAGGGGCTGCGTTTTATTGGTGCTGGAATCTCTGGAGGCGAGGAGGGAGCCTTAAAAGGACCCTCAATAATGCCGAGTGGTGACCCAGACAGTTGGCAGTTGATTCAACCAATCTTTGAAGCAATAGCAGCAAGAGTGGATGGAGAGCCTTGCGTAACTCACATAGGGTTGGGCGGTTCTGGTCATTTTGTCAAAATGGTTCACAACGGTATTGAGTATGGCGACATGCAGCTTATTTGTGAGGCCTACCATATTTTTAAAGCGGCAGGTTTCACTAATGCCGAGTTGGCAGATATCTTTGATGATTGGAACAAGGGTGATCTAGAGTCATATTTAATAGAGATCACTGCCAATATCTTTAGACAGCACGACTCAATCACGGGGCAAGATTTAGTTGACGTTATTCTTGATCGGGCAGGCCAGAAGGGTACCGGTCGATGGACTGCCATAGTCGCCGTTGAGCAAGCAATACCCCTGTCAGCTATCGCAGGCTCTGTGGAGGCAAGGATACTATCTTCCATGTTAGATAAGCGAGTAATGGCCTCCGAGACACTCGCTGGGCCTGATGGTTGGCATCTTGAACTTAAGTCTGAAGATAAGGCCGTATTGATCAAGCAGGTTCACAATGCACTATATGCCTCTAAAGTTGTCTCCTATGCTCAGGGGCTTGACCTTATTGCAGCCGTTGGGACAAAGAACGAATGGAATCTGGACCTTGCTGGCATTGCTCGAATTTGGCGTGGTGGGTGTATTATCAGAGCGAAGTTTTTGGACCACATTAGCCAAGCTCATATTGCTGATCCATCGCTTGTAAATCTTATGTTGGCTCCCTTTTTCACGGCAGGACTAAACCGTTCTCAACAAGACTGGCGGGAGACTGTGGCGCTGGCGGTTAAGGGTGGCATTCCAGTGCCATCTGTTAGTGGCGCACTCAGTTATTATGATGCCTATCGTTCAGCTCGATTGCCAGCTAATTTACTGCAGGCACAGCGTGACTTTTTTGGTGCTCATACCTATGAAAGAACGGACTCTCCCAGAGGGGTTTTCTTTCATACTGATGATTGGCCAGCTTTAGTGGATTAAATGCTGTCCTTGGCAATACCGCAGTTATAAATTATTTCATGTATGTTAGCGTTGTTATTATCTGTTACTTGGGCGTGTTTTTTGTGAACGTTTGTTAGGGGGTATTTTTCATGACCCTATGACTAAGACCCATATAATCTATGCGCCAATCACTGTTTTTTACGAGCCACTTCATTACTTGGTGAAAAATGTCTGATAATTGTTTCTCACTAAGAGGTTGATGCCTGTTTATAGGCCCGTAGAGACGAGGATGTTTCGAGCATATGGTGGTGTTGATACTTATCGTTTCTAAAAGCGTCTCTGAACTTCGTTTTGGAATCTACACTTACTATACGAACTTAAGACATTTACCAAGACTGGTATGGTAGTTGTTTTGCAGAACAGCACGCGCCAATCGATCCAGTAAGTATAATGTTACCTGCAGCTAATGGAGGCTTAGTCAGTTGGCAGGAGACATACAAAAAAATCGTAAAGATGACGAGATTTTATAGCGGTCGCGGCTAAATTTAGGCTGAGTGAGAGATATGTTTTGGAGAGTAAAGCAAGTAAATTGACTCGTATTGCTTACTTAGTGTTAGTAACCTTTGGCTCTAAAAACACAAATGACTTGCTAAGGTTTTATTCAGGTATTGAGTCGATTGCCCTTTATTTTGATGGATTATATTTATACGATAACGTATAGTTCATGCCGTGTGTTCAGATATTCCCTAAGTCATGTGGCACAGACAGCCCGCGGCTTCATGAATTACTTTCTAAAGTTTAATTTTTTTATTTATGGCTGACGATCTTATCGCCTAAAAGGCTATGTCTGTCGGATCAAATATCCTTGTTCGATGGGTATGTATTTTTATGTCGCTTTATATGTCTAATCGAGGCTTTTGGGAGAAATTAACTATGTTGGGCTTTTTGCTGCTAAAAGACTTAACTGGTTTTGCTTTTGCTAAGTTGAGTAATATTAAAGTCACAAAACGTTAGTGCATTAACTTTGAATTGTAGAGTAAATTGAAATCTATCTCCTAAAATAGAACGTAAAAAGAGCAAGGCCACTTAAGAAGAAGGATTTTTCTTGATGTTAGACTCCGAACAATTGTCTCAGTGCATAGACATTATGAATGCCTGTTTGTGCGCTCGACGAGAAGAAGATCTCGAAGACATCTGGCTTTCTATGCAGAATTTGTGCAGCATTGAAAGCCTTATGTTATCGGTTGCCGAGTCTGCACCAAAAGGCTCTAAGGACGGTTCAGGCACTTCCTACACCTATGGAGTTGACGAGCGTTGGATGGCCTCATACCTAGAAAAGCGCTTTGCGAAGATCGATCCAGTAGTCAGATATTGCTACGTTGCTCAGGGGGTTTTTCCATGGTCTCAAGCCTTCGAACATTTTGGGAATGAAGTTACGGAATTTGTTGAGTTGGCTAATCACTTTGGGCTCGTTGATGGTTTTGCAATAGGTTCGACTAGCCATCAATTAACGGGCATAGCCTCAGTTGTGTCAGTAAGCATTAATCAAAGCTTCTTTGGTGCCTCCGAACATATTATGGTCCATACTCTATTGCCACACCTTAACGCCATTTTGAGCCGCCCAGGTTTTTTAAGCACCCCCGACTTTACCAGCAAACAAATGCAGGTTCTGCATTGGGCAAATTTAGACAAGTCCCATTGGGAAACAGGCTCTATTATGGGTATTTCGGAAAGGACCGTAAAGTTTCACTTTGATAATATATTCAAGAAATTTGGTGTGAGGAGCAGAGCTGAAGCCGTGCGCAAAGCTAGAATAATGGGCATCGTCTAGCTTCAATTAGCTGGCAATAAAGGCCTTGTCAGCCAAAATAACCCTGATCTTGTGCAGGTTAAAATATAGGGGACATACGTAGAGTTAAGCAACACTTTACTAAGTTCATTGCCTACCTTGGCTTTAATGCTAAGCGGGCAGTGTTCGAACCCTTTAAATGTAATATTCATTTTTTGAGAACCTAGCTCACCATGATAATCCTCAGCAATGAGTTCAAAGGTCGCGCAATCGTTTTCCTCCCGATGGAGATCAAACACTAACCCAACAAAATCTTCAAGATGCCTCGCTGATATGCTTTTCCAGCTTAGTTGCTCCTTTGAGTTTGAAAAGCAAATCAATCTAGTACTTTGAAATGTCGATAGGTTCCACAGGTGAAAATAGGGAAAATTTCCACATGTATGCTTACTTGCAGCAACTAACGTCACAGAATTCTCCTCGAAAAAATCTCAATGTTAGAACCTATAATCTTCAAACTTAGTGCGTTTGGACACTCCGCACTACACCAATGTAACACTCCGGCCAATCGAGCACCCCTGTACTTTAGTACAGCTATTATAGATCGGCACCTCAAGCTATAAACCTATCTCATTAAAAACTTCAAACTATTACTGGATAGGACATATTAATATGATTAATCAAGATGCTCAACAAACCACAACTATAACTAAAAACCTGTACCCTTCAACGAATGGTTTAAATATTCCAGGATATAGGAGCTACATTGCGACGACGGCTGAACAATATGAGAAGGCTTATCGGCTGCGCTATGAGGTTTACTGTAAAGAATTAAAGTGGATAGCTGATAACCCTGATGGTTTAGAGATAGATGAATTCGATGCAGATGCCAAGTTAATTTGTGTTGAGACTGATGATGGGGAATTAGTCGGAACAATTAGGATTACAGATGAACACTTTGACTGGATGGTTGAAAAGTTTTTCTCCGACACTATATCAACTAGCGTAGTTGATATAAAAAGACTGTCTTGTGTAGAGGCTTCGAGAAATGCAGTTTTGCCAAGATTACGGCATAAATACATAGGTGAATCGCGGATTACTGTTTTGGACATGATGCTGTCTACGGCTATGGACTATGTTTGGGACAACATGGGCAGAAAGCATGTGCTGATAACTGCAGAACCAGTGATGGGTGTAATTCTTAGACGTCGTGGTGGTGCCATCAAACAAGTTGGCCCGATAGTCACCATGCCTGACCAATGCAAGGTTGCTAGCTTTTTACTTGATCTCGAAGTCTGTAGGGAAACTTATGAGATTTATCATTCATGCCTACGCTCGCACCGGCAGGATAAAGCAATATAGTTATTTGATCTCGCTATTAACACAAGCATAGTTGGCTTCAAAATATACCGATCTTGATTGCATGGCGTCAGTTTGTAATCATTTTTAATATGACTGCAGAATGCCATGCCAAGATCGGTTCTATTGCAGCAAAGCTTTTCTTTAATCTCAGAAGCCCCCTGTACGATAGTTCAGACTGCCAAACAATACAGTTATATTTTATTTTACTCTTGATTAGACTGAGACTCTTTAGGTAATAGTGATGTGGATAATTAACATTTTTTATCTAAGTCAAGCCAGTCTCTTAAGTCCAATTTAAATATTTTTGAGGTCGAGAAGTTATGAATCAGTTTGATAATCTCCCAGGAAAAAATTGTAGTTCAAGCTTTAGAGCCAAATTATGTGCAGAACTCGAGGGATTGCAACTATTAACAATAGAGGAAACGCTTCGTTACGGTGGCTCCATGATGGATCTCAAGTGGCTCCTCCTCGAAGTTGAAAATGCAATAAAAGAGCAACTAACCGAAGAGCAGTTCACCGAAAACCTGAGATCTTTATCGTTTGTTACGTTTACTTTTGCTGAAAATGTGCTGGTTTTGTGTCATTCACGAGAGGATGATTATTTTATGGCGGAAAAAGATGAACTCTGCTGTGCGGGCTAAAAATAGTACTTTTTTTGTTTGAGAGATGTAGATTATTTTCCCTAATACATATTAACGCTAACAAGCTGGGCCCGCGGGCAGTTTTATAGATTCAAATTTACCCTAGCCTCGCTCTTAACTTGCTTTGTGAGCGGAGAAAGCTTTCTTCCATGCCTATAAATCATTACGCTCGCTACCCCGATAAGCTACCCCATGACCTAAAGACTATTTACGAAAAAACGTTTTAACTCAAGAGACACACCACGCCCTTCACCAACGAAGTAACGATAGCTTCCGAAACCATAATCGGCCCTGTCGGCAATACGACGATCGGTTAAATTCGTGAGCTGGGCAGCAACTTGCCAGTTACCATAGCGCTGCTGAGCTCGTACATTAAATACATTATGCCCCGCGTACTGATGAGCATTTTGTGGGTCGAGGAAATACTTACCCAGATAAACCCATTCAACCTCGATACTGGTGCTGTCAGACGGTTGGTATAGAGCATGTGCACTGCCTTGCCAACGCGGCGCAGTATCGATGTCGTTGCCATCTATGTTGATGTTGCCAAAAAGACGAGCATAGGAATACTGGTGCACGGCCCAAGAGCCAGTGGTAGTTACCTGCCAATGGTCAGATAGCTGATGACGCAGCTGCCATTCAATACCGTGGTGCTGAGTTTCCCCGTCGTTCACAATAAAGCTATCTGAGTCTTTAACAATCACCTGATCTTTATCCATTCGATACAGCGACAATTCAGCAAACCATTTCGCCGTTTGATAACGCAGGCCAGCTTCAATGCTGTCCACTTGCTCAGGTTTAACCTCAGCGATTTCTTGCTCTTTCTGAAGGCGGTAGAGTTCATTAATCTGAGGAGCGCGATAGGCACTAGCGAGGCGGAAAAAAGCCCCGGTAGATGCGGCAAGCTCATAATGAGCGCCAATCTGATAGTTCACATCATCGCTCGTGTCAGACCTATCTGATGGTCTGAAATAGCGGCAGCTGCCGGTGCTGGAATTACACAGGCTTCCATCATCCCGAGTACTTCCATCGATCATATTATTTTGGTAATCATAAGTGAGTGACTCAAAGCGTAACCCTGCCTCTAGAGTCAGTTTTTCAGAGGCTTGCCACTCGCCATTTGCGAACAATGAGTATTGCTGGCTCTGCACCTCGAAGTCGTAATGCTGACCCTGAAAGCGCACATTATCCGGTGTCCCGAGTGGGTTAGCTTGAAATTCCTTTACCCACATATCAGCCCACTCTAGATCGGCACCGATCCAAACAGCCTTGTCGTCAGCGTCTAGCTGGTAACTGGTTTGTATGCCTACACTGCTCTGACCATTTTTCTCTTGCGCTTGACCGGGGAGATAATGCTGTAAAAAGGTCATTGAGCTACGTCTAACATACGGGGTCAGCTTCCAATTGCCGGAGTGCTGCCCCAACGATGCTTGACCACTGATTTGAGATGACAGTCGTACTGCTGATGCATCGCGGTAAGCTTCTGGATTTGGATTAGTTTTCCAAAGCGCATCGTCTTTGTAGGATTCAAATCCTTTGATGTATCCTGCGGTCTCTTGGTTTAGGTTTACAGCAGACAGGTGGGTCTGTGTTTCAATATCCGCATTGGACCAACCATGTTTAACCGATATCTTCTGTTGATCAAATCCAGATTCATCTTTAAAGCCGCCATCAGATACGCCATTAGCGGCTATCTGCAATGACTGCGTCCCTTGCTCACCGCGCCAGCCGACTTTTACCCTACGGTAGTCATGACTCCCCAGCTGCACAGAAAGTTGATTTTGATCGATACTTGGCGACAACACATTGATGACGCCGTGCATAGCGTTTGATCCATAAAACACTGTCCCTGGGCCACGCCACACTTCTAAACCTGATGCTTGCTCTGTGTTCACTTCAAACAATTGGTTGACGTTACACATGCCTGTCGGCCGGATAGGTAGACCGTCTTCAGTGGTGAGAATCTCTGCACAGCTTCCCGCCCCTGTAAATACCGGGGAACGCACCGCTGCCAGCACCTCTTGCCCATTACCTCTGCTCAACCAAACACCTGGCATACGCGCAGTAGCCTGATTAATGTGGGCATGAGCAATCCTATCAATCTCTTCACTGCTCAGCTGCGCGACATTGCCAATGAGCTGCTCAAGTGGTTGTTGATCGCGACGGCCGGTAACAACGATACTTTCGATCTGTGCAGAGTCGTCGTCGGCACTAAAACTGATTGAGGGGAAAGAGGCACAGACTGCCAATATCGAGACGGTAAAACAGAGTTTAGTATGGTCAATAGAAATCATTTTAAGCTTAGTCCTTGAAGCGGAGTGTAAGAAAGTACGTTAGTTTATGGCGCTGAGAGTGAAAGTAAACCGTTAATAGAGTTTATTGTCAGCCAGAGGTACTTCTAG
>TARA_B110000503_G_scaffold97087_2_pt1 | contig 10061 bp, 6 predicted proteins | sample TARA_B110000503 | Tara Oceans TARA_B110000503 (sample SAMEA4397472) | marine metagenome | biome: Polar Biome; feature: [SRF] surface water layer (ENVO:00010504); material: water (ENVO:00002006), including particulate matter (ENVO:01000060) such as... | depth 5 m
CGTGCTCTGATAGTCATGATCGCGCTTAATATTTCCGCGATCATCTAGCTCTACCTCTAGTTGTTCCAGTAGAACTGACTTTTCTGGACCGGTGAATCCCATGGCTAAAAAGACAAAATCAGCTGGAATTTCGCGTTCGCTGCTATCAACTGGTGCAAATTTTCCATCCACAAACTCTGTTTCAATAATCTTGAGCGCTTTTAAATTACCGTTTCCATCTCCGATAAATTCTTCGGTGCTAACTGAAAAGACGCGGTTATCTAACTCTTCATGTGCAGATGAAGTTCGATAGATCATTGGATATGTAGGCCAAGGCTGATTACTTGGTCGCTCATCAGTTGGGCGAGGCATAATCTCGAGCTGGGTAACGCTGGCTGCTCCTTGGCGAATAGAAGTTCCTAAGCAATCCGCGCCAGTATCTCCCCCGCCCAAGATAACAACATGTTTTCCGGCCACATTTATATCGGGATTTATCACTTCACCGAGAGCCTGTTTATTTCCCCAAGGTAAGAATTCCATCGCTTGATAGACGCCCTTATTCTCGCGCCCCTTGATGGGAAGATCACGCCATTGAGTAGCTCCGACTGCCAGAACTATCGCATCAAATTTTCTGCGCAGTTCACTACCTGTTAACTCTGTTCCGACATCCACGCCTGGGCGAAAACGAGTTCCCTCGAGCTCCATCTGTGTTAGGCGCCGGTCTAATACATTTTTCTCCATTTTAAATTCTGGGATTCCATAACGAAGTAACCCGCCAATTTTGTCTGCTCTCTCATAGACGGCGACTGTATGGCCAGCGCGCGTTAATTGTTGTGCTGCGGCAAGTCCAGCAGGACCTGAGCCAATAACTGCAACAGTTTTTCCAGTAAGACGATCTGAGATCATCGGCTTTACATTTCCTGCGGCAAAAGCCTCTTCGATAGTTCGGAGTTCTACTTGCTTGATTGTTACTGCGTCGGTATTGATAGCAACAACGCAAGCGGTCTCACAGGGCGCAGGACAGAGCCGCCCGGTAAATTCTGGAAAATTATTAGTGGCATGAAGTCGGTCGATTGCTTCATCTTTATCTCCGCGCCATATCAAGTCATTCCACTCTGGTATTAAATTACCGAGTGGGCATCCCTGATGACAGAACGGGATACCGCAATCCATGCAGCGGCCAGCCTGTTTCTGTAAATGTTCCATACTCTGCGGCTCGTAAACTTCATGCCAATCTTTGATACGGATATCAACTGGGCGACGTTTAGGCAGCTCGCGTGGGGTCGTCAAAAAACCTTTTGGATCAGCCATTAGCTGCAACCTCCATTACATATTGATCAACTGGCAGACCATCTTTTGTAGCGCGCTCAATAGCTGCTAAAACTCGCGCATAATCACGCGGCATAATCAGCGAAATACGATTTAGCGCAGCTTTCCAATCCTTGAGAAGTTCTGCCGCTATCTCTGAACCCGTTTCGGTATAGAAATCAGAGACTATAGATTTCAAGATAAGTCGTTGATCCTCGGGGACGATAATGACATCTACCATTTCTGCATTTACTTGGCCGGGATTTAGATCTAGGACAAAAGCTCGCCCACCCGACATACCCGCTGCAAAATTACGCCCCGTGCGACCCAACACGACGACAGTTCCACCGGTCATATATTCACATCCATGGTCGCCAACGCCTTCTACCACTGCGGTTGCGCCAGAATTTCTGACACAGAAGCGCTCACCAACTAAACCACGAATATAAATTTGACCCGAAGTTGCACCATAGCCAATGACATTTCCTGCAATTACATTATCGTGCGAAGCAAAGGTAGCTCGCTCATCTGGCCGAACCGTAACGCGCCCACCCGATATTCCCTTAGCGACATAATCATTACTATCGCCGTACAGACGAATCGCCACACCGCTAGGTAAGAATGCTCCTAGCGATTGACCGGCAGAACCGTGCAGCGTCACATTGATAGTTGCAGCAGGTAGTCCAGCTGCGCCATGGCGCCTAGTCACTTCGGCACCTAACATCGTTCCAACAGTACGGTTTACGTTTCGAACTGGCAGGTCGATGCGCACCTCTTCTTTTCGTTCTAGCGCTGGAGCAGATAATTCGATTAACTGGTTATCCAAAGCGTTTTCTAATCCGTGATCCTGATCCTTTGTTTTATGCAGAGCAGATGGCACATCAGGGCGAACTAATAGCGGTGCTAAATTAAGACCGCTTGCCTTCCAATGGCTAACTGCATCTCTGGTATCCAAAAATTCTACGTGGCCAATTGCCTCTTGAAGAGTGCGGAAACCTAATTGCGCAAGAATTTCACGCACTTCTTCAGCAATGTACTCGAAGAATGTCTCTACGAATTCTGGTTTTCCTGTAAATCGCTTGCGCAATTCTGGGTTTTGCGTTGCTACTCCAACAGGACAAGTATCTAGATGACAGACGCGCATCATTACGCAGCCTGAAACTACTAATGGCGCAGTTGCGAATCCATATTCCTCAGCTCCCAGAAGTGCTGCGATAACTACATCACGACCCGTTTTCAATGAACCATCGGCTTGAACAACTATGCGATCACGCAACCCATTGAGCAACAAAGTCTGCTGAGTTTCGGCCAGCCCTAACTCCCATGGCGCACCTGCATGCTTTAGCGAAGTAAGCGGAGATGCTCCGGTTCCTCCGTCATGGCCAGATATCAAAACTACATCTGCATGAGCCTTGCTAACTCCTGCCGCAACAGTTCCGACTCCGACTTCAGCCACGAGCTTTACGTGGATGCGCGCCTTGTCATTAGCATTCTTAAGATCATGAATAAGCTGGGCTAAATCTTCAATTGAGTAAATATCGTGATGAGGAGGCGGTGAAATAAGTCCGACCCCTGGAGTTGAGAAACGAACGCTAGCGATCCATGGATACACCTTATTCCCTGGAAGTTGTCCTCCTTCACCCGGTTTAGCGCCTTGCGCCACCTTTATCTGAATATCTTGCGCATTTACTAGGTAATTACTGGTAACTCCAAATCGACCGCTAGCAACCTGCTTAATGGCGCTGCGCTTTGAATCTCCATTTTCCATGGGAAAGAATCGTGAAGGGTCTTCGCCGCCTTCGCCAGTATTTGATTTTGCACCCAACCTATTCATGGCAATTGCCAGAGTTTCGTGCGCCTCTTGTGAAATTGAACCATAGGACATCGCACCAGTTGAGAATCTCTTGACTATCTCAGAGATTGGCTCAACCTCACCTATGGAGATTGCCGGTCTTTCTCCTTCTTTAAATGCGAAGAGGCCACGTAGCGTCATTAAAGCTTTGCTCTGTTCATCCACTTTGCTGGTATATCGCTTAAAAATATCATAACGCTTAGAGCGGGTGGAATGTTGCAAAGTAAATACTGTCTCCGGATTAAATAAATGCGGTTCACCATCTCTGCGCCATTGATATTCTCCGCCAATAGGCAGGCGCTTTGCACCAGGAATCGCACCGCCTGGTGGGTATGCGATGTTATGACGAGCCAGAGTCTCCTCTGCAATTACATCTAGATTAATTCCACCAAGGCGTGATGTAGTACCAACAAAATATTCATCTACTACATCTTGCGCAAGACCAATTGCTTCAAAGACTTGTGCCCCCGTATACGAGGCGATAGTTGATATTCCCATCTTCGACATTACCTTCAAGACGCCTTTACCAAGGGCCTTAATCACATTACGAACTGCCTTCTCAGGGGTAATTCCAGTTATAACACCCTGTAGAACTAAATCTTCTGCCGACTCCATAGCTAGGTAAGGATTTATGGCCGCTGCACCATATCCAATAAGAAGCGCCACATGATGGACTTCGCGTACATCTCCTGCTTCAACCACGAGGCCGACTTGAGTTCGAGTTTTTTCACGAATCAGGTGATGGTGAACTGCTGCGGTTAAGAGCAGCGAAGGAATTGGAACATCTTCGGCATCGCCATTGCGATCAGATAAGACAATTATGTGCGCTCCAGCTGAGATAGCCTGTGAAACTTCGAGCTTGATTTCATCTAATCGAATCTGCAGCGTATTTCCATCTCCTGAGACCGGAAAGAGCCCACGCACAACGTATGCGGCAAGCTCTGGATAATCATCATCGGCGTTTACGTGAATAATTTTTGCCAGTTCATCATTATCTATTACTGGAAAAGGGAGTGAAATTTGACGACATGAGGCAGGACCTGGATCGAGCAAGTTATGTTCTGGTCCAATTGAACCTGCCAAGCTGGTAACTAACTCTTCACGAATCGCATCAAGCGGCGGATTGGTAACTTGTGCAAAGAGTTGCGAAAAGTAATCAAAGAGCAGCCGGGGTTTTTCAGATAGCGCTGCAATCGGACTATCTGTTCCCATCGACCCTAAAGCTTCCATGGCATTTTTGGCCATTGGAGTAATTAAAATTCTGACTTCCTCCTCGGTGTATCCGAAAGCCCTTTGACGGCGCATAACTGAAGAGTGAGGGTAGACAATATGTTCACGAGAGGGCAGATCACTTAACTTAATCATTCCAGCCTGTAGCCAATCACCGTAGGCTGCCTCATCGGCCAGTTCATCTTTTATCTCATCATCTTCGATTATTCGACCAGCAGCTATATCTACCAAGAACATTTTCCCTGGTTGCAATCTACCTTTTCGGGCAATTTGCTCAGGTGGAAAATCTAATACTCCAACTTCAGATGCCAATACGACAATTCCATCGTTGGTTATCCAAAAACGCGATGGACGCAGACCGTTGCGATCTAGGACCGCGCCAACTTGATTGCCATCTGTAAAAGTTACGCAAGCTGGCCCATCCCAAGGCTCCATGAGTGAAGAGTGAAAGGCATAGAAGTCACGTCGCTTCTGGGACATTGTGGCGTGGTTCTCCCAAGCCTCTGGAATCATCATTAACACAGCGTGTGGAAGTGAGCGCCCGCCTAAATAGAGAAGTTCTAAAACTTCATCAAATGAGGCAGAGTCGCTGCCTGACATTTCAACAATTGGGAATAGGCGCTTTAAATCACCAGGTATTACTTCGCTCGCAAGTAAGGATTCCCGGGCGCGCATCCAATTTCTATTGCCCTTAACTGTATTAATTTCACCGTTGTGGGCGATAAAGCGATAAGGGTGAGCAAGGGGCCACGAAGGAAAAGTATTTGTAGAAAAACGTGAGTGCACCAGCGCCATTGGAGAAATAACTCGATTATCACTTAAGTCTGGGAAGAATTCTTCCAATTGCCCTGTAGTGAGCATTCCCTTATAGACGATTGTTTGAGATGAGAGCGAAGAAAAATATAGTTCCAAATTGTGTTCAGCGCGCTTTCGCAGACAAAAGACCAGTCGATCAAGGTTAATACCTTGCTCATTATTTTTACCCGCCACGAAAACCTGTTCAAACTTTGGCATTACAGATAGCGCAGTCTTGCCAAGTGAAGATGGGTTAATCGGTAGTTCGCGCCAGCCTAATAAAGTTAACCCTTCCTCTTCCGCCAATTTTGCGATTTCCTGACGAATATCAATTCCTTGCGTTACAAATGCAATACCAGTTGCGTAAGCACCTGATTCTGGAAGTTCAAAATCAACAACTGCGCGATAGAACGCATCAGGGACTCTAATTAAAATTCCAGCACCATCACCGCTATCAGGCTCAGCACCGGAAGCGCCTCGGTGCTCCATATTGCCGAGCGCAGTTAAAGCTTTCTCAACTATTTCGTGAGTTGCGATCTTATTTAGAGTAGCTACCATCGCAACGCCACATGCATCGTGCTCGTTAGCTGGGTCGTAGAGACCAACGCGCACTGGGTAGTTCGATGTAAGGGCCACCTGATTTACACTCCTGTTATCGGCACTCAAATATTAAATAGTGATAAATTTAATATTTTGATTCAAATGAGGGACAACCTTGGCCCGATTAAGCACTTGCAGCGAGAGACTAGCGAGGTAATCCTAGCAAGCGCTCGGCTACTTAGTCATCCTCAAATTGGCCTAGCTTTAGATGCCGCTTATATGAAGTATCTGCCCAATTCCTGCTGTGATGGCCATGCCGAAACAGCCACCGAGCATCACTCTCACTGTTGGTTTAATCACTTTAGAGCCTGAAGTCCGCGCGCTGGAAATTCCAGTAATTGCCAACCCAACGATCGTGAAGGCCACAATATTAAATGCTACTTTTCCAGTAGTTGAGGCAAAGGCGCCAGCAAATGGAATCAGCCCGCCCGCGGTAAATGCAATTGCCGAAGCGATGCCGGCTTGAAGTGGTCGAGCTTTAGTATCTGGATGCTGACCCAACTCATCGCGTAAGTGCGCCTCTAGCGGATCTTTTGTGTGCATGGCGGTGGCAACTTTTAACGCTAATTGCGCATCTAGCCCACGCCCAATATAAATATGTTGCAACTCAACTAACTCGGCTTCAGGGTCGAGTGCTAAATGTTCCATCTCTAGTAAGCGATCAGAATCTTCAATGTCATTCTGAGCTCTTACAGAGACGTATTCGCCGACTGCCATAGACATAGCACCAGCAACAATTCCAGCGACCCCTGCGGTAATTAAAAAGCTCTGCGCATTTTCACCGCCAACTCTTGCTGCAGTTATACCGATCATCAAAGATGCAGTTGAAACTAACCCATCATTTGCACCAAGGACCGCCGCACGCAACCAACCCGCGCGATTCGTACGATGATGCCGATTGCGATGATAAACATCCTCTATACCCATACCGAAAGCCTACCTGAACAAGCTTACTTTGGCGCAGACTTAAATTTGCGTGCCTTCATTTCCGCATTAATCAAGAGCAGCAGACCAAAAATTAGTATCACCAGACTTGTCCATTGATTAAGTCGGAGTCCGCCAAAGTTCTCAGCCGAATCGATCCGGATCCCTTCAATAAAGAATCGGGCAAAGGAATATCCGGCGATATAAAAAGCAAATACAGAGCCACTCTGCCAGCGCTTACCAAACTTAATCAGAACAATCGCAAGGAATATATTACAAATAGCTTCATATAGAAAAGTTGGATGGAAGGTTTCAAAGAGCCCATACCCGCGTGGCCGATTTTGAAAAGGAATCTCTAACCCCCACCAAGTATCAAGCGGTCTTCCAAAGAGTTCGGCGTTAAACCAATTACCGAATCGACCAATTGCTTGTGCCAATAAAATTCCAGGTGCCAATGCATCTAGAAAGTTCCTAAAATCTGGAAGTGAGATTTTTCTTGCCAGGCGACGATATGAGATATACGCACCGAGAGCCCCGAGTGCGATTGCGCCCCAAATACCTAACCCACCTTCCCAGATCTTAAAAATATTTAATAAATCTCCTTCTTTACCAAAGTAAGCTGTCGGTGAAGTTATAACGTGATAGATACGGCCACCGATAATCCCAGCAGGAACGGCAATAATTGCGATTTCGGATACGACGCCAGTGAGATCTTGTGAACTCTTTAAGCCATAAGCAGTAAGTCGCTTATTGCCTAGCCAAATTGCCAAGGCTATTCCAGAAATGATGCAGAGCGCATAGAAATGAACTGTTAGCGGTCCGATATCAATCTGCGACAAAGTCGGAGTTAGTATCGAACTAAACATAACTAGCCTTTTTCTACTGCCGCTTTAAATGCCGCTAGGCTGCCGTAGGCAGTATTGCGATCAATCTCGACTCCATTAATTAAAACTGTTGGCGTTGAATTTATATTGCGTTTAGCGCCTTCTGCTGCGACATTACCTACCCATCCGGCGTAGTCGTTGTTGGTTACACAATTAGAATAAGTCTCATCAGCTATGCCAAGGCCTAATCCAAGTGTGGCTAAATATTCAGTGCTCCAGGCTCCCGAATTTTCTGTTGGCTGATTAGCATAAAGTGTCTTATGAAATTGTAGAAACTTACCTTGGTCGGCAGAGCAGGCAGCGGCGTTAGCGGCACGCTGTGAGTCAGGACCTAAGAAGGAGAGCATATGGAAAGCAACTTTTGCTTTCTTCTCGCTAATTAAATCTTCAATGTAGCCGCCATTTATACCCTCAAAACCTTGGCAAGCAGGGCATTGAAAATCTTCATAGATTTCGATAAATGGAACATCAGGTACATCCTTATTAAAGACTATGCCATAGCCATCTTCGACTGAGACGCTAGATGGGATGGCAGCGTTTGTATCTGAGCTCTTGGAAAGCAAGGTTGGCACAAGCATTATGAGTACAACTCCAAGCACAACCGCAATAACTAAGTTGCGTGTGAAGTTATCTTTTCCACCTGTTGGTTTTTTCGCTTGCGCCATAGTTATCTCACATCTCCTGCTTCGGTGATAGATCCAGCTCTACCTGCTGGATCTTTATCTATAGAAAATTTTGTCACAGGATAACGAACTAGATACCAAGCGAGCAAAACCAAGCCTACATCTCGGATTATTTCCTGCAGATATTGCGTCTGACCTGGCTCAATCGTTCCACCGCCGCCAAAACAGCCACAGTCGATATTTAGGCCCCGGGCCCATGCTTGGGCAATGGCGATGATAAAGATAAACATGGTGAATCCGCCAAGTGCGGCTACTACTCGCGTCACAGCCCCCAGCACAATTAGCGCCCCGATCGCAATTTCAATTGCTGGCAGCACTAAGCCTAATAAATTAGCGATCGAAATCGGTAAGAGCTCATAGGCACGAACTGCCATTTGAGATTTATCTGGTGAGCCAACTTTTAGATACCCGGCGGCAAAGAGAACCCCACCTAATATTAATCGCGCAGCTAGCCCCAACCAAGGCTGCAGCCTTTCATGGATAATTTTCATCTGGCCTCACGTACCCCTTTCGCTAACTCACTTGCAATTTCGGTAACTGCCAATAATCCCTCATCGATCGATACTGCATCTTGTATCGCTTTAATAAATGCGGAGCCTACTATTACGCCATCGGCATATTTTGCAACATCTTTCGCCTGGGCGCGAGTAGATACTCCTAAGCCAACTGCTATGGGTAAATCTGTCACCTCACGAATACGTGCTACCAGATCTCCAGCGCTTGAAGATACATTGGTGCGAGCACCAGTTACACCCATCAAGCTAGCAGCGTAAACAAAGCCTCCACATTGAGAGGTAACTGAGGCTAAGCGAGGATCTTTTGTACTTGGCGCCACTACATAAATTGGATTTATTTCGGCAACCTTGGTGGCAGCCAGCCACCCTTGTGATTCTTCAATTGTTAAATCAGGAGTGATGACACCTGAACCACCGTTTTTCACTATTGCGTGCGCAAACTCTGATACTCCGTAGCGCTCAATTGGATTCCAATAAGTCATGACTACTGCCGGAACGCTATCGCTGGCGAATTTAAGCGCTGCTAGAACTTCCCTCACGCCAGTTCCATTTTCGAGGGCGGTTACCGCAGCTGCTTGAATTGTCGGACCATCCATTACTGGATCGCTATATGGATATCCAATTTCGATCGCATCTACGCCTCCTGCGATAAATGCCGAAATAACTCTGTGGCAATCTGCTTGCGAAGGAAACCCAGCTGGAATATATGCGATCAGTGCGGCGCGATTTTCACTACGAACTTTTTTAAATAGCTCATCTAACGCCGTCATTAGTCGAGTGAAATCCCAAAGTAATTAGCGGCAGTCTGCACATCTTTATCCCCGCGACCAGAGAGATTAATAACGATAATGGCATCTTTGCCTAATTCATTACCGACCTGAATCGCACCTGCTAGCGCGTGCGCAGTTTCAATTGCCGGAATAATTCCTTCACTCTTGGAAAGTAAGGCAAAAGCGCGCATCGCTTCGGCATCAGAGATCGCACGATACTCTGCTCTACCGATGTCGTGTAGATATGCATGTTCTGGTCCCACCCCAGGATAATCAAGTCCTGCCGATATTGAGTGAGATTCAACAGTCTGACCATTTTCATCTTGCAGAACGTAAGAGCGCGTTCCGTGAAGTACTCCCGGAGTACCACCGGTGATTGTTGCTGCATGCCGGCCTGTCTCCACACCATCTCCGCCAGCTTCGAGTCCGATTAATCGCACCTGGGGATCAGAGATAAATCGGTGGAAAATGCCAATCGCATTTGAACCACCTCCGACACATGCCATAACAACATCAGGTAG
>TARA_B110000503_G_scaffold130142_1_pt1 | contig 10054 bp, 9 predicted proteins | sample TARA_B110000503 | Tara Oceans TARA_B110000503 (sample SAMEA4397472) | marine metagenome | biome: Polar Biome; feature: [SRF] surface water layer (ENVO:00010504); material: water (ENVO:00002006), including particulate matter (ENVO:01000060) such as... | depth 5 m
TTAAATGCTAGTACTGAAGCACCGCTTCAGCTTCGGAAACCAGGCTGGCGACAACCTCGCCCGCGGGCTTGATTTCGTGGACCAGGCCAATGCCTTGCCCCGCCGTCCCCGGCGCGATGTCAATGCGACCCGCTAAAGAAGCGGCCGCCATCACCGGCCAGGAAATCATCTGTTGGTATGGCATTGGTAGCGGATCGATATCAGATTTTTTCCAGGCCTCTGTCCATTTACTGCGCAGTACCCGCGCAGGTTTTCCCGTCCAGCCCAACGATACGGTCGTCGATTCAGCCGTGCCGTCGATAATCGCCCTTTTCTGAAAATCGAGAATATTGGCCTCTGGCGTGGCGAGAAACACACTGCCAACCCAAACGCCCGCGGCTCCAAGCATCAACGCGGCTGCCACGCCTCTGCCGTCGGCAATGCCCCCTGCGGCAAGCACCGGAACTTTGCCCACAGCATCAACTACCTGAGGTACTAGCGACATGGTTCCAATAGCTGAGTTGTGTCCGCCTGCATCGCTGCCCTGAGCGATAATTATGTCGAGCCCGCAATCGGCTAACTGCCTCGCCTGACTTGGGGTACCAACCAAAGCCATCACGCAAGTGCCATTAGCGTGCAAACGATCCATCCAGGGACCGGGACTACCCAGGCCCGATGCGTATACAGGAACGCGCTCCTCAATGATGACTTCCATTTGTTGCTCGAAGAATTCCTGGGTGAATGGCACGGGCCCCTCACGATTGGGACGCCCCAAACCCTGCAGCTGTGCATGCTGCACCGCCGTCGGCTCCAACAGGCCCTCCCGCCGCATAAACTCGCGGGCAAACGCATGATGTTGCGACAGTCTGTCCTGCAGTGATTGCATCTCAGCGCCAGCTTCTACTCCACGTCGCACTGATGCAGGTAACAATGTGTTAACACCAAAAGGCTTGTCAGTGAGTCGCCGAACCTCGGCTATATTTTCACGGAGTTCCGAGGCACCACAGTCAGCAGCCCCCAACACACCAAGACCACCCGCATTGGAAACCGCCGCCGCCAATAGGGGTGTTCCAGCACCACCCATGCCGCCGAGTACTATAGGATATTTGATGCCCAGCAATTCACAGACGCTAGTGTTTAGTCTCACGGTGGATGCCTCCTGCTCAAGCTAATCGCGGTTTGAAATAGGGGAGCAACGGCTCACTCGTAACGTCATCAAAGCTAAGCTGTAACTCGATACCAAGCACAAGATTTTCGAACTCGATATCGCGCAGTCTAGCCACCATTCGAACACCTTCGTTCATCTCAACAATTGCCACGGCATAGGGCACGTCCTTAGCAAATGCAGGATGCATTGGAAGATGCGCGACCGTCCACGAATAAAGAAAACCCAGCCCGGAGGACTCCTCCCACCTCCAATCAGGCGAACCACAATGGGCACACATGTGCCGCGGCAGGTGGCGCCAATTGTCACAGCTATTGCAGCGCTGGAAACACAACTGCCCATCCGCACAATAGGCCCAGAACTGCTCGTCTAGACTATTAGAAGTTACCGGAGCCGGCTTATTTTTCTGTGCCATTAACTCTGTAAATGTCGTCATTTTCTCAGCACCACCAAACTCCCATCCCCAAAATCACCCCAGCCGGTCACGATCCCAATCTCGGCGTCTTTTACCTGAGCCGGCCCAGCCGTTCCCCGCAGCTGTCGAACTGCTTCGACGACATGATTAAGCCCCCACACATGGGCCTGTGAAAGTAATCCACCGTGGGTATTAATCGGAGCTTCGCCTCCAAGTTCAATACGACCGCCGCGAACAAAGTCGCCCGCCTCTCCTTGCCCGCACAGTCCAAGGGCTTCGAGCTGTAACAAAACCACATAGGTAAAACAATCGTAAATTTGGAAGAAATCGGCATCTGACACCTTTATACCTGCCATTTCCAACGCTCTGGGTGCAGCGTAAGAAAGCCCGATACGCAAGATATCTTCCCTGCCTGGAATATCGTCTGCTGGATAAGGGTGGCCCTCGGCCGCGCCCATAATGTAGACAGGCGCTTGCTTGCAATCCATCGCCGAGTCCGCCGCCGAGACAACAACGGCACAGGCACCATCGGATTCGAGACAGCAATCGAAAAGGCGAAAGGGCTCGGAGACCCAGCGAGAATCCATATACTGCTCCAGGCTCAGGGTTTTTCCTCGCATCATCGCGCGCTCATTCAACTGAGCATGTTTGCGACAGGCAATGGCGACTGCGGCCATTGCCTCGTGGCCAACTCCGTACAGCTGCATATGCCGCATTGCCAGCCAGGCATACTGTTGTACAGGCGAGTGAGCACCGTAGGGAAGATAGTGACCCAAGGTAGCGCGCTTTACCGCGCCCATTGGAAGGTCTTCTGCCTGCATACCCGGTTTGGGACGCATGGCTGATGTACCCAACCAGCCGAGAGGAATGAGAACATGCCGGGCAAGACCACTCGAAATTGCAAGCGCAGCACTTTGTAAGGCCGACGTGGGACTGGCACCGCCCATATTCACTGTGGCCGCATAACGTAAATCCTTCACACCTAAATTTGCCGCCACCTCCTCGGCGGTAAGCATCATAGGCGGAGGTATAATTCCGTCGATGTCGCCGGGATTGAGGCCCGCATCTGCGATGGCAACACGGGAAGCCTCCAGCATTAATTCAATGGAGCCCTTAGTCGAGACTCGCACATAATCGGTCTCGCCAATTCCCGTGATGGCTGCTGAATCTTTTAAACTCATGAAGCCTGACCCGACGATTCCTCGAGCATGGTATGAATCACCTCGCCCAGTTCGCTAACATCCCAGCGCGCACCCTTATCGACCACTGAAGCCTCAGTCCATCCCTGGCAGAGCTTCAGCTTGCCCCCAAAAATTTCAAAAACCTTACCGGTAACCGTTTGAGCCTCAGCGCTTCCCAGCCACACAACCAAGGGTGCAATATTTGCCGGATCCGTAAAATCAAAGCCCTTGGCAATGGCCTTCTCTGCTAATTTGTCCATTCCCAGCGCCGCTGTCATTCGGGTAAGCGCACCAGGTGAGATTGCATTTACGGTTACACCAAACTTCTTTAACTCCAGCGCGGCGGTTATGGTAAAAGACGCGATGCCCGCCTTCGCGGACCCGTAATTTGTCTGCCCGGGGTTCCCAAACAAACCCGAAGCTGAAGTAGTGTTTATAATTCGCGCATCCACGGGAGTGCCCGCTGCAGATTGCTCCTTCCAATAGACTGCTGCGAAGTGACTAGGTGCAAACGTGCCTTTCAGGTGAACCCTGATGACAGAGTCCCACTCGTTCTCCGTCATCTTGACCAGCGTGCGATCCCGAATAATGCCCGCGTTGTTAACCAGAATATCCAAGCGGCCAAACTCGTCGATTGCCGTTTTAATCAAATTCTCTGCACCCGACCATTCAGAAACATCATCCGTATTGGATACAGCCTGCCCGCCCATGGCTCTTATTTGCTCTACGACTTGATCTGCAGGAGATTCTTCACCCCCGCCCACGTCATTCACAACGACTTTGGCGCCCTGGCGCGCAAATTCAAGCGCATGGTCTCTGCCAATTCCACGTCCAGCGCCCGTGATAATAGCGACGCGCCCTTCACAAATTCCTGACATGCTAATAGCCCTATAATTAAGTTACTATTTAAGGTTCGAAGTAGCGCTACCGTCTCTGCTGAGGCGATAGAAATTTAAATTAGATTTTAGAAATAATTCGCCGACCAACCCGATATGAAGTCTGTGTTTAGTGGCACACTTTCGGTATTAGGTCAGAGCCATAAAGCTCCTGACTGGAACTCACTTAGCATGGGAAAAGTTGATCTGCGGTGCTTACATAGCACACCAGCAGTGTAGAAATACTAAGCGGCAGCATGGGGACTTGTCAACCCCCTTAACTACTTCCGTGGACATTAAAAGCTATTTTTTCTTTCGCTTCATTCTCCCAATCGTCCAGAATAGAGATGAGCATCGCAACCCTACTTTTCCAGGTTCTCGCGTAGTTTTTGTGGTCCATGCCGAGAAACTCACTACACTCTCTTTGGGTACGTGTGGCGAAACCATTATCACAAGATTTACACGGTTTTCTATCTTGCTTCTGGGTTGATCCATTACAGATTTTACAGACATTGAAATACTTTTCAGAAATCGCAAGAATGCAGCACAAACCGACTAGTGACTTGTCCTTTCTAATACGCCACTGCCTCTGGTTTGAAATGGCTGCGGCCTCAAAGGCCAACGAACGCTGAAGCTGCTGTAGTGCCGCCATACTATAAGTTGTCCGATAATGAGCAACATCGCGCGGGCCATGCTTCAGGCCTTTCAACATTGCGCCATGTTCAGAGCCGACTAGCCCTATCCTCCTGGCCGTGTATGCCTCCTTTCCGCTTGCATGTGCAAGCTTTGTACTAGAGCGGCGACGCTCAACAACCTCAATTGAAATGCTTTTCGCAGTCAGTTGCGCCAAATATTCCAGTGGGTCAACTGATTGCTCTACAGTTGCCAACTGCGCTGTGGGTAAAGTATTACTGATCATTTTTACATCCGCCCCTGACCTGTATAGTCGGCTTTTATGTGCCGGATTATTTTATGCAGCGTATCACATACTAGTTAATGAGGCTAACTAACTAATTAACTTTTACACTATCCAGACATCGACTAGCAAAAAGGTTTATACAGCGCGCGTACGGCACGGAAATACATGCTGCAATAAGTCGAGCTAAGCTTTTGTATTGTTTCAATTATCTTGGAAAGATCGGACTAAACCGGACGCTATGAGGCAATCTTTATACGCATTTTAACTGCAGCTTGGATACACTTATAGTTAGATGTGTTAACTTCTTTTAGGCAGATTGCAATCTAGCACTCTCTATATCGAGGAAGACCGATGCCTATTGATTATGAGCAAGTCATGCGCGCAGAGTTTCCCGACGCGGAAGCCTCATATCGAGTCGACGATGTGATTCTCTACCACCTCGGAGTCGGTGCAGGCAATACAGCGAACGTCCAAGATGACCTACAGTACACCTACGAAAGAGGGCTAACAGTTCTGCCAAGCTTTGCAGTGGTGGCCCCTCTAGGCTTCAATTTGGCTAAGGTCTTCAAAACGCCAGGCCTGAGCGTCAATCCAGCCACCATTTTACACGCTGAACAGGCGATTGAGATACATCGGCCACTTAGTCCAAAGGCCAGATACAAAACTAGTATACGCATCGCCGATGTATTTGATCTTGGAAAGGCGGCACTAATAGTTTTTCAAGTCAACTTTCGCGATGAAAGTGGCAAGCTCATGTTTAGCTCGAGAATGTCCTACTTTTTACGTGGTGAGGGTGGCTTCGGTGGCCCCGCGCGCCCTACACCTCAAACGGCAACTCCGGATCGCCCTGCCGATGGCGTGATCGACATTCCTACCCTACCTCAACAGGCTCTTCTGTATCGCCTAAGCGGTGACAAAAACCCCCTGCACATCGATACCTCATTTGCCAAAAAGGTTGGATTCGATAAGCCTATTCTGCATGGACTTTGCTCCTACGGCATCGCGTTCAAGGCAATCGTCGATCATGTACTCAAAGGAGATACCGAGCGTGTTACAGGCTACCAGGCCCGATTTGCAGGGATCACCTACCCCGGCGAGACCCACACCGTGTCCTATTGGCAGGAAGGAAACAATATCTATATGGGAAGCCAGGCAAAAGAGCGCGGTACCGACATCATTACTCACGCCACCATTACACTCAAGCCATAAGGTTGTCATCTAACCAGTCGAACATCCTCTGATTGGACAGTGCCAGTGCTCCGGTCTGGCAGTGCTGTGATCCAGTGCTGCGCTCGTCAAAGAGCATGTACTCTTTAGGACCCTGCAATGCGTTATAGAGCGCCATGGCCTGATCGGAGTTGACTGTCTCTTCGGTTCCGTCCATTACGAGGGTCTTACAACTAATTTTGGACACTATCTTCGTGTTGTCATAGGCACGTAATATCGCAGGCAGATCAGCGGGTGCATTGGCACCAAACTTCAACATCGAATCGTTCTGAGACATGCGAATACGGATATTCTCGGCCATGCGCTTATACATCACTTCGTTAAATGCCGTCGGATTTTCAGCTGCGAGAGCGAGATTATCCGCGCCGAAATACTCCACCACAAGACTGTAGAAATCGAGAACCCCGGGATTAGCTACTAAAACTTTGAGCCGCTTTTCAAAGGCGGCAGCACGGGGCGCAAGAAATCCACCAAAGCTGTTTCCCACTAGACCTATACGGCTCTCGTCCACCCCACCGTGCTGCACCGCAAAGTCGATTACCGGACCAATAACATTTTCCCAATCATGGCGAAAGGTAATCCCCTGCTCACGAATCACCTGCCCCTGGCCTGGACCGGTAAATAAAAGCGCATGATAACCGCGCTTGACTGCACCCTCGCCAATGAATTTCATTTCCTCAGTTGTACCATCAAATCCGCTGTGGACGATGAGCAGCGGGGCCGAATTTTCCACCCCAGCTGCGCGGAAAAAATACCCGGGGAGCGTAGTGCTCTCGTAGGGAATCTCCACCGGGACTGCCGGTATACCCAGAAGTTTTACTGCGCGCTGGAAGGTTTCCGTGTGTCGTCTGGCAGCTGGGTTGTCGTGGTCAAACCACTCAGAGCCGCGGTAATAGTTGGACGCTCTTAAATAGGCCTCTCCTGCGCTCACGGGATGCCCCTCGCGCTCAGCTTGTGCGGCAATTGCATGGACCCGCTCCGCCGTCGCATACCACTGATCGAACCAGCTTTGTGGATCCCCCACCCGAATCCGGCTCGCCGTATCGAGCACTTCGCCGATATCGCCCATGCCATGCCAGATCGCCTCAATCTGACGCAGTAATTGCGCGTCGAGGTAACCGTCTCCGATAATATCAATCTCGTACCATCGACGGGCAACGGCTTCCTTGTTCGGGGCAAGCATAGCCTCCGCGCTAAGCCCCTGAGGAACCCCGGCCACCACTGTGCCAAGGAGCAGGCCAGTTGTTCCCAGCAAACGGCGCCTCGATCTGTCCATCATCTTATCCACTGTCAAACTCCCTCGATTGTAATGATCGTATGTACAAGCTCTCAGACCTACACCCCTGTCTCGCTTGAGCGGGTATGTTCTTCACGTCTCAAGTTTCGGTGAATTGCGGCCTTACGCTCGCAGTGACGAAAGTGACAACGTCCAGGTGGCCACTCGTTACTTCCCGCATGGGGATAGCATGTGTATACTTATAGATAAATACCTTAACTATATTAATATTTAATGTACAGGTGATTTAGTGGCGGAACACTTCAGGGAATCCAACGATAATACGCATTGCACAGTCGCGGACTATATCGCCACAGTCGTAATTAACAGGCCACCTGTCAATGCCATCGACTCTAACCTATTCGAGCATTTAACCCGAACCTTCGATGAGCTTAGCGACCGAGATGACGTGCGCGTCGCAATACTCACCGCGGCCGGTCGCTGTTTTTGCGCCGGCGTTGATATTCGCAGCCGACCAAACCAAAACACTGCCCCCGCTGGGACAGGATGGCAGCACAGCCGCCTTGCCAGAGAAACTTTTAACGCTATCACCGAATGTCAGGTCCCGGTTATTGTCGCCCTGAACGGGCCTGCGCTTGGCGCCGGGCTCGCCATTGCTGCTTCCTGCGATATTCTGCTGGCTTCTGAAGAGGCCAGCCTCGCACTACCGGAAATCAACGTAGGATTACTGGGCGGGGGGCGCCATGCAATGCGCCTATTCGGCCACTCAAAGGCGAGACACATGATGTTCACCGGCAAACAGGTCAGCGGAGCCGAGCTTCTAGAGCTGGGTGTGGTAGAGCAATGCGTGCCGGCCGACCAGTTACTGGCAGCCGCGAGAGAACTGGCCGCAGAAATTGCCTGCAAAAGCCCAACCGCGATAAAACTGGCAAAGCAGGCTATGAACGCGGTAGAGCTGATGAGCCTGCGCGACGGATATCGCTTTGAGCAAAATATGACGGCTCAGTTATCTCACTCGGCGGAAGCAGCCGAAGCACGCAATGCATTTTTTGAAAAACGCACACCGGATTTCGGCCAATGACTATAGGCTCCGGCATTAATAAACCGGCAGGGGATAGAATTTGACAAGCGACAACACAGTCAACGAAACAGCGCTTTTACTGCGCGAGAGCATGCGATCCTTCATTGCAAAGGAAGGCGATATTCAGCACGTTCGTACTAGTCTTGCTCAGCACGAGGGCCTGGACCGGGCAACCTGGTCAACTATGGGCGATAATGGTTTTTTGGGCCTCCTGTTTCCTGAAGATATCGGCGGTTTTGGATTGGGATTTGCTGAGGCAACTATTATCCTCGAAGAACTGGGCAGAGCGGTATTCCCCGAGCCTTTCGCCGCTGCAATTGTACTAGCTGCAGGTGCACTTAGCGCATGTGAGAACAAGTCACTTCAGGAGAAGTTGTTACCCGCCATTATTTCGGGGACAACAGTTGTCGCCTTAGCCTGGCAGGAGAACAACGGCGACTATGACCCAGATTCAATCAAGACCCGTGCCGTGGTGGACGGGGACAGTGTTCGGATATCCGGAATCAAAGATTTCATTCCCGCAGCAAGCAGTGCCGATGGATTTCTAGTAACTGCACTAGGTTCTGGCGGGACAGGTTTGTATTGGCTAGAACGCGATTGCCCCGGTCTTACCCTCACTCTCAAGCCGGGCGTTGACGACACAGCCTATGGACGATTACAACTCGATAACGTGATCATACCCAGTGCTAATATCGCCAGCTCGGCAGGGGCAGGCGGCATCCTAAACCGCGCGGTCGATGAAGCGAGACTATGTATCTGCGCCGAGCTGGTTGGCCTAATGAGTCAAGCACTCCACTTAACCCTCGACTATGTAAAACAACGAGAGCAGTTTGGCCAGAAGATAGCTAGCTTTCAGGTAATACAACATCGTCTGGCAGATCTTTTTATACAGCAGGAACTGTCGCGAAATACACTGGCCCAAGCAGTCTCTATATTTGATGAAACCGAGGATTCTACCCTACGTGCCAGCGCGGTCAGTGCCGCCAAGGCTCGAGCATCTGATGCCGCTCTGCAGATTACGCGCCAGGCTATCCAGCTCCACGGTGGTATCGGTTTTACCGACGAGTGCAATATTGGGCTATATCTGAAGCGCGCGCTCGCACTATCAGCCTGGCTTGGCAATGCCACTGTGCACCGTGAACGCTTCGGCCGTGTCACCCCTCAAACCTCCGTTGCCTCCCACTAAACAGAAGGACATTATGACTAATACCCCGGACATAACTGCGTTGGATGATGACAGTTTCCGAGCGGAGATTCGTAACTGGGTTGAAGAAAACTACCCTGAACATCTCCGCTTCCTACCCTACCGCGCCTCTATCGATGAAGGCCGGAACTGGTATATGGCGCTTTCTCACAAGGGGTGGCTGTGTCCGTTGTGGCCAAAGGAACATGGCGGCATGGGCCTTTCCCCTGGCCAGTACATGATTTATACCGAGGAATTCGAACGGCACGGTGTCGCCCGAATGCCCGATCAGGGCGTCGTGATGATTGGCCCCCTATTAATGAAACATGGAACTAAAGAACAGCAAGACTTCCACCTCCCGCGAATTATTTCTGGTGAACATATCTGGTGCCAGGGCTACTCCGAGCCAAACGCAGGTTCTGACCTCGCCAGCCTTCGCACCTCTGCTGTGGTAGATGGCGATCACTTTGTGGTCAATGGCCAGAAAACCTGGTGTTCATTACTGGACTCAGCGAACTGGATTTATTTGCTTGTCAGAACCGACAAAACCGCAGTAAAACAGCAGGCGGGAATTAGTTTTCTGTTGTGCGAACTGGACACGACAGGAATCAGTAGTTCGCCGGTCAAGAATATTATGGGGGATTCCGAATTTTTCGAAGTTTTTCTCGACGACGTTAGAATCCCCACTAAAAACGTGGTCGGTGCGCCCAATAGCGGCTGGACGATTGCTAAATCCCAACTGGGCTTCGAACGTGTTTTTGTCGGTAATCCGCGAATGGCGGGCCACGCCCT
>TARA_B110000503_G_scaffold71318_1_pt1 | contig 10053 bp, 7 predicted proteins | sample TARA_B110000503 | Tara Oceans TARA_B110000503 (sample SAMEA4397472) | marine metagenome | biome: Polar Biome; feature: [SRF] surface water layer (ENVO:00010504); material: water (ENVO:00002006), including particulate matter (ENVO:01000060) such as... | depth 5 m
CCATATAAATCAATCAAGTTACTGATTTAAATAGATTAAATATAAATCTTAATATTTATATCCACCTAAATATACACCCTCTGCTGTTCGTACCCCCACCATTCACAAGTATTGCAGGGTAGGCCCATTTATATTGCCCTATGCATTCACGGCTGTTGATCCCAGCAGTAAGATTGGCTGGATTATAAATATGGCTGGCATTTCATGTAACGCCAGATCACACAATGACGACAGCCACGCGCGCGCGAACTTTAGTCAATAAAACTGATCTGCGTCGACAGACCCCCGCTACAATCGCTACATCTGCTACTTTGTTGCGATGTGCGTCAGCACTCCCAAATAACTGTAGACCTTGAACATTGTTGCGCCTTTGGCTGACCACGTGGTGACGGGGTAAAAGGGCGGAAAGGAGCCGTTCGCTGCGCGTTGCACCGATGGCTGCTAAGCGGACAAAACAGACCTTGCCGTCGGCGTGGTCAACGACCGCTTTTCAAATGCTGCCTCGGCAGCGATATGCACCTTGGCGGGAAAGAGACATTCGCTGTACCGAATACCGATGTCTGCTATGCTGGACTTCCCGCTATTTGACGCAACCCGAATAACGGTGACTTTGTATGCATCCCGAGAACCAATCTGTTGGGTTTTTTCAACCGATTTCAATAATGTTGCTTTCTCCTTACAACCAGCCGAAAGTAGGGTCTGGCGGCGTGTCGTTATTACTAGGTAACTTCAAGTGAACGAAAAAACGATGGGCCATAGATGCTATTCGTAGAACAATGGGCACCTCTAATATGCAGCCATTCCTGTCGTCAAAGCCCAGTAAGTCTCAAGCTGAACTTACCTTGTCTCGACGTTATTCCAATCCTTCTTTACCTTTGGCACTGCTGGTCAAAAAATTTGCATCTGCAACAATTGCTGGCACCTAACAGCTACGAGTTGTCCCAAAAGCGATAGACCAAAAAACCAAACTCAAGCTTAATCGAATTGTCAGGGGAGCGGCAGATTGCCCCCCAAGATTGCGTTTTGTTCCGGCAAGACGCCCAATGAAAAGCCGAGTGGTAAGGATGCCGTTCGTAAAGGGAGGAACTACAATGAAAAATGTTCTCGTGGCCACAGCAGTGTTAATGGCGGCAACCGCCGTCAAAGCTGAACCGGCTATCATCTACGGTGATGCAGGGAAGTTCGATCAGTCTTTCAACGAAGCCGCTTACAATGGTGTTGTGAAATACACCGAAGTGACCGGGGAAACGGTGCGGGAATTCGAACCGCAGTCAGAAGAGCAGTTCGAGCAGGCCTTGCGCCGCTTTTCTCGCGACGGAGCCAGTCCTATCGCGCTTATCGGGTTCGCTTTTGAAAGTGCACTCGAAGCCGTCGCAGCAGAGTTCCCCGATACACAATACGCGATCATCGACACAGTGGTTGATCTGCCCAATGTTCGGTCAGTTGTGTTCAGTGAGCATGAAGGGTCGTATCTGGTCGGCGTTCTTGCGGGAATGGCATCAGAAAGCGGAACAGTCGGATTTGTCGGTGGGATGGATATTCCGCTTATTTCGAAATTCGCATGTGGCTACGTTCAGGGTGTAAGATCCGTTAACGCAGATGCTAAGATTATCCAGAACATGACCGGAACGACTGGCGCGGCCTGGAACGATCCAGTTCGCGGTGGTGAATTGGCGAGCGGCCAGATCTCACAGGGCGCGGATGTCATTTATCACGCGGCAGGACCAACTGGGCGTGGCGTTTTGCAAGCCGCTGCTGATGCAGGCATCTTGGGAATTGGCGTCGATAGCAACCAAAACTGGATGCAGCCAGGTTCAGTTCTGACTTCGATGCTCAAACGCGTTGATGTCGGGGTCTTTGATGCCTTCAACGATGCGCGCGAAGGTAACTTCACAGGAGGTACAGTCGTGATGGGTGTTGCTGAGGATGGCGTTGGTTATTCGCTGGATGAACACAATGCGCCACTTATCAGCGACGCGATGAAGGCTTCGGTTGATGCCGCAAAGGCCGGTATTATTTCGGGAGAAATTATTGTTCATGATTTTCTTGTCGATAATACGTGCCCGGCCAGCTGATGTCCGATCAAACAAATAATACGGCGCAGCGGGGGGGTAATTCCCCCGCTGCATCTTTCGCGATTGAGCTGGAAGGAATATCAAAATCTTTCGGGCCAGTTCGGGCGAACAAGGACATATCCTTGGCGGTGCGCAAGGGAACAATCCACGGCATTGTTGGTGAAAACGGTGCTGGCAAGTCCACGCTTATGTCTATCCTCTACGGGTTCTATCAGGCCGACAAAGGTGAAATCCGCGTCAACGAAAATATAGTAAAAATCACAACTCCTCAGCATGCCATCGACGCTGGTATAGGCATGGTTCATCAGCATTTCATGCTCGTGCCGAATTTTACTGTCCTCGAGAACATCGTCATGGGTGCGGAAACGGGTCCATTGTTGCAGAAGTCCTTAGCAAAGGCGCGAACTCTGCTGAAGGACATCGAAGCCGAATACGGACTTGATGTTGATCCCGATGCCATTGTCGAAAACCTGTCGGTTGGTAGGCAACAGCGCGTTGAAATTCTTAAGGCGCTTTACCGCCAAGCGGAAATTCTGATTCTCGACGAACCAACAGGGGTTCTGACTCCTGCCGAAGCTGATCACCTGTTTTCAATACTGCAAAAAATGAAGGATCAAGGTAAAACAATCATCTTGATCACCCACAAATTAAGAGAGATCTTGCATGTCACGGACACTGTCTCGGTCATGCGGCAGGGGCAAATGACTGCTACTGTTAAAACCAGTGAAACGACGGCGGCAAATCTGGCTGAATTGATGGTTGGACGCCGAGTCCTTTTGAAAGTCGAAAAAGAAGCATCTAATCCAGGTGAAACTCTACTGAGCGTGTCGGGTCTGACGATCGAAAAAGACGGTATCCGCGCCCTTGATGACGTCAGTTTTGAATTGCGTGCCGGGGAAATTTTGGGTGTCGCGGGGGTGGCTGGAAACGGTCAGAGCGAACTACTTGATGTTATAGCGGGCATCCGCGCGGCTGATGCGGGCGTAATCACCCTAAACGGGACCGAAATCCCTGTTTCCGGCGGCAATATGGCAAAGGCGCGACGCGAGGCGGGTATCGGCCACATCCCTGAAGACCGGCATCGTCGTGGATTAGTCATGCGATTCAAAGCCTGGGAAAATATTGCTTTTGGTTATCATCGCCGCAAGCGAAGCGGCGGCGGCAAAATGTTGGTTGACCAAAAACAACGGCTGCGCGATGCGAAGACGAATATCAAAGAATATGATGTGCGTCCAGGCGACCCATTCCTTGAGGCGCGAAATTTTTCTGGCGGCAATCAGCAAAAGCTTGTTATCGCGCGTGAGCTTGAAGCTAACCCTGAAGTTTTGCTGGTAGGCCAACCCACCCGCGGTGTCGATATTGGAGCAATCGAGTTTATCCATCGTCGCTTGATTGAACTTCGCGACGCCGGAAAGGCAATCCTACTGGTTTCAGTTGAACTGGATGAAATTCTATCTTTGTCGGATCGAGTGATTGTCATGTTCGACGGGACTGTTGCTGGCGAGCGGGTGACGTCGGAAACCAACGAAAAAGAAGTTGGACTTTTAATGGCGGGCGTTCGCGAAAACCTGGAGATTACACAATGAATGCAGCTTTGCCTAAATGGGTGGACTTTGGTCTGATCCCAATCTTGAATGTTGTCCTAGCATTCGTTGTTTCTGGCTTAGTCGTTGCCTTCATCGGCGAGAATCCCTTCCAGGCAATGAAATTGATGATTACCGGTTCGCTTGGAAGTGGCTATGCTATTGGCTTCACACTTTTTTATGCGACGAGTTTCATTTTTACTGGTGTCGCTGTCGCAATGGCTTTTCATGCATCGCAATTCAACATTGGCGGTGAGGGTCAAGCAGGGGTCGCTGGCTTGGGTGTCACATTTGTTTGTCTTTCTCTGGATCAGACCCACTGGTTGTTGACGCTTCCTCTAGCGGTCGCCGCAGGCGCATTGTTCGGTGCCATTTGGGCTGGAATTCCAGCCTACCTTCAGGTCCGGCGAGGTAGCCATGTCGTCATTACAACAATCATGTTCAATTTTATAGCCTCGGCATTGCTAGTTTATACTTTGGTCAACGTGCTTAAAGTGGATGGATCGATGGCACCGGAAAGTCGGAAATTCGCACAGGGTGCACATATTCCTTACATCCACGATATCTTGGGTGGACTGGGGGTCGATATGGATCGAACGCCGCTGAATGTCGCTTTCTTTCTGGCGTTGGCAGTTCTTGTTGGCATGTATTATTTGATCTGGCGGACAAATTTGGGATATGAAATCCGCGCTTTCGGACAATCAGAACCGGCGGCAGAATATGCTGGGATTTCATCTTTTAAGATCGTAATTGTTGTGATGCTAATCAGCGGCGGCGTTGCTGGGTTGATGGCTGTGAACACAGTGATGGGCGCTAAACATCAACTCGTGCTTGATGCGGTGCGAGGAGCAGGATTTGTCGGGATCGCCGTTGCCCTTATTGGGCGTGCGCATCCAATTGGAATTTTCTTCGCCGCAGTGTTGTTTGGAATGCTTTATCAAGGTGGAGCTGAGCTGGCGTTTGAGATGCCGGCGATTACGCGCGATATGATTGTTGTCATTCAATCGCTGGTCATCATGTTTACCGGCGCATTGGAAAATCTAATCCGAATTCCCATTTCGCGTCTCTTTGAGGCCGCGAGCCTACGGCAGGAGTACAAATAATGGACTATGGGACAATCATAGCACTTTTGGAATCAACCATCCGGCTTTCCACGCCCTTGATCTTGGCTTGTCTCGCCGGGCTCTTTTCCGAACGGTCTGGAATTTTCGACATTGGTTTGGAAGGCAAAATGCTGATCGCTGCGTTTGCCTCAGCCTCAACGGCTTCCATCTATGGATCTGCAGTCTTGGGAGTAGGTGCTGGGATTTTGGCTTCTGTTGCTCTGGCTGTTTTACACGGATTTGCATCGATCACGTTGAAGGGAAATCAATTGATCTCAGGCGTGGCAATCAATTTTTTTGCTGCCGGAATCTCGGTTCTAATTGGCCTGAAATTGTTCAGGCTCGGCGGGCAAACTCCTCAACTTAGGGGTTCCGAGCGTTTGTTGAGTATAGATCTACCTTTTGCTGAAACGCTTGGCAAAGTTCCGGTGATCGGTCCAATCTATGAACATCTGATTTCTGGTCACAATATTGTGGTATATGCGGCCTTTTTGGCCGTCCCTATTTCATGGTGGATATTGTACCGTACCCGTTTCGGACTTCGTTTACGCGGGGTTGGTGAAGCGCCTGCAGCTGTAGATACTGCCGGTATTTCTGTCGTACGTCTTCGGTACTCTGCCGTGATTATTGCCGGGATTCTCTGTGGATTGGCCGGAGCATATTTGTCGATGGGCACTTCGGCAGCTGGATTTGTGAAAAACATGACAGCGGGAAAGGGCTTCATTGCTCTTGCTGCCTTGATCTTCGCGAAGTGGATGCCATGGAATGCACTTTATGCATGCCTGCTTTTTGGATTGCTTGAAGCCGTGTCAAACCGATATCAAAATATCTCGTTCTGGCAAATCACGATCCCGGTCCAATTTATGCAGGCGCTGCCCTATATCCTGACTGTTGTGATCCTTGCCGGGTTTGTTGGAAAAGCAGTTCCGCCGCGCGCGGGAGGAATCCCTTACAGCAAGGAACGCTGACACCTACCTGAGAAACTATTTCCGAGCTTCGCGTTTTTGCTCTCGCATATATTGCGAGGGCGATTGGCCCATTGTCTTGCCGAATATCGCGATGAAGGCCGAAGGGCTGTTGTATCCAAGATCAAAGGCAATTTCGGTTACGCGTTCTTTGTTGGCAAGTTTTGCCAGTGCTTCATGCATATGCAGTTGCAATCGCCAGTCGCGAAACGACATACCCGTTTCCTTCTGGAATAGACGAGACAAAGTTCGCGAACTGCCGCCGGCGACCTGAGCCCATTCATTCAAGGTTCGCCGGTCGGATGGATCAGCCAAAAGTGCATCTACGATGCATTGGATGCGTTTGTCGGTGGGAAGCGGAAGATGCAACGCTGACAACGGCTTAAAATCCAACTGATCAAGAAGGACTGCAACCAATCGTGCGCTTTCGCTGTCGGGCAGATAGCCAAGCTCGATTCGGGCCAGTTCATTGATAAGCGCGCGCAGCAAATTCGATAACTCGACCACCATGCAGGTGTCTGAAAGCCAGGCCGCGGCATCGGGGATAACACACACGGTGCGCATCTCTGCGGCTCCGACGGCTAGCACATCATGTTGGGTGTGTGCCGGTATCCATACGGCTCTCTGAGGTGGAACGGTCCAGCTTCCAAATTCCGTGGTAATTCGTATTAACCCCTCGTCCGCACAAATCAGCTGGCAATAGTCGTGACTATGTTTTGGAAAATAATCGCCCTCTGTGTGGCGAACAGCGAGAGAAAGCACTGGATTGTCGGCGCTGAATTCGCGCGGTGGTTTCGCGCTTTCCATTATTTGCTTATGCGGTTCTTGGCTCATTCTTGATACTTTTGGTAAAAGTATCAAGAATTGCAAGCCACTTTTACCTTCGTTGATTAATTTTTTGCCTTTGCCCTGACTGTCAGAGGCGCTTCACAACGCTTTGTCCGAATTTCAATATTATCTGTCTGAAGACAGAACGCTCGCGGCTCTAATTTTAATTAGGTTGGTTGAAACGCATAGCCGAGGTTCAAATGACCATTCTGAAAAAAACTTTACCAGCCAGTAAGTTGAACGAAGTAAGGACAGGCGCAATTGAGCCCATTGCCCAATCAGGGATCCTATCTGGAATAAATAAATCAGCTAGAATTGGTGATGTTCACATTCACACCGCCGGGGTTGGTGACGACCGTCAGGCCGAAAGTTTCCATGGAGGCGGCGACCGAGCGGTTCTGCAATATGACCCAGCCCATTATGCGGCCTGGGTCCGAGATATGCCGCAAAGCAAAGAGCTATTTCATATTGGTAGCTTTGGCGAAAACCTTGTCGCCGCGAGCATGTCCGAACGCAATATGTGCGTTGGGGACAAAGTACGCGTCGGCGAGGCCCTTCTGGAACTTACACAGTTTCGTCAGCCCTGCTTCAAGTTGAACCACCGTTTCAATGACAAAAATATGTCACGTCAGACGCAGGCGACCGGTCGCACGGGTTGGTTTTATCGCGTGCTTGAGGAAGGCATGGCCAAGGCAGGCGATAAAATTTCAGTGGTCGGGCGACCGTTGCCGGAGTGGACGATTTCACGCCTGCAGCACTATGTTTACGATGCAAGCGATGACATGGAGATGGCGCGTGTTCTGATGAATCTCCCCTTTTTGGGCGACGAAATTCGCGGAGTCTTCACAAAACGGGTCGAAAGCAACTCAGTTGAAGACTGGGGAGGGCGCTTATCAAATGGGCCGGTCAGTACCAGGCCAACTGCGTGGCGAGAGCTAAGATTGACGAATGCTGAGATGGTCACGCCGTCGGTACGCCGCTTTCGTTTCGAAGACCCGGACGGTGGGGCATTGGAACAGTATGCTGCCGGCGCGCATATTGACGTCAAAGCCTGCAATGCTTTTACGCGGAGCTATTCATTGACCAGCCTTCCTGATGGGCTGGGGTATGATATCGCCGTAAAACTTGAACCCGCTAGCAGCGGTGGGTCGGAGTGGATGCACAAAGATGCAAATGTGGATGATCTCATTATGGTCGCCACGCCCAGAAATTTTTTCCCACTTGTGTCAGGTGCATCTCACTACAAACTTATCGCAGGCGGCATCGGTGTGACACCTATTCTGTCGATGATCGAACAGCTCGAACAGGACGGCGCTAATTGGGAGCTGCGCTATTGCGCGGCATTTAAAGAAAATGCGCCATTCTCAGATGCACTATTGGCGAAGTATCCGAACCAAGTGCACCTGCATCTGGACGGTGAGGACGCTACAAATCAACTGGATGTCGCGGCCAGTTTGAAAGATCAAAAACTCGGCGAACATGTGTATTGCTGCGGACCATCTGGATTGATGAACGCAGTGCGCAATGCATCGCGCCATTGGGCTGATGGGAGTGTCCATTTCGAACTATTCAGCGGACCGCCAGCCTTGGAAACCGAAAGCAACGAAAGATTTTCCGTCGCGATCGGATCATCCGGTCAAAACTTGGAGGTACCGGCTGACGCGACGCTTCTGGACGCGCTCCGCGACAATGGCTTCAACATCGACTCTCAATGTGAAGCTGGGACATGTGGGACATGTCGCATCGGCGTGATTTCGGGCGAAGTTGATCACCGCGATATGGTTCTGAGCGCATTCGAACGAAAGACGTCGATGATGTGCTGCACGTCGCGCGGCAAGGGAAAGCTAGTGCTTGACCTGTAATCACAACCTTCCGCCTATCTTCCAGTCTGAAAGGTAGGCAAATAAATGCAATACAAACGGGAGCTCAGCTCATGGACGCTGTTTCAATTTTATCCAACCTGAAGCAAAAACAGGGACTTAGTCAGAACGAAGCGACTTGGTTTGCCAACGGATTGGCAGATGGAAGTGTCAGCGATGCCCAGGCGGGCGCATTCTCGATGGCAATCTGGCTTAATGGGCTTACAGCGGCAGAGCGAACAAATCTGACCTGCGCCATGAGAGACACCGGAGAGATTCTGTCGTGGGATTTCCCCGGCCCAATTCTCGAGAAACACTCCACAGGTGGGATTGGGGATTGCGCAACGTTGGTTCTGGTTCCCGCTCTTGCAGCTTGTGGGGCTTATGTCCCGACAATAGCAGGGCGTGGGTTGGGACATACAGGAGGGACACTCGACAAACTGGAATCGATCCCGGGTTTCCGCGTCGAACTCTCGCACGAAGACATGAGCAAGATCGTCGGTAATATTGGCGGTGCCATTGTTGGTGCAACATCAAAAATCGCGCCCGCCGATAAACGGCTCTACGGCGTGCGCGACGTTACCAGCACGGTTGATAGCCTCGATTTGATCACAGCCTCGATCCTGTCCAAAAAGCTTGCCGCAGGCGTCGAAAACATGGTTCTGGACATTAAATGTGGTTCAGGGGCTTTCATGAAAACTCTTCCAGAGGCCAGGCAGCTTGCCGAAACTCTGGTCAACACCGCAAACAACGCAGGTTGCCGAACAATAGGCCTGATCAGTGATATGAACCAGCCGCTCGCGCCAGCTGCGGGGAATGCCGTTGAAATACGCGAGACGCTGCGAACCCTGTCAGGATCACCAGGGCGGTTGCTAGATCTAACTTTGGCCCTAGGCGCTCCATTGTTGGCCCTTAGTGGCCTTGCCGAAAACAAAACGGCGGGTGAACAGATGTTACGCCAGGCCCTGACGTCTGGGCATGCAATGGAAATCTTTGCAAAAATGGTGCATGCACAGGGCGGGCCAGTGGACTTCGTGGAAAACAGCGAGCAGCATTTGCCCCAAGCACCAATATCGCGAGTATTTGAAGCTCCTAGTGACGGATTTATAGGCGCAGTCGATGGCGAACAATTGGGCCGGATCGTTGTAGGATTAGGTGGCGGCCGCAAAGTAGGTAGTGACGTCTTGGATTTTTCGGTCGGATTAAGCGGCATTGCCGATTTGCAAACCCATGTTTCACGCGGCGACCCAATTTTAACGATCCACGCAAAAACCATCTATGACATTGAGTGGGCCGAGGAACAGTTGTCATTGGCAATTCAGTTCTCGAATGAACAAACGGAACCTAGCCAGTTGGTCATTGATACGATCGGCTTTAGTTCTTGAGCAGAATGTTCAGTTTGGCTGGGGCAGCCCGTGCAAAGAATGGCGGCTAGCCCATTCTTGGCATGTCAAACAAACGCGGCTTTTGGTGTTTAGTGTCAAATTATCTGCAATGCTGTGTATTCAAACTGGGTTTATAGCTACCGTTAGCTGCGCAAAGAATCAAGGTCCGGTTTCGGCGGTAATTTTGAGGGCAATTCCGCCTGTTTTCCGAAAGTGGACTTTAGCTGCATTACAGAAAATCGGTAAAATGGGCTC
>TARA_B110000503_G_scaffold71502_1_pt1 | contig 10051 bp, 9 predicted proteins | sample TARA_B110000503 | Tara Oceans TARA_B110000503 (sample SAMEA4397472) | marine metagenome | biome: Polar Biome; feature: [SRF] surface water layer (ENVO:00010504); material: water (ENVO:00002006), including particulate matter (ENVO:01000060) such as... | depth 5 m
TCCGACTAAAAGGTCGTAGAGAGTATCAATGGCAATAGGTTTGATTAACTGTTCGACTGAATTAAGTTGAGTTTGCTTCGGCTCTATGGTGATAGTCGTTGCTTGGTCACCAGCATCCTGAGGCGAAGCGACACAGCTCGCCAGCACCCAGGAGAGTAAAATTAAGACTGCTCTAGATATATGATTCATTCTGCCATTCTCTTAGATAACGGCGTCTAAGACAATTATAAGCGTAAAATTTTCTTCAATTTAACCTGTTGTCGATAAAACATTGTTCTATAAATGCCTATCCAACGAGATAGTCGTGTAAAATTAGCGTCTCGCAAAGATAACTACAATCGGCATTAAGAAGGCTTACTTTTGCAAAAATTGGATATTTTCTGACGGCTATGGGTCTTTTGGCTTTCGGTATTAATCATAAATCGGCATCTGTGGATCTCCGCGGCCAGATTGCGTTCGCCCCTGAAATAGTGGTGTCGTCCTTGCAAAATGCCCGTTCTGAATTGGACGTGCAGGAAATAGCACTCTTGTCGACCTGTAATCGCACTGAGGTTTATATACAGGGAGATGTCAGCGATGGTCAGCTACTAAATTGGCTGGCAACCACTAAGAATGTGGAGTTAAATCAACTCCAAGAACGCTATTACTGCCATAGAGGAGAGCAAGCAATAAGTCATATGATGCGTGTCGCTAGTGGACTGGACTCACTTGTGCTTGGTGAGCCGCAAATATTCGGGCAGATCAAGTCGGCCTATGCCGTTGGTCGAGAAGCGGGAACTGTAGCGACATTTCTTAATCAGGCGTTTCAACAGGCGTTTTCCGCTGCAAAACGCGTGCGGTCTGAAACTGCCATCGGGAAAAACCCAGTTTCTGTAGCCTATGCCTCGGTAAGTTTGGCCGCTCAAATATTTACTAATCTCAGTGATGCCCATGCTTTGCTCATCGGTGCTGGAGAAACCATCGATCTTGTGGCAAAACATCTTAAAGAAAGGAATATTGGGCATATGACAGTTGCCAACAGAACATTAAGTCGAGCCAAACAACTGGGCGAAGATTATTCAGCCGATGTTATTTTATTGTCTGACATTCATGACTTTTTACCCAAAGCAGATATTATTATTTCTTCCACTGCGAGTCAGTTACCTATATTAGGCAAAGGTGCGGTGGAGTCAGCCCTTAAAAAACGCAAACATAAACCGATGTTTCTGGTTGATATAGCGGTACCAAGAGATATAGAGCCTGAAGTTGAAGAGCTTTCAGATGTTTACCTTTATACGGTGGACGATTTAGAGGAGGTGGTTCAGGATAATATTCGTGCGAGAAGTTCTGCTGCCGATATGGCTCAAAATATTATCGATGAAGAGGTGGAAAGCTGGTCGAGACAGAATCGCGCATTGGCGGTGGTCGATACGATCCGGGCCTTTCGTAGTAGTGTTGAAACTATTCGAGACGACGAGGTCGAAAAAGCGCTTGGCTCACTAAAGCGAGGCCAGGATTCAGTTCAAGTGATTACTACTTTGGCGCGCAATTTGACTAATAAATTACTACACAAACCCACCAAACGACTTAAGCAAGCGGGTGAGGAGGGTCGAGAAGATGCCATTCATACGACCAACGAGTTATTTGATTTAACCAAGAAAAAACATTGAGACGTCATCAACGACTCTTGATCAATTAATTTCAACCTGGGCTTTAAAACTGTATGAAAGCGTCAATTTTATCTAAGCTAGATCTACTTGCTGAGCGGCATGAAGAAGTTGCTGCACTGTTAAGCGATGCTGAAACTATTGCAAATCAAGATAAGTATAGAGAGCTGTCTAAAGAGTATGCTGAGCTTGAACCTGTGGTAAAAACCTACCTTGGTTTTCAGCAGGTTCTTTCCGATATCAGTGACGCTAAGAGCTTTCTCAAAGATGCTGATCCCGATATTCGAGAAATGGCAAATGAAGAGATGCGTGACGGCGAAGCACAGTTGGAATTACTAGAACTAGAGTTACAGCGCCAGCTATTACCTAAGGACCCCAATGACGGTAAAAATGTCTTTTTAGAAATTAGAGCTGGCACTGGCGGTGATGAGGCTGCTATTTTTTCTGGCGATTTATTTCGCATGTATAGCAAATTCGCTGAATCTAATCGCTGGAAGATTGAAGTGATCAGCGAGAATCAGGGTGACCATGGCGGCTATAAAGAAATTATTGTTAGAGTGGTTGGTCAGGGTGTCTACTCCAAACTTAAGTTTGAATCTGGAGCCCACCGCGTTCAGAGGGTGCCAGACACAGAGTCTCAGGGTCGAATACACACCTCAGCCTGCACGGTCGCGATTATGGCGGAAGCAGATGAGAAGGATGCTATTGAGATCAATAAGGGTGACCTGCGTGTTGATACCTTCCGAGCCTCTGGCTCTGGTGGTCAGCATGTTAACAAAACCGACTCGGCAATCCGCTTAACACACTTACCAACAGGGATGGTGGTGGAGTGTCAGGATGAGCGTTCACAGCATAAAAACCGAGCTAAAGCGATGTCCGTGCTGCAGGCTCGATTAACCGCAGCACAGGATGAGGCGACTGCTCAAGAGCAGTCAGATCAGCGTAAAAGTTTGGTCGGCAGCGGTGATCGTTCAGAGCGAATTCGAACCTATAACTTTCCTCAGGGTAGAGTCACGGACCATCGTATAAACCTTACTTTATATAAGCTAAATGAAGTTATGGAAGGCTCTCTTGGTGAGATTATCGAGCCTCTGGTTAATGAATTCCAGGCAGAACAGTTAGCGCAACTGGCTCAGTAATGGTTATTCGATGTCTTCTATAAATTCTGTTACAGAACTTTTACAAAACAGCGACCAGTTGCAAAGTATGAGCGACACTGCTGTATTGGACACTGAGTTATTACTTTGTTTTGCCTTGGATGTAGATCGAACTTGGCTTAAAACTTGGCCTGATCATCGGCCCGAAGCAATTCAAGTTAAAACGTTCGAAGCTCTTTTTGCGCGGCGACTGACCGGCGAGCCGATTGCCTTCATTATTGGTTGTCAGGGCTTTTGGACATTAAACTTAAAGGTCTCGGCAGACACTTTAATTCCGCGACCTGAAACTGAGTTATTAGTTGAGATTGCCTTAGGGTTAGATTTACCTAAAGTCTGTCGCGTTTTGGATCTAGGCACGGGCACGGGCGCCATAGCCCTAGCATTAGCTAGTGAGCGCACGGATTGGCAACTGACGGCGGTAGATTCTCAGATTGCAGCGGTGAATTTGGCGGAGATTAATCGCCAGCACTGTCAACTGGATAACGTAAGTATCTATCAGAGTGATTGGTTTAGTCAGGTACCAGGATTTAGTGCCTCGCCACAATACCATTTAATTATTAGCAACCCTCCCTACATTGAAATTAATGATCCCCACCTTTCCCAAGGAGATCTTCGTTTTGAACCGGTCTCGGCGCTGGTTTCTGGCCAAGATGGCTTAGATGACTTGAGAATAGTGATTGAACAAAGCCCGAGGTACTTGCATTCTAATGGCTGGCTTTTGGTGGAACATGGTTATCAACAGGGAAATGCAGTGCGAAATTTATTCGCTAATGCGGGATTTACTGCCGTAGCGACGCAAGTCGATTACAACAATCTTGAACGCGTCACGCTGGGTTGTTTACTGGCGACTCATTAAATTTCTGTATTTCGCGCTTTGAAACTAGGTTCCACCGATAAATTAAGCAGATGGCGGCGATACTTGCCGCAATCACTGTGCCCATCCAAAATCCATAGACCCCTAAAGGGGGGCCCCAAACGTCGGTTAAAGCAACACTGTAAGCGATAGGGAAAGCAATGACCCAAAAGGCGATGACCTGTATGACAAGGGGTATTTTCGCGTCTTTATAGCCCCGCAATGCACCACTACCGGCCATTTGTAGGCAGTCAACCATCCCCAGTGTGGCAGCAAAGAAAAACAAGTTGGCGGCAATAATTTGTACGCTAGGGTCCGGTGTGAAAAGTGAGGCTATGTCGTTACGCAGCAAAATCTTTAAAGAGCTTGTGATAAGAGCAAGTATTAATACCAATTTGAACCCCACTAAACAGATCATTCTCGCTTCGCGAGGATTGCCCCTTCCTTGCGCATGAGAAATTTTAATAGTCAGTGCTTGGGCAATCCCTAGTGGCACCATAAAAGCGAGTGAGTCGATATTGATGGCGATAGCGTGAGCCGCCAACATTTCTGAACCTAAGTGAGCGATCATAAACGGAATAACGGCAAAAAAGCTAAATTCTGCTGCAATATTCAGCGCAATAGGGATTCCCAGTCGCAGAGTATCAGCCATACTTTTAAGGTTGGGTGCGGCAAATTCATGGTAGAGATTGAGACTTTTCATGCTTGTTGAGCGTTGAGCATAAATAGCCATACAGGTGACTAAAAAGGCCATGACGACCATCGTTGCCCAACCTGCGCCTATGCCACCTAAGGCAGGCAGGCCGAATTTACCAAAGACTAAGGCATAATCAAGGATGCCGTTTAAAAGAAAAGCCGCGCTGTTAAATACAAGTACTGGTCTAGTATCACCAATTCCCTCGAAGGTCGTGCGAAATGCGAAAAAGGCAGGAAACATTAAGCCAGTGATGAGAAAGGGGTACAGATAGCCAGTGGTTATGCGATACACATTGTCGCTGATATCTAGCTGGCCGACAAAGTGGATGCCCAACAAAACTGCGCCTATTATTACTAGGCCCAACGGCACTGCCAGCCATAGAACCTGTTGGAACTGAAAGCGTATCTCCCCGAGTTTTCCCGCACCCCAGAAACTTCCAACAATAGGACTATTGGCGATCATAATGCCGATCACTATTAAATTAATCATCGACCAGATACTGCCACCTAGTTGTAGTGCCGCTAGGGTGTCCGCATCCACCTGACCCGCCATATAGATATCGGTAACAGTCATTCCCATAACAGCAATCTGACCCATTATTAGCGGGGCAGCCAGGCGCAACAGTGATCGCGCATTATCGATAAATCTTGGCCGAGATTCTGCTGATTGGGGGTCTTGACTGGACATCGAGATATCTTTTTTTATGTAGGTCACCATCTTCCTTGAATGAGCAATTCAAGGAAAGTTAAATTTACCCTTTGACTTAATGCGGTACTCACCGGAATGCCGAAGAGCGCTGATATTTATTATCAGCGGGTAAATAACAATTCTGATACACTCCGCGACCGCGAGAGGCTCAATTATAGATTAGCCGATAAACTAATGTGTAAACTAATGTGTAAATTACCTTGATTGAAAATAAAGTAGAAACACCTGCCGGTGAGCAGAACAAGAAACCAGCCAATCGAACTCGAGGCAGTAGCAGTAAGCCGTGGGATCTTTCGCAGTTTAAGGTTTCACCTGAGCAGGGTAAGGCTCGATTCCATGATTTTGACTTGCCGCTAGAGTTGATGCGGGGTATTCAAGATGCAGGTTTTGAATATTGCACGCCTATCCAAGCGGCGTCGTTGCCCCATACATTAAATGGCCATGATATTGTTGGTAAAGCTCAAACGGGTACCGGTAAAACAGCCGCGTTTTTGCTTAAAATTATCACCGACTTACTTAATCATCCGATTGAAGGTGATCGCTTTATGGGTGAAGCGCGGGCGTTAATACTTGCGCCGACAAGAGAGTTGGCTATTCAGATCGGCGATGATGCTACCCAACTTTTAAAGCACACCAAGTTAAAGGCTCACACCCTGGTTGGCGGCATGGATTACGGCAAGCAACTACAAAAAATGCAAAAGCATCACTGCGATATTTTGGTCGGCACGCCCGGTCGATTGTTAGATTTTGCTAATAACCGCGATGTCTATCTTGACCAAGTAGAAGTGCTAGTTATCGATGAAGCTGACCGTATGTTAGACATGGGATTCATTCCCCAGGTTCGCCGCTTAGTGGGTTTGACGCCAAAGCGCGAAGACCGACAGTCACTTTTATTCTCCGCGACTTTTACGCCCGAGGTACTGCGCTTATCTAACAATTGGACTGACAACCCGGTTAAGGTTGAGGTTGGCGCTGAACGTATTGCTACTGACACTGTTGATCAGAAAGTCTATATCACAACGGCGGCAGAAAAATTCACACTGCTAAGCAATATCTTATCTAAGGATGATGTCGATAACGTCATTGTTTTTGCAAATCGTAGAGATATTTGCCGCAGACTCGAAGAGAAACTGGTTAAACAGGGTTTCAAAACAGGTTTATTGTCTGGGGATGTGCCTCAAAATCGCAGAATGAAAACTTTGGACTCATTCAAATCGGGTTCTTTAAAGGTGATGGTAGCCACAGATGTTGCAGGGCGTGGTATTCATGTCGACGGAATTAGTCATGTTATTAACTATACGCTTCCAGAAGAGCCGGAAGACTATGTTCATCGCATAGGACGAACTGGCCGTGCAGGTAAAACAGGCACCTCAATAAGTTTTGCCTGCGAAGACGATGCATTTTTATTGGAACCCATCGAAAAACTGCTCGGTATGAAACTAGCCTGCACTATGCCAGAGGAAAGTTTAGTGCAAGCCCTCCCAAGCAGACAAAAATTTGCGTCTAAAAAACCAGTAACCAAAGCCGCGCAGGTTCAGGCTGCCATCGTAGAAAAGCAGGTTAATGAGCAAGTTAAGCCCGACGGAGAAACAGCAAAAGCAGACTAACTGTTGGTTTGACCACGGTGCTGGCGGCACCACAGCAAGCTGCCAGCGACTACCGACGCGGGTAGCATCACAAGGTTAACCAGCGGCACGGCTGAGGCCAGCATTGCGCTGAACCCAAATCCCATTGACTTCAATCTATGAGCGCTAACCTTTCTGCGCACATCTAAAAAATTAACACCATCGCTATCTGCGGCATAATCCAAATACTGTAAACATAGACACCAAGCCGCCCAGCTAGCAGCAACGATTGGCGCGAAAAGATTAACGACCGGAATAAAACTCAGTATTAAGGTAACAATCCCGACCCCCAAGGTTCTTGGCAAAAAATAACCAATCAACTGCACCTCTCTGATCACACTCTGCCAAGCAGCTGTAAAAAGGCTTTTATTCTCTGTGACACTGCTCTGTTCGCCGTTAGTTTCTGTGGTTACTATTCGCTGGGCAATCACGCCATAAAACGGCGAGCCAATAAGGTTGGCTAAAATAGTGAAGGTAAAGCCATAAATCGCTAGGGCTAAGACCGCAAATAAAAACCAAATCATCCACGCTAGCCACTGCAACCATTCTGGAATAGACGAGCTGATTGAGGCGATCCAACTCTGTAGCCACTGCGCGGCAAAACCGGTGGCAGACACAAAAAGTACAATATTAATCAGAAGAGGAATAACAACCAGCCAGCGTATATCTGGCCGCCATAACAACCTAACACCCTCAAGTATAAGAGAGGGGCCGCCGGTCACAGCAGTGACTAATTGGGATTGTTTGTCGATTATTGCCTCCTAAAAGCTTTTTAGCGTTCACTAATGTGAGGCTTATTGAGCGATCTTGCAATTGCTACCCGGAGTGGCGCATCAGACGCTGTTTCTGACGATCCCAATCCCGCTCCTTGTCATCCATGCGTTTATCATAGGTGGCCTTGCCCTTGGCGAGTGCAATCTCACATTTAATTAGGTGGTTCTTCCAATACAGTGCAGTGCAGACAGCGGTGTGACCTTTTTGATTGACGCCTTCTTCAAGTTTTTGCAGTTCCCGATGATTCAGCAATAACTTGCGGGTTCGTTTGGCGTCTGTTACATAGTGAGTAGACGCAGATAACAGAGGTGTTATGTTGGTGCCGATTAACCAAGCCTCACCGTTCTTAATAAACACATAGGTGTCGGTGAGATTAACTTTGCTTTCGCGCAGGCTTTTAACTTCCCAGCCGAGGAGCACTAGGCCGGCCTCGAATTTCTCTTCGATAAAGTAGTCATGCTTCACTTTTCTGTTCAGCGCGATGGTGTTTGATTGTTGCTTGGGCTTCTTTTTAGTCATGCTGCAATTATACGTTGCGCCTGTCTTTTGTCATGAATTATTGTTAATTGATCCTAAACACCAAATAGATCAGTCAATGATTAGGTTAGTTGGTGGTGAGTGAGTACAATTTCGACTGGCTTAATGGAGATAGTCTTATGGGATTGCAGCAAAAAGGAATGCATGGCGCTTGGGCTAGCCGCTGGACGTTTATTATGGCTGCGACCGGATCTGCAGTTGGACTTGGCAATATGTGGAAATTTCCCTATGTTGCCGGCAGTAACGGAGGTGGAGCATTTGTGCTAACTTATCTCGGCTGCATATTATTGATCGGTGTTCCCGTGATGATGGCAGAGGTTTTAATTGGTCGCCATGGTCGTCAGAGCCCAATTAACTCTATGCGTGAAGCGGTTACCGACAGTGGCGCTGATAGTCGATGGCAAGTTGTCGGGTGGCTTGGTGTGCTAGCGGGTATGCTCATTTTGTCATTCTATTCTGTTATTGCCGGTTGGGCTTTAGATTACATCTTCTTGATCTCCTCTGGGGATCTACAGGGGATTAATGGTGCTGCAGCCAGCGTCAAATTTTCAGAGCTATTATCTGACCCTAGTCGATTAATCATGTGGCAATCTATCTTTATGGTTCTTTGCGTGGTCGTAGTCGTTGGGGGTGTTAAAAAAGGTCTTGGGATAGCGGTTGAGACCTTGATGCCATTGTTGTTTTTAATGCTTCTGTTGCTGTTAGTTTTTAGTATTTTAAAGGGAAATTTTAGCGCTGCGGTGAGCTTTCTGTTCAGTTTTGACTTTGACGCACTGACTTGGCGTGGCGTTCTAGAGGCCATGGGCCAAGCTTTCTTTACGCTAAGTATCGGTATGGGTGCGATTATGGCCTATGGCGCTTACATGCCGCAGAATGCCAATATTGGTAAGACCATTTTAATTGTTGCTCTGTTCGACAGTTCGGTGGCTATTATCTCTGGACTTATTATTTTCTCAATTGTCTTTGCAACGCCTGGAATAGAACCTACCGAAGGTCCAGGCCTGATGTTTATTAGTTTACCGGTAGCTTTTGGGAGCATGCCTGGAGGTCTTTTAATAGGAGCCATTTTCTTTGTCTTGGTATCCATCGCAGCATGGAGCTCGGCTATCTCTCTACTGGAGCCCTGCGTTGCTTGGTTGATGGAAGCAAAAAATATAGGGCGAGCTCGAGCGAATATAGTCATTGCCGGGACTGCCTGGGTGTTGGGCTTAGGGAGTGTTTTTTCGTTTAACATTTGGGCTGACTACAAGATTGCCGGATTTACTTTCTTTGATTTTCTGGATTTCCTTACGGCTAATATTATGCTGCCAATAAGTGGCTTGCTGATTACCCTATTTGTTGGTTATGTGCTTAAAAAGGATGTGATTAACTTTGAGATGGAGGGTACATCTAAAGAGGTGCTAGCTTTGTGGCAGGTGACCATAAGGTACATTGCTCCGGTTGCTATTGCGGTAGTATTTGTGATGGGTGTGTACGATAAATTTTTTTGAGCAAAGGTGATTTGTTTTGGCCAGAATTAAGCGCTCGGCGTTATTAACGTACTCTGATCGTGCAATGTACGATTTGGTTAACGACGTACCAAGCTATCCGTTGTTTATGGAAGGTTGCCGTTCAGTTGAGGTGCTAGAGCATACCGATGAGGTTATGCTGGCTCGTCTTAATTTAAAGAAGTCTGGGGTGGGTCTTAGTCTGGTGACAAAAAATTTACTGAAGGCCCCGAATGAAATTACTATGACCTTAGAAGAGGGGCCTTTCAACATTTTTCTCGGTCTTTGGACATTCACTGCTTTGACAGAAAATGCTTGTAAGGTCGAGCTCGACCTGAACTTTGAGTTTAAAAGTAAGGGTTTAACTTTAGCGGTATCTAGCCTTTTTTCGGGTGTTGCGAACAGTTTGGTAGATTCACTGTGTCAACGAGCTGAACAGGTTTATGGTGCTAAAAATAACTGAAAATGCCACCATGATTACCGTCGAAGTCGCCTATGCATTGCCTGACAGGCAGGTTTTGTATAAGATTTTGGTCTCCAAGGGCACCACAGCAATGGAGGCCATAC
>TARA_B110000503_G_scaffold13903_2_pt1 | contig 10047 bp, 9 predicted proteins | sample TARA_B110000503 | Tara Oceans TARA_B110000503 (sample SAMEA4397472) | marine metagenome | biome: Polar Biome; feature: [SRF] surface water layer (ENVO:00010504); material: water (ENVO:00002006), including particulate matter (ENVO:01000060) such as... | depth 5 m
GTAGCTCGGCCGGTATCACCAGCGCTGGCCCCGGTACAAACTGGATGGCCGCCATTGCAACCATAGCGACAGCGATAAACGACCAGAACAGCTTTTTCTTTCGCAAGGGGAACCTCAGCGGTACTTCGAAGGAGGGGGAAGCATATCACTGCAGTGACGGCCGGCAATAGTCATCAGCGCCGTGCGTGCAGCGCAATTTGCCAGTGGGGTTGCGAACAACGATAATTAGCGTTCCGAAATAGGCTCACACAGGCTACTGCCATGGCTTCTTTGAAAGATCAACTTCTGCAATCCGGCCTCGTCGATAAGAAGAAGGCAAAGCAGCTGCAGCAGGAGCACCGCAAGGAAGTCAAGGGCCGCCAGAAAGGCCAGGTTCACATCGACGAGAACAAGGAGCAGGTCAGGCGCGCCCAGTTGGAAAAGGCTGAACGCGATCGTCAACTGAATAAAGTGCAGCAGGCCGAAGCTGAAAAGAAAGCGGTAAAGGCACAGATCATCCAGCTGATCACCATGAATCGCATCACACGTGACCACGGCGATGTGGCGTATCAGTTTAAAGACGGCACCAAGATAAAAAAATTGTACATTACCCCAAAAATCCAGAAGGAATTGATCAATGGGCGTTTGGCCATTGCCAAACTGGGTAATGACTACGAATTATTGCCCACAGCTGCAGCACAAAAGATCTCTCAGCGTGATGCAGAGACTATTGTGGTACTGAATCAGTATGCGCCGGTAGAAGTAGAAGAAGACGATCCCTACGCGGATTATCAGATACCGGATGACTTGATGTGGTAGTGGGTTCCCCGACGCATTATGCAATGGGTGTGGAACTAATTTTTTGTAGCAGAGAAGGGGTTTGGAAATATTGAGATGGATTTTACTGTCGCTGGTTGCGGTGGCGTTTAGTAATGCTGTGCAAGCTGAGCAGGAATTTCGCCTGATGGCCAATACGTCGCCGCCCTATGCGGACGCCAAACTACCCGAGCAGGGGCTGGCAAGTTGGCGAAAAAAGTATTCGCACAAACAGAATTTACGCTCAACATTACGATTGAGAACTGGTCCAGGACCTTGGAGGGTACGGAGGTGGATGTCTACGATGCGCTGGCGTCGGTCTGGTACTGGATTTCGCTATTTGAAACTGTATAATTGACAGCTGCACATATAAACCGCAGGTGGTACACGCTGCTTGGTCAGCGGGGAGACGGATTGTGACATTACGTGAAAGCATCCAGAATGCCGCTAAACGAACAGACGCTCACGCCATTTGCCAGGCCGTGGCCGCGGCCAAACGTGGTGATTCCTCCGGGCGGGTTTTGCTGGCAGGCGTCATGATATGGGCTGCCTATTCTTGTCCGGACGCGACAAACGCCATCTACGACAATATTGCATCCGCCTGGCTGGGTGCTGGCCCCACGCCTGAAATTCCCGACGGCCTGCCTGAGGCACCGCTTGAGGATAGCTTTTGGAAGGCATTCTGGGATGTCGTGCAAGGGCCGCCTGAGGGCTATGACGCGCTGACTATCACGGTCGCTGTCGCCGCTTTAGGCGATGAAGTTCACCCTGATTTCGATGCTATCGCAGAGAATCATGCGCGCAACCATCCGGGAGCGGCGATCTCACTTACCAGTCCAATACCCGGCCATACGGATATTCCTGCGCTGGCAAGTTGTCCTGACAAAAGCCTCGGCTTATCGCTCTACAATATGATTGTGGACAATGGCTATGACCCTGAAGTACTGGATCGGGATGCCATTAAGCTGAGTGACAAACCGCACTCGCTGCATTATCTGAATGCCCGTATCCTGCAGATGCATGATGTATGGCATCTGGTGGCGGGTTACACCACGCACTCCTCCAACGAAATCGCGATTTCCGCATTCCAGCTCGCCCAGTTTGGTCACAACTATTCGGCCATGTTTCTGGCGGCCGGCATGGGAATGGCTACGGTCAACCAGCCAAGGGGCTTTACGGTGATTATGCAAATTGTGACCGAGGCATGGCAACACGGTAGAGAAGCGCCATACATGATGGATATCGAATGGGAGAATGAATGGAACAACTCCCTTGAGGACATCCGGGCCAGGCATCACATCCCGACCTATCACAGTGTGTTCCCGTCTGACTTGCTGGAGTCGATCGAAAACCCCTCGCTCCTGAAAAAGATGATTCTGGGATTTCAGTTGCTTCGATACAATCTTCAGTTGCGTCAGCGCAGCTCCAAGTTGGCTGCTTAGCTGTTGACCTCTGGATTAGCCGCCATTACTGCGATGCGTTTTTGCGTCGGCCACGTCACTGCCGCTTTTTGTACTGATAACTTCTGTGCTGCTCTGCTAGCCGGGCGTATTTGCTGAGCCCGCTGCTGCGGTATTTACAGCCGATGTCAGCGCGGCACTAGGAGTCGCACTCGGAACGCTGGATGCCACCATTCTCGATGACGACTGGTCTTTCACTACGGAGGTGGTTGAGGAAGATGAGCTGCGGGTTATCCACAGCGATCCTCGCCGGAGCAAGTACGAAAAACGGCAATTGCTGAGTGTGAATGGCACCGCGCAGTCTTCTAACCGCAAGTCCCATCAAGTGATGGCAGGACGAACGCAAGCCGGTGAGGCGCCCGTTCGCACACCGCCTGCGGGCATTTCGTCACAGGTTGTATCGCACCACTACGGCGGGGCCCGGTAGCGATTTTCCGATGGACAGGGTGAGCAGACCATCCTCTTCTTTGGTCTCTACTACTTTGGCGCCCAGCACATCAATGCTTTCCCAGGATATCCCCGGTGACTCGATAGTTAGACTTTGTGTGGCTTCGCCGGTGACGATGGCATACAGCGCCTGGTTGGTGCGGGTATAGCGCAGTTCTCGGCCGCGCTCGTTCTCATAGCGTTCCCAGGGTCGCGTGCCATAGATCGCCTCACCGTTTATCGCCATCCAGTCACCCATGATGCGCAGTGGTGCCTGCTGAATGGCAGGAATATGGCCGTAGCTGTCGGGCCCCACGTTGATTAGTACGTTACCGTTCTTGGCGACTGTATCCACCACGTAGTCGACCAGTTCGCCGCCTGACAACATATCGGCGACTGTTTCCTGTGAGTTAAACGCGAACGAACCGCCCAGCCCGCGTGTGGCTTCCCACTTGAAAGGCGGAATTCCGGCGAAGCTGTCGTATTCCGCGGTCTTGAACCCGGGGCGTGCCGGGTCGTCTACCATGGCGACTGATTGATTCGATATGAGCAGTTGCCCCAGCGTTTTCATCACCCAGGTGGCCCCGGGAATACTGGCGATTTGTCCCAGCACATCCACGTTACCCCAGCGGTCGTTAACCACGCCATCGGGCACCTGTGCAAAATAGTAGTCGAACAGTTCACCCTGTCGCCCTTTTGAGGGATAGCCTATGTCAGCCCACAGGATATCGGGGTGGTAGCGGTCAATCAGTTCTTTCATCTGATCAAACACGTAGTCGCCATAGGCCTGGCTGGCGGGCGCGCTGCGCAGAATGTCCTGAATGCGATCGCCATTGGTGTACATCTCAAAACTCCAGTCCAGGCCGGTGGAGTAGTAGGTGCCGAAACGCATACCCCGGGCGCGCACTGCTGCAGCGAGCTCGCCTACCATATCCTTGGGCGACTCCCAGTTATCCCGATTCGGGTTGGTGGCGGCACTTGGCCACAGTGTGTAACCGTCGTGGTGTTTGGTCACCAGCACGACATATTTCGCGCCGGCTTGGTAGAATAGATCAGCCCAGGCGTGCGGGTCCCAGCCCTCGTTGACGCGCTCCTCAAAGATTGGCTTGAAATCCGCGTAGGGTGTATTGCCATAGGTCTCGGCGTGGTGGCGTGCGGTTTCACTGTCTGGATAGTTCATTGCATTGAGGTACCACTCCGCATAAGGCAATTCCTTGCGCGGCGAGTCGCCAAACATCACTTCGTCAAGTTCGCCCGGTGCCAGTGGTCCACCATAGGCGAAAGCCGGTACCGAGGCAGGGCCCCAATGGATAAAAACGCCTAGCTTGGCATCTTCAAACCACTGCGGCATTTCGCGTGAGCGAAGCAGCGTCTCTTCGGAAAGAGGGTCTGAACAGGCCGCAACAACCGCGAGGGTTACTACAGCGAAAAGGCGCTGGGCCAGCGTGGTGCATGAACTGATAGTCATCTAGTTTTTCTTATCGTTTTGCCGGGATTATCCGAGTGTTTTGGCGTTCTGAAGTATATCACCGTCGCTCATAGCGTGCGCCTCGCTGGCCTTTTTGATCTGCCGCCAGCGAAACGGCGAAAGAATTTGTGCCCACCATGTCATCGGGAATGAGGGTAGGTCGGCTATGCCAATCTCTTCTGGTGGCTCGCGATTGGCGGGGAGATAGCGGGTGCCAAAGACCCAGTCCCAAACACTGACTGTCTGGCCATAGTTGTGATTGGCTTCATGCAGCGTTTTTGAATGATGCCAGCGGTGTAGCTCCGCCATACTGAAAAACCAGTTCAGTGGTCCCAGCCGGAGTTGGATATTAGCGTGCTGGAAAATACCGTGAATGGTCGTAATGATGCCAAAGTACGCCAGCATCACCTCACCGCTACCCATAACTACCAGCAGGATATAGGAGGGGGCGAAGGTCATGAAGGAGTCGATAGGGTGGAAGCGCCCGGCGTTCAGCCAGTACAAGCGCGGTGCACTGTGATGCACGGCGTGGAAGCGCCACAATCCATCCCATTGATGCTCCCAGCGGTGTATCCAGTAACCGGGAAGTTCGCCAACCACGAGTACCAGTACGATTTGCGCGAACAGTGGCCATTGCGTCGGCCACAGGCCAATCCCGAACTCGTCCGACAGCCAGCCACCCACGGCTACGCCGATGGTGACTGCAACGGGGGTGATGACCGCCAGTAAAATACCGATGCCAATGGCATGGCGCGCATCGACACTGATATCCGCGTGACTTTGATTCCAGCTGAGATGGTAGGGATACACGTGTTCGAACACGGCGACGATGATGAAGGCGGCAAACTGGGGCCACAGTATGGCCAGCGCGGGTTCCATGCCGCCCCGCATCAGCCACCATGACAGCAGTACCCCTGAGCCCATTACGAGAGGGAATATCGCCCACTGGAATGCCAGCGGAGCCTGCGACTTTATCCTCTGTGAAGTCATGTTAGCCACTCTCTGATTACTTGATCTTTGGCTGCGCAATTTTTATCGGTCGTCACGCGCAGCCGCATTGCAAACACAGTTTGGATTATGCAGTGACAGCTGTCAATTAAGAGGGTAATACAATGCCATTACCGCCTGCTGCGCGTCAACGCGGTAGCAGCCCATCAAAGAAGAGATTGACCGCGCTTTTTGCCTGTTGCTGAATCGACATAGTATTTTTGCCTTTTGCGCCCTTCCCAAGTCGCTTGGTCAGCGCGGGGAGGGCGAACACCCCGCCGGCCCCGTGCGTCATCAGGAAGTAGAACAAGGTGACGGAGACCGGCTTAATCCGCTCCTGTTCCGCCATTTGCGTCAGCCAGGCTTCGCCAAAATCCCGTATCGGTTTGACGTAGGTATCGAAAAGGTAATCCAGGCGCGGTCCCGGCCGGCTGGCTTCCTGATTGATGATCTGCAACACCGAGGGATGTAGTGCGTTTATCTCGATGAAGCGGGTGACTAAGCCGCGCAAGATCTCCAGCTCATCGCTACCCATTGCCTCGGCTTCTCGTCTGAGATCATTCCTGATGCGGCCAAACCCGTGGTCGATGGCGATATACCAGAGATTCTCCTTGGACCCAAAACGCTGCGGGATCAGGTTGTGACTGACTTCCAGGCGCCTTGCGATTTCTCGCACCGATGTCCCCTCATAGCCGTGCTCGCCAAAGGATTGCAGTACCGCGTCCAGCAGATCGATATCGGAGATTGCGCTTTGCGCCGGACGCCCTCTTGCTCGGGTAGCCATATCGGTTCACTCTGGTGTGGACGGGTCACAGCAGGGCGATTGGCTCTGCTGTTTGTCGCTAAAATCCGAAGTCGCCACGTGCGATAAATTGACACTTGTCATACTATTGAACAAACTGGACCGGAGCAACTGGCAGTGAGCGACTAACATTAACAAACATCGCAGCTCCGGGTAAAAACAGCACTTCCAGTGAAGTATTAGGCAAGATTTCACCCAAGGAATGATACATCCTATGCAGCGCCTTTCAGCCAGGGAAAAGTGGACGTACGCGATTGGCAACATGCCATTTTCCGTAAAGGATGCGGCCTATGCTAACTTCGTGGTGTTTTACTACACACAGGTTCAGGGCCTGAGCGGCACACTCGCCGGTCTCGCCATGTTCATTGCACTATCGTGGGACGCCATCTCCGATCCCATCGTGGGTAGTTGGTCTGATACCTTCCGCTCGCGCTGGGGACGTCGCCATCCCCTGCTTCTGGCGGGCGGTATTCCCACTACATTGCTCTTTCTGGCGTTGTTCGCACCGCCTGACGGGTTTGGTGAACTGGGCATGTTCGCGTGGTTACTGACGGTCTCGGTTTTGCTGCGTACATTTTTGACGATTTACTATATCCCGTTTTCGGCGATGGGCGCGGAGTTGTCGACGGATTACGATGAGCGCACTGTCATCGCCAAGGCCCGGGTCACCATGGGCTGGCTGGCGGCGATGCTGCTGCCTGCCATCGCCTTTACTTTGTTTTTTCCATCCCAAAATGGCATTGACGGCCGATTGGTGGCGGCCAATTACTGGCAGTACGGCGTATTGTCTGCGCTGGTGGCAGGGGTGACCACGTTGGTGTGTGTTGTGGGAACCCGCTCAGCGATACCGCGCTTACCGCGGGCCGCCCCGGGCGTGGTGTTCAATTGGACGCAGCCGCTGAGCGACTTGAAACTCATTTTTCGCAACCGTAATTTCAGGGTATCCATGGGCGCGACGCTGGCGTTCGGGATGTGTGCCGGGGTTTACACCACCCTGGGCTTGTATCTGGGTACCTATTTTTGGGAATTCAGTACTGAGCAATTGGCCGGTTTTATCGTTCCCACTGCGCTAGGTACATTGCTTGCCTTTTCGATTCTCAGTGGACTCGGTCGTCGCTTCGACAAACCGACGCTGTTGTCCGCCGTCAGTTTTGGACTGGCCATCAATATGCTGTGGTTTATCGGTGCGCGATTACTCGGATGGCTGCCCGAAAACGGGCATCCCCTGATCTACCCACTGCAGCTGATCAATGTCGGTATGGCGGTGTTGTTAATCGTCTCGTTGCAAGCCGTGAGCGTATCGCTTTGGGCTGACATACTGGATGAGCAGGAGTTGGCGACAGGCCGGCGCCAGGAGGGAGTGGTGTTCGCCGCCGGCTCATTCGTGGGTAAAGCGACCACCGGCGCCGGTTCGCTATTGGCAGGGATCGTGATCGACCTGTCCGGTATTGCGCCCGGTGCTCAGCCCGGGGACGTCAGCCAGAGCGTGTTGCAGTCATTGGGTTGGTTCACGTTGATCACGATTACCTCTCTGGCCATGGTAGCGTTCTTTTTCTTCACCCGGCTGCATCTCAGTCGCGCTGATCACGCGAAATTCAGGTCACTGCTTGCCGATGAGGGCAGCGGCAGGGACTAACCGGGGGGACGGTTATGCGACGACGGCTGCGGTGTGCCGATTCTTCAGCTCTTTTATGTTTTCATCGAAGATGAGATAGGTGTTCTGGACTTCTTTGGCGAAGTACATCGCTGTATCGGCAAAGCGACACAATACACTGTGGTCTTCAGAGTGAACCAGGAAGACAGCCACCCAAAATGGCGAGCAGGGTATATTGCAACGCAACGTGCATCGCGTCGATAATGTTCTGGTTTTGCAGCAGCTGCACGTGCCCAACATTCAGGCGCGCGGTAGATAACAGGCGAAACAAGGTATCCCAGTGACCTCCACCCAGAAAATATCCGGGCGTAAGCCCAGTAACAAAAAGGCGGTCACTGGCAATTGGAGCGCCAACTGTAGTACCGGAGAATCCCAGTATCCGCCGGTAATCTGAATACCGATCGCTACCACCGTGGTTAGTGTGGTGAGCGCGAAGTTGGTGCACAGCATCAGGCTCTGGGTGGTTTTGAGCAGTATCAGCGCGCACCCCCAAGCTCACCATTTGCGTGCGTTACGCGGTATTTTGCAGGCGCACCATAAACACGAGGCTGACCGGGGAATGACCGGAGCACAGCTATCCATCCTGCGTGTGCAGTTGGACGCGGTCAGAGGGGATGTCCTGCAGTGGTGAAAATCAAAGATTTTCAGTAGGACGCTCACTCGCGGACTGGTGGGCACGTATAAGGACGCCTATGAATCGATCCGTGTGGCGAGAAAGGAGGGTGGATGGCTGGCGTGGCACGAGTGGCGCAAACAGGTTAAATACCTGCGTTATCATCTGAAGATCGTTCGCTGCTCCTGGCGTACCCCGCTGGAAAGTTGGCGGCGTTACTTGAATAGACTGAGTGACCTTATCGGCCTCGATCACGACCTGGTGGAACTGCGGCAATTGTTGTCCCGGCAGAGAGCAGATATGCCCTCACCCGAGGCTTTGAAGCACTTGGAGCAACTCTACGCAGAGCGTAGTCAACCATTTCGTCACGATGCGCTTGGCCCGCTCCCGGTAGGAAAGACCCTGGGCCCATCAAATAGAACCAGCTAGGCCCTGCGCGACTGCACAGTTCGTGGTTGCCGCGCGCAAATACCCAGGGCGCTGTCGGTAGCAGGGTTTTTGCGGCCTCAAAAAAGTCGGCCTGCCAGTTGGGCCAGCTGTCTGGCCGGGAACTGTTTCTGGCATTCTGGCCGGAATAGTGTTCCTGCAAACCGTAGGTTTCGCCACCAAAACCACCATCACCCGCATCATAGGCATACGTGCTGCCGGTAATTGCACCCGCGGTGTCGCAACAAAACGCTATAGAGTCCGCCGGATTAGGGGGCTAAACTGATGTCAAAATCCTACACTGGAGAATTATTCATGAAACACACCTCTGTAATGCTGAAGCTTGCACTAATTGTCTATTGCATCTGCCAGCCCGTCTGGGCGGAAGTTGCTGCCGACGCCGTTTGGATCGATGTACGCTCTCCCTCTGAAACGGCCAGCGGTCACTTACAACAGGCCATACTTATTCCTGTCGGTGGTATTGAGGCCGGCGTCGCCCAGCTACAACTTGGCAAGGATGCACCTATTTACCTTTACTGTGCCGCAGGTGGCCGGGCTGAGAATGCAAAAGGGCGTCTGGAAGCACTGGGCTACACAGGCGTCACCAATGTTGGTGGTCTGGAAGATGCGCAGAAATTGGCCGGGGCCTCGCCAGTAGAGTGAGCGATTAGTTCGCCAAATACGCAGCACTGGGCAATATTTGGCTTTCACATGTCACAGGCAATGGGTATCACATGAATAAGTTACCGTGGATCGTACTGGTCGTGGTGATTCTGTTGGCTGTTTCCTGTTCAGTCCTTACGCTGGGCAAACAGCCCCAGCCTTTCCCGTCGGGCTCCAGCAGTGAGGCAGTATTGCTGCCGGGAAGCCCGGAAGTGCAGCGTCACGAAGAAACCTTCATTGATGACAGTTGGTCCACCAGTGCCAACGGCGACTACCCTGGCGCGGCAACCCGCACTCTGGAGAGGCTGGTCTGGCACCCGGCCACCAATGCCGCTGGCCCCCATCTCCTGATCGTCTACAGCCACGGCTTTTCATCCACAAGGGAGGGCGGTGCCTACCTTGCAGAACAGTTGGCAAGCCTGGGTTATGTTGCGGTGTCGATAAATTACCCACCCATCAATATGTCAGCGCCCGGTGGACCCAATGTGTGCGATGTTATGAACCAACCGGCTGACGTGTCCTTCCTGATAGACACCCTGCTGGTACAGTTCGCTTCGCCCGGCCAAGCCCTCGAGGGAATGATCGATAAAGCACGCATCGGCGTAACCGGTATCTCTCTGGGAGGGATGACTACAACGCTGGTCGCCTGCCATCCGGAGCTGCGAGACAAGCGCATTGCTGCGGCCCTGTGCGGCCACAAACTTTGTTTTTATTCGAACAAGAGCCACAAGGTCATCTTAGTTGGCTGAATCA
>TARA_B110000503_G_scaffold38102_1_pt1 | contig 10028 bp, 14 predicted proteins | sample TARA_B110000503 | Tara Oceans TARA_B110000503 (sample SAMEA4397472) | marine metagenome | biome: Polar Biome; feature: [SRF] surface water layer (ENVO:00010504); material: water (ENVO:00002006), including particulate matter (ENVO:01000060) such as... | depth 5 m
ACTGTCACTGGCGAACAACGGTAATGTCGTCGTTGCCTTGAAGACGCCCTACAACGATGGCACTACTCATGTAGTACTCAGCCCAATGGAATTCATGGGGCGGTTGGCGGCGTTAGTACCCAAGCCGCGAGTCAACCTGACCCGGTTTCATGGCGTGTTCTCGCGGGGCGGCCTTCCGCCGAACAGTAAACTGCGTGAGTATGTCGTTCCGCAAAAACCTGTAGAAGAACAAGAGAGTCCGAAACCCAAGGCCTACTCGAGACCGGGCCGCGTTCGGATGGGCGCAACGGCTCAAGCGCGTGTTTGGTATTGATGGGGCCGCCTTCGGATAGAGAAGTGCGAAAAGTGTGGCGGGCCTGTCCGGATCATCGTCGATGCGTCGAACCGATCGATTGAAGATCCTGATGTCATCCAGAAGATACTGAAGCACCTGGGGCTGGATCAGGTCGGTTATCCTCGGAACCGCTCTCCGCCGTCAAATCTGACGGACCAACAAACGACACTATTCTGAACTCCAGCGCACTGATTACACTTCGGTGACGGTCGCATTCGGCCAGCGTCTGGATTCGAGGGGCAAATCACCAAGTTTTCAATCGTTGAGCCAAAATTTTCGATCACACAACACATGTTCAGATGGGCTAACGGGGACGGCAGCTAACTGGCTGAAACCAGGATACTTTTCTCAGGGAGAGAAAAGCGTGGTTATTCTTCCTAACCTCAACCCGCCACCCTACCCCCTTTCAGGGAGACACTTCCTCCAGAATGTCTGGATGACTCTGTGCAATCTTAAGAAGCGTCTTGGCCGCTCCGCGCGGTGAACGTCTTCCTTGCTCCCAGTCTTGAACAGCATCAATAGAGACATTAAGTAGCTCAGCGAACTGTCGCTGGGTCAAGTTTGCAGATTTTCTGGCAGAAATTGCCAGGAGTTGCTCTTCTGAGTAAACCCGACCCTTCTTGCCTCTTTTCATTTGCTGGACTGCTTTGAGCAGTTCAGCACCTTCATTGCTCATCTTGGATTTTTTAGCCACGCTCAATTGCCTCCTTGATCAGTTTAAGTTCATGTCCAGGAATGGTGGATCTTTCGTTCTTCGCATACAGGGTGAGGAGCCCAGGCTACGGCAATGCCGCACCTTCTTCAATCGGGCTCCGCCGAAAACTTGTGCCCGTGCCGTGCCCAATTGACAGTAATTGACGTAAATAGCGTTGACGAACGGAATGTGTTCAGCCTTTGTGAATCAATTAGTTACAGATAAAGGAAGAAGAGGTTGATTAGCGGCAGTCATCGTCTTTACATTCATCATGCTGGGGTCGGTGGCCGATGCGTCGGACCGTCAAGTCCACCCGTAGCTACCATTAAAATCAACAAGTTATGAGAAATTTTGATTTCTAACGACAGCTCAATGTAACCGGACTGTAACCTTACGCTCGATTAACCCCGAGCTCATCCATAATCCTTCTCATAAAGCCCTAACCAGTGCCGCCTGCAACGGACTCACTACCCTGTCGTACCAGGCTAGAACACAAGACAAAGCTAACCGGACAGACCAGGTAATTATGGTCACCATAGTCGAAATAATGGCTGCGCTCTTAGTCTCCCTCTTGTTCACTCAGGGTTAGGGATCAATAAACGTCAGGGTTATCTTTGATGTACTGCTTAGTAAGTTCTTGGGCTTTAGCAATTTCATCTTGGGACATCTTCCCCGTGAGAATGTCTCTATTGTGCTCAACATCCTGACTGTTTGCCCCTGCAATGTTCCACCACGTGTAAGCAAGTGCGTTGTCTTTGGGAATACCGGTGCCAAGCGCATACATCAAACCAAGGTGCTTCTGCTCATCAGCAAGTCCTTGGCCAGCAGCTAGCCGAAACCACTTCAGGGATTCCTTGTAGTCTTTGGGAACTCCTTCGCCATCGAGGTACATCGGAGCAAGGTTGAACTACGCATTAGCATCTCCTTGGTCAGCGAAGCCCTGCAGCTGTTCCAAAATATGCTTCTCTGCTTCCTCAGAACCAAAGCTCAAAACCGGCAACAACAGAATCAATAACATCAATAAACGCATGGCGAATGTCCTACACAGATTAGAGATTCTGACCAGTTTACATAAACGAGCCTGAGTGATTAAAAATGCCGGGGAAGCTTTTTTTATCCCAGTATCAGGATACAACGTGGGGCTTCCTCTTAACTCCTAGACGTCGTATGCTCGGTTGAAATAATGCCTATTCCAAACTGGAAATTTCAATATGTCGGAATCAAAAAAACAGTCCGGTCTCAAGAGTAAATGGATGCCTCTCGGTATCGCTGGCCTAGTAGTTGTCGGGATACTAGTGTTTGCCTCACCTGACTTTGGCGAAGACACTTCCAACATGGGCGGCACCATCACCCCTCATGATGCCGCCGATCAAGCACCAGAGGACTGTGGATGGAGCTCGGAATTTTGCGGAGACCCCTGAGTACATTGTTGTAGGAGCCACAATGGGTCAGATAGGACCGAACTAGCAGGCACAGCTTCGCCGAGGTCACGCAATGGTGACAACATCGCATTGCCTCGCTAATAATCACACTATTGGCAGGTCGTTGCCTCATCTAGAATCACACTACTCATTAATGGGACAGGACATTTAGATGATGAAAACGATGTGTTTGTCGGCCCGAAAAGAATGACGTCAAATTGTAAGAGAGAAGTACCAGCGAGCGAACTGGGAGGACAAGCGAAAAATCCTAGATGGCTTCATTGCAACCACTGAGTACGATCGAAAATACTCGACTTGCCTTTTACGGGGTGCTGTCCGCGAGCCGCAGTTACCAGTAAAACGTATTATCTCTCAAAAATACGATGGCCAAGTTCGCCAGGCATTGTTATTTGTTTGGCACACCGTTAACCAGATCTGCTCAAAGCGGCTCGTGCCATTTCTCCCATCTCTTGTCGAGTCAATGGAGCGGTCATGGCCATCTTAGATTGCCAGCTGATGTGCGAAAGCGACTACTGAGTATCAGCGCGGCCACAATAGATCGGCTCCTTAGAACCGAACGCGAAAAAATGAATTTATCGGTTTCTACCACTCAGCTAGGGAATCTTCTTAAACAACACATTAAGGTGCGAAAATTGGCCGACTGGAATGATGTTACTCCAGGCTTTCTTGAAGCGGATCTGGTCGCGCACTGTGGAGGGAACCCTAACGGTACTTTCCTGAATACCTTAACGCTTGTTGACATCGCGACCGGTTGGCTTGAATGCATGTCACTGCTTCGAAAGAGTGCGGGTGATGTCATCAATGGCTTGCGTGTGGCAGATGAGCTACTACCATTTAGTGTTCAAGGCATTGATACCGATTGCGGTAGCGAATTTATTAACTATGACTTACTTGATTACTGTGAAGGCAGGTGTACTACGTTCACCAGGGCACGGACTTACAAGAAGAATGACCAGGCACCTGTAGAAGAAAAGAAAGGTTCAGTGGTCCGTCGCATGGTTGGTTACGATCGATTTGAAGGGAGAAAAGCCTGCGAAGCGCTGGCTCGATTTTATCGCGTGCTTAGAAAGTATGTTATCTTTTTTCAACCGTCACTGAAGTGACTGGAAAAAAGCCGTGAAGGCGCGAAGGTCACAAAAAAGTATGACAAGGCAAAAACACCTTATCAACGTGTTTTTCTATCCTCTCACATCGAGCAAACCAAGAAGGCTGAGTTAACTGAAACCTATCTTGGACTCGATCCTGTTGATTTGTTGGAGCAACTGCAAGCGCTACAGGAGCAACTTTGGGGATATTGCTGGTCGAAGGTTAGCCACACAGAAGAGCAGAACATTGTCAGCAGAGATGATATCGAGAATCCATCTATTGACTCAACTTTGAAAGAGCCAGCCTTAATTCGCCACTATCGCAGGCAAACTAAGAAGGTCGTCTTACATGACTGGCGAACACGAAAAGACCCTTTTGAAAATGTATGGGATGAGATTCGATTAGAATTGATCCCGGAGATGTCAGCCAAAGAAACGATTGACTGGCTAATGATAAAATACCCAGGCCAATACAACATGGGTCAAATCAGAACCTTGCAAAGGCGTTTCGCAGAATGGCGGCAAGAACAACCCAGCCAAGAATCAAGATTACGTGCAATTATGGTTGAAGATCAATCTCAAACTGAAACCATAGCAGTTGCAAACCTTATAGGTTTTGGATCATAAGGCGGACGAGGCGACGTATCTCTGTTAGTTTGATTTTTAGATGAAGCAATACGACCGGTCAGGATCATTGTCGTTCAATATTCCGCAAACTTATCGCTTGTGCCTTTCGCACTCTGGGAGTAATTTACACAGGCAATTCACCCTGTACCCGAGCAACCCTATTGGAAAAAAATCCTGCTCTTTCCCCTGGCTTCGATTTCGCCCAATTCGAAAAATTCGCTAACGATCTTGAAACCCGGTTTTACAGTGTGATTCCCAATGCAGTGAATCCGGATCTGCTCGACAGTATGTACGCTCACTTTGAAGGCCTGACGGATCAGGACTTTCAGCGAGCCGGTGTGGGACGCGGCGCTGAGTCGGTCCGAAACCAGTTTGTACGCAGAAACAGCATTTGCTGGCATAATCCCGAGGACCCCCGCGCAAGAGAGTGGTTTGACTGGATCGAAGAGATCCGAACCTTCCTCAACCGACGCCTGTTTCTTGGCGCGACCAGCTTTGAAAGCCATTTCACGAGATATGACAAGGATGACTTTTACAGGCGGCACATGGATGCATTTTTGGGCCAGCGGAACCGAATAGTCTCTCTGGTGACCTATCTCAACAATGGCTGGCAACCTGATCAAGGTGGGGAACTTGTTCTTTACCCAAAAGATGCTGACCCAGTCAGAGTCACACCAGAAGCTGGCACTCTGGTGCTCTTCATGAGCGAGGAGTTACCTCACGAAGTCCTCCCTTCCTGTCGAACCCGGTTCGGTGTCGCTGGATGGTTCAGAATTGACGCAGCAGATGTTGTGCAGACAGGCTGAACTGTCTCAGCAAGCTCTGTGATCATCAACCTAGTCTTGAGGGGCTCCACCATTGCGTTGAGCGTATCTTTTTAAGCGCGCGTGGACCCCGCGACTTAGCGCCTTCGTATGTTCCTCGAGAAACTCAACGCCGTAGAGGATGATGACGACCACGACAGAAAGCTTGATGGCCGGCGCAAGATGATCTGTCGCGATGATGACACCGACCGCAGCTAGCACCCGGGTGGCTGAGGCGGATATGACACCTACGCCCAAACCGTCTCTCATCAACATGACTCCGGCGCCCAGAAAACCGATGCCGGTGACAATCTGCCCGATCACTCGAGAGTGATCAATCGAGTCACCCTAAAGAAGCAGTGATGTCTTCAGAAAGAGATAGGTGCCGAGGACGATCAGCGTTGAAGTTCGAATGCCAACCGGCTTGCCGCGAATCTGTCGTTCAAGTCCTATCAGCGAACCACAAAGCAACGTGGTGGCGCCGGAAGGCCAGTCATACGGTGCAATATCTACCAAATCAAAAAAGTTCATAGACTCACTCGCTTGTTATTTCTAGACAGGTGAGGAAAATCAATTTCTTCGAGCATTCGGTTGCTCGCATCTCTGATACTCTGCGGATTATCGAAGGTCAAAGATAGCTCCAGAAGCACCTTGGCATCCGAAAGAGATAGTTGCCTGATCATGGACTTGATCACGGGGATTCCTGACGAACTCATACTTAATTTTCTTGCACCCATGGCCACTAGGAACAACGCCGACGCCGGGTCACCTGCCATTTCACCGCAGATGCTAACTGGTACGTCTGCGCTCGCCGCCCATTCAATCACACTTTTAATTTCCCTAAGCACGTATGGATGCAAGGAATCGTAGAGTTTCGCCACGGCCGGGTGATTTCGATCTATGGCCAATAAGTACTGGCTCAGATCGTTGGTACCAATCGAAACAAAATCAATCTTTTCCTTCCAGAAACGTAGCAGGGAAACTATTGCGGGTACTTCGACCATCATGCCGAGTCGTGGCTTAGAGATCGTGTACCCTTCTTCCCTTAATTGGGCCATGGCCTAGTTGATAATACTTAGCACGTCGTCCACTTCAGAGGTTGAGCTGACCATAGGGAACAAAATATTTACCTCCTCCCTGCTCTCTGCGGCTCGAAGGATTGCACGAGTCTGCGTCATTAAAAGTTGCACGCTGTCTAATGTGAAGCGCACGCCGCGCAAGCCAAGCGCGGGATTATCCTCTGGCCGAAACGGCAGGTACGGTAGTGTTTTGTCCGCACCAAGGTCCAATGTTCTGATGTATACCGGCGCACTGCGGTAACAGTCGAATACCTTCCGGTAGACCTCCGCTTGTTCTTCTTCCGACGGCAGGTTTTGTCTGATCATAAACGGAATCTCTGTTCGATAGAGCCCTATACCTTCCGCACCATTGGCGATGCCAGGCTTCAGATCTTCCTATAGGTCGGTGTTCGCAAAAATTTCGAGGCGTACACCATCAACGGCAGTGGCAGGGAGCTCTCGGAGCGCACTCAGAGAATGTTCATGTTCTTTTTGATTTGCGAGCACATTCCCATATTCACTGACAATCAGATTTGTTGGTTTCCTGATGAGTTGGGCCAAGTTGCCATCAACGATAAGCAACTCGCCGCCGCGCAGGCCAGGGACCTCTCCCACGCCAACGACGCATGGAATCCCGAGAGCATTGGCCAGAATCGCGATATAAAAAAGCATCAATTCATCAAAGTAAGCGACGCCTGCCAATTTGCCAATTGGTAGGCTGGCGATATCAGACACACTCAGTGCCTCACCGATTAGTACTACATTAGTGTCGGCGTTATCGTCCTGATTGGTGTCCCGGGAACTTAACCAGGTGCGATAGAGCTTGTTACCCAGGTGGCGGATATCTTCATGCCGCGACTAGAGATAAGGATCTTCCATGGCAGCAAAATGTTCGATACTTAATTTTAATGCTGTAGGGATGACGTAACCATTCCTGATTTCCGATGCTACGTGTCCCGTAAAAACATCGTCCTTCAGAATCATGCGATAAGCGTCGAAGATACTGGTCGCGTCAGCAGGAACGTGGTTGGAGATGGCTCGCAATTCAGCCACCAACGAGTCGTTTGTTACCCGAAGCAGCGCCGACCATGCATTGATTTCCTCCTGCGTATTCGTGCTGTACTCGATTGCTACCGTAGTAGTTTGAACGGGGTCCTCCAGTCGGGCGAAGCCAGTACCGATACCGGCCGATCCACTGACGCCCGAAATGCGGATATTCTCTGAGCCAGGATTCAATCTGGGAAGGATCAGATTTTCGGGCATAAGTGCGAGATGGGAGGCAAGCGTCTCTATAAAGGCTTCATCTAGCGGACTTAGTTTTCGCGCACGCCTACTTTGCACGACGCTCACCCCCAGGCAACCCGCCTTACTAACAACGGGCACACCGCAGCAGCCGGGATATTTTTCCTCGCCGGATCCTTCGACATAGTGATAGTCAGGATGCGAAGCCGCGTCCTCAATATTCAAGGGATAACGAGATCGAGCGGTTAGGCCAACGAGGCCAGTTCCATCGGGAAGCGTGATCGACTGGTGTTGATTCAGGCCGTTACTGGCTAAAAGCAGCAGGGTTAGTCGTTGTCTTTAACATACAGGCTGCAGATGTCAGTACCCACAGCTTCTGAAACCGAGTCAACGATACGCTGGGTTTGATCATCCGGGGTTTCGGCCTGACCGCCCACTGCATGTTTCGTCTCAAATAAATTAGAGAAGGATTCGTGGGCATTCGATATGTGTAGGCAAGGAGAGAGTTACGAAGATTGTCATTGGGGGACCCGTTATTGCATCGCCCCCTTTTCTGCCTATCTTCTCTTCTGCTTCTTTGCATGCTTCGCTTTGGCAGCAGCACCTGAATTTGGCTTGAGAGCTTTCTGTACAGATTTCTTTTTAGTAGCCATCTGCTTAACTCCAAAATTTACCTCAGCCAATCTGAGGCAGCGGCCGGCCATTCTCAAAACCCAAAAACGCAAGCGAATTTTTTGCATCTTTTGATTTTTTGATATTGCCCTGACAATCAGGACTCGCCCGGTGTGTCATTCTCTTGAGCGCTGTCTCTTTTAGTTCGCCTGCTCACAACATCAAAGATAACCCCGGAGATAGGAGAGAATCGGGTGACGCGGAAAAATAGCCCGCGATAGGTCATTGACCTGACGTCGCGCACCTCTTGCAGACGGGGCAGAAAGATTATCGCGACAGTGAATCTTAAAATGGCGGAAATAGTGAAAACACCATAGATAGCCGTCAACCACGAGTATTCATATCCTGCAATGGATAGCTCCGTGGGTAAGGTGATAGAGAGCCAACCGCCAAAAATAGCACCCAGAAAAACCGCTGAAGCTGTTAGCACTGCGTGGACGGCCATTAAACCAGCCCGCTTCTGGTGATCTGTCAGATCGTAAACAAAATTTGACGCGCTGAGAGAGAACCCGGACCAGATCAATCCGCTGATTGCCTGCACGAGTATCAAGTAAGCGAAATCAGACGAGATTACCCAGAGTAGAGGGATTAAGGGGATCGCGAAACCGGTCGAACGCAGGATTATTCTGTTACCAAAAAGATCGGACAATCGACCCCAGCGGTTTAGCACCAGAAACTGAACCAAAATAGATGCGGCTGTATTGATGGTAAGTTCCAGATATGAGTACTCGAGAACTCGTAGCAAGTACACAACCACCAGGGGCCCGGAAACTGCAACCGTCGCATGCATGCAAGCATGGAACAAAGAAAACTTAAAAAACCGGGACTGCCCGTTGAAAAATCCTTTTTTAAACATATTGACAACGTCCCCGCCCAGAGCATGGCGGTGAGGTGGGTCGTGAAGTTGCCTGAGGTGCCAGACCGAAACTATCCGCGCCAGTACAGCGAGCAGAAAGATAGATAAAAAACCGTAGTAGGTGTAAGAGTTGTAGTCGAAGGCCTGCAGGATTATCCCCGCGATGATCACGGCGCTAAAAGAGGCGATACTCGAGAATTGCGTCCTGGTGGCAAAGAACCGACCACGCAAATTCTCGGGAACAATGGCACCCATGAGGCTACCCCACAAGGGTGCACCGAGATTGGACCCGGCAAAATAGATAACAACTAGACAGAGTAAAAGTTCAAAACTGAAGTCAGGAAAACAATGAGGTAACACCGCGATCAACGCGAGCGCACACAATTGGATGATGGCACCAGCGACAACCACATTCTTTCTGGCACCTGTGTGTTGTCCTATATACACCGCGAGGACCTGAGAGAAGGATGCCAGTAACGGAGGCAGCGACGCGAGCAAAGCAACCTGTGGGGTCGTTGCTCTGAGAAAAATGGCGAATGCAGAAAAGTAACTCTCCCCTGATCCGGTCATCACGGAGAATGCAACACCATCCTTAATGGAGTGGCGAAGGGATTTATCGACGCGGACGTCCTTCGAATATGTGGGTATCAGTGGCATGGCGTGTCCCGCAGAGCGAGCGCATTATAGTGCTGGTTGCAGACAAGTCTAGTAGATTCAAGCTCAGGGCCCCTTGAAGTGTCAGTACTGGGTCCCGGTTCCATGCCTAGGTGTGAGTCACACACGTTTGCATCTGACACCTGTTAGAAATCTGATACAACTTCCATGGCTTTTCGGCAGATGTATCTAAGTCTCAAAAAGTGTACGCCAACAATTTGGGCTCAAAATATCATGTGGGAAATTTGCGGGACACAGCTATGCATCGTTATGCACAGTGGTGCATGGTTGGCAACGGACGCTCCGGTAAGTTATTGATTTAACTAAGTTGAGTTTCAGATTTTCGTCTTGAAAAACCCCGTGTCGGTGGTTCGATTCCACTTCCGGCCACCAATTTCACGGCTTTTCGCAAAGCGAAAAACGTGAAAAACCAAGGCGCTACCCACTTAACGGGGGATGGGCATGCCTAAACACGATTGATTATTCCATTCCAGCCACAGTGGACAAACACTCTTGGCTAGCCCTGTCATCATTAGACCAGTTGCTATGTTTGGGTTTCTC
>TARA_B110000503_G_scaffold10568_2_pt1 | contig 10026 bp, 9 predicted proteins | sample TARA_B110000503 | Tara Oceans TARA_B110000503 (sample SAMEA4397472) | marine metagenome | biome: Polar Biome; feature: [SRF] surface water layer (ENVO:00010504); material: water (ENVO:00002006), including particulate matter (ENVO:01000060) such as... | depth 5 m
GTTTTTTGAAGGCTGGTATTATAAAATAATCAGCGGCGATCAAAAACATGCTCTTGCTATTATACCAGGAATTGCGATGGATGAGGATGGAACAAAACAAGCTTTTATTCAGGTATTGGATGGTAGAAACCTCAAAGCTTCATATCACAAATTCGATGCTCAAGACTTTAAGCCAAATCCAAAAAAGCATGATCTAGAAATTCTAGATAATCGTTTTACATCTGATAGTATTGAACTCGACTTGCCCAATTTAAAAGGGTCCTTACGTTTTAAAAACCTAAACCCTTGGTCAAGCAGCTGGAGTTCTCCCGGAATTATGGGTCCCTTCTCCTTTGTGCCATTTATGGAATGTTATCATGGGATTTTGAGTATGGATCACAACATAGAAGGTTCTTTAGAGCACAACGGAGAAATCATTTCTTTTGATCAAGGTAAAGGCTATATGGAAAAGGATTGGGGACATTCTTTTCCAGAAGGATATGTGTGGATGCAAAGCAATCATTTTAGTAAACCTGGAATTTCTGTCAAAGCTTCAATTGCAAAAATTCCATGGCTGGGTTCTTCTTTCATCGGGCATATTGCTGGAGTTTTGATTGATGGAGAATTAATTGAATTTACAACCTACAACGGAACTCGATTAAAACACTGTTCAATATCCGAAAAACAGGTTCGTCTACAAATGGAAAATAAACAATATGCATTATCAATTAATGCAACACGAGAGAAAGCTACTGCGCTCGCTGCACCAATTTCTGGTTTTATGGATGCTCGGATTGAAGAAAGTATGAATGCTCATCTTCAAGTACAATTGACTGACAAGAAGACTGGAAAAATCATCCTAGAAGATATTGGATCATCGGCAGGAATAGAAGTTGCTGGGAATCACGACCTATTGTTGAAGTAAATACGCTTACTTTTTTAAAAACCTCAAATAGAGTGCAAACAAGCAAAGAAACGATCCTCCAGGTAATAGGAATAAGCCAACAAGAAGTGGATAAAAACGCCTTGGGTTTGTTTCTTTAACTACTCTTGGAAGTTCGGCAATCCTTTGCTTGAAATTAGTGTTTTTCATAAAATATTTCCACCTCAAAGATACCTTTCTTTATTGAAGAATCAAGCCAAGCGATCTTAATCCTAATAAGCAGCGTTTTCCGTTTTTTATGTGCTGCTGTCGTTGTATATTGAACCCATGATCGAAAAACTCAATAACAAGTATGGCTCTTTTTTTGAAGCCGCTTTAATATCAGAAATTAAAGCTGTTGGGACATTAAAAAATGTAGTTGCAGGGACTCAATTAATGCATATCGGGCAATACATCAAAAGCATGCCGTTGGTGCTCTCAGGAACGCTAAAAATAATGCGAGAAGACCAAGAAGGAGACTCCCTATTGCTTTATTATCTTGAACAAGGAGAAACCTGTGCCATGACCCTTAGTTGTTGCTTAGGTGATCAAAAGAGTGAAATTATCGCCATTGCCGAATCAGATGCTGAACTGATTATGATTCCCATTGAAAAAATGGAAGCTTGGACGGCGCAATACAAAAGCTGGAGGAATTTTGTTTTTACCAGCTACAATCACAGGATTAAAGATTTACTTGAAACGGTTGACAGTATCGCATTTCTTAAAATGGACGAACGACTTATTAAATATTTAGAAGAAAAATCTAGGATATCAGAAGACGGCATTATCCATAAGACCCATCAAGAGATAGCCTATGAACTTCATACCTCACGCGTTGTCATTTCGAGACTCTTAAAAACTTTAGAACGAAAAGGTAAAATTCAAATCGAACGAAATCGGGTGAAAATTCTTGAATTTTAGACTTGGTAACCTGTGTTACAAAGTCAATACGTTAAGATAATGTACTTTTGTAAAAAATAAATTCTTGAAACATCTTTTTCCAATCCTGCAATGGCTCCCCAACTACAAAAAAGAAATGCTTTGGGGTGATGCCGTTTCTGGTATAACCGCAGGAATACTAGCTATTGCTCAAGGAATGGCATATGCTATGATTGCAGGCCTTCCTCCTGTATTTGGTCTCTATGCTGCTTTAACGCCTCAAATAATTTACGTTCTCATGGGAACTTCGAGGCAGCTTTCTATTGGACCAGTTGCTATGGATTCGCTAATTGTTGCTGCAGGAATTGGAACCCTCAACATCATTGGTGTTGAACAGTACATTGCAGTTGCGATTTTCTTAGCCCTTTTTGTGGGAGTAATTCAAGTATTGCTAGGTACGCTTAAGCTAGGTTTTTTGGTTAATTTTTTATCTAAACCGGTTTTAAGTGGATTTACATCTGCCGCTGCGATAATAATCGGACTCAGTCAATTGAAGCATCTGTTTCGGGTTGATATGGCACAAACCAATAAAATACACATCCTGCTACAAGAAGTAGTTTCGAATATTTCAGAAACACACTTTCTTAGTTTTGGCCTCGGGGTTGCGGGTATGATTCTGATTAAACTCTTTCAAAAAATTAATAAAAAAATACCCGCTATACTGGTTGTGGTTAGTATAGGAACCCTGGTCCTTTATCTTACACAAGGACAACTCAACGGAATTCGAATTGTTGGAACCATTCCGGTTGGGCTTCCAAACCTCAGTGTTCCAAGTTTTGATAAAAATCAGTTTGTTGACTTAATTCCCATTGCAATTACCCTAGCAGTAGTTGGTTTTACCGAAGCAATTTCGATAGCTAAATCTATTGAGGAGCGTCATACCGAATATGAAGTAGACCCTAATCAAGAACTCATAGCAATTGGAAGTGGTAACATCATCGGTTCTTTTGCACAGTCCTACCCATCTACGGCTTCTTTTTCAAGATCAGCTATTCAGGATCAAGGTGGAGCTAAATCGGGGATTGCTTCCTTGTTTAGTGCTGGACTTGTACTTCTTACTTTATTATTCTTGACACCCTTATTCTATTACCTTCCAATTCCTATTTTAGCCGCTATTATCATGGTTTCTATTTTTGGGCTTGTCGATTTTAAATACCCTCTACAATTGTGGAAGAAGAATAGAGAAGAATCTTTCGCTTTCCTAATTACCTTTATAATAACCATGTCGGTCGGAATACCACAGGGTATTCTATTTGGTGTTCTTCTATCACTTTTGACCATGATCTATAGAACCTCTCGCCCGCACATTGCAATTTTAGGGAAAATTAAAAATACGGAATACTACAAAAACATTAATCGCTTCCAAAAGGATATTGAAGTGGATGATCGCATGTTGATTTTACGATTTGATGCGCAGCTCTTTTTTGGAAATCAAGACTACTTTAAAAAAGAATTACAGAAACAAGTTGTACTCAAAGGCGAAAACCTTGAGCTCATAATAATCAATGCTGAAGCAATCAATTATATCGATTCGAGTGCACTGAATATGCTCGAAAAAGTATGTGGAGACCTAAAAAAAACAGGCCTGAACATAATGATAGTTGGTGCTATAGGGCCCATCCGAGATATTATTTTCGACCATGCATTGATTCATATTATCGGCTCCGGAAACTTGTTTATAACAACCTCTGAGGCTGTTAATACATTTCTAGATGGCACTGTAGTATCAGAAATTCAGAAAAAAATAACACATCAAAATCTTACCGTAACAAATGTTACCAAGAACATAGGAAAGGAATACTAATTTTGTTCCCATACAAAAAGAGTAATCAAAAAACACTGAAATGAAAATTGAACAAATTTATACTGGTTGTCTAGCACAAGGTGCATATTATATAGAAAGTAAAGGCGAAGTAGCTATCATTGATCCACTAAGAGAAATCAATCCTTATCTTAAGAAGGCAAAACAAGATGACGCCAAAATCAAATATATTTTTGAAACTCACTTTCATGCAGACTTTGTAAGTGGCCATGTTACTTTATTCCAAAAAACAGGGGCTCCAATCATCTACGGCCCAACAGCCAAGACTACATTTGAATCTTTAATTGCTCATGATGGGCAGCGTTTTACTTTAGGCGACATCACCATAATTGCTCTACATACCCCAGGCCATACACAAGAAAGCACAACTTATTTATTACAAGACAGTAATGGAAAAGATCATGCGATTTTTAGTGGTGACACCTTATTTCTTGGCGATGTTGGAAGGCCAGATTTGGCACAGAAAGCAGCTGACATGACCCAAGATCAATTAGCCGCTATGCTATTTAATAGTTTACGAACCAAGATTATGCCGTTGGCAGATGACGTAATTGTATATCCAGCGCACGGAGCAGGTTCGGCATGTGGGAAAAATTTAAGTAAAGAAACTATTGGTTCTCTTGGGGAGCAGAAGAAAACAAATTATGCACTTCGTCACGATATGACCGAAGCAGAATTTATAAAAGAAGTAACCGATGGCTTACTTCCACCTCCGCAATACTTCCCTCTCAATGTTCAGTTGAACAAAGAAGGCTATGAAGATTTTGAAGAAGTGTTGAAAAGAGGAACACAAGAGTTTTCAGTAGAACAGTTCGAAGAACAAGCAAAAAACACCGGCGCAATTATTTTAGATGTACGCAACCAAGCAGACTTTGCTAAAGGGCACATTCCGGGTTCCATTTTTATTGGAATCGACGGAGGGTTTGCTCCTTGGGTAGGTGCGCTGATTGGTGATGTAAAACAATCGCTTCTTTTGGTAACTCCAGAAGGACGTGAGCAAGAAACCATCACCCGTCTTTCTCGTGTAGGTTTTGATCAAACGCTTGGAACCCTCAAAGGTGGTTTTGCCTCTTGGGAAAATTCAGATAAAGAAATTGATACGATTCACTCGATCAGTGCTGAGGAATTCAAAGAAAACAGCACGGATTCTAATCCAATATTTGATGTTAGAAAACCAGGAGAGTATGCTTCTGAACATCTTCCAAAAGCAAAAAACACTTCTCTAGATTTCATAAACGAACATTTGAACGAATTTCCTGAGCAAGAAAACTTTTACATTCATTGTGCAGGCGGATACCGAAGTATGATTGCTGCCTCCATTCTAAAAAGTAGAGGGATTCACAACCTCATCAATGTAAAAGGTGGTTTTGGAGCAATAAAAGAAACGGGTATGGAAATTACAGATTATATTTGCCCTAGTACTTTATAAAATTAATAGGACACATGATCACGTACTTAACAGATTTAGGCCTAAGCAATAACGTTTCGCATGAAAATGTGCAAGAATTTTTATCTCCAGATGGAGTCTTGTATGTTGTAATGAATCGTCCTGAAGTGCAAAATGCTTTTAATTCGGAGCAAATCGTTTTGCTAACGGAAGCCCTTGAAAATGCAGAATCCAATCCTGAAGTAAAAGTGGTTGTCTTGTGTGGAGAAGGAAAAAACTTTTGTGCCGGTGGTGACATTAATTACATGCAAAGTATGGGCAAAAACTCGTTTCAAGAAAATAAAGAAGATGCCCTTCAGCTTGCACATTTGATGCATACGCTAAACGAATTCCCGAAACCTACCATTGCACGAGTCAATGGAGCTGCCTATGGAGGTGGAGTTGGGTTGGTGTGTTGTTGTGACATGGCTTTTGGAACTGAAGAGACCAAAATTTGTTTGAGTGAAGTGAAAATAGGAATGGTTCCTGCCACTATTGGGCCTTATGTAATCAATGCTATTGGATTACGAAACGCACATCGCTTAATGCTAACTGCAGAAGTAATGCAAGGGCAAGAAGCCGTTAATTGCAATTTTTTAAACGACATCTTCCCAACAACAGAATTCAATGAAAAGGTTGATGCTGTAGCGCTAAAAATAACAACCAATGCTCCAAATGCTTTGGAAATCACTAAATCCTTGTTATTAAACTTAGCTCACCAGCCGATTGACGAAAGTGTTATTGACTATACAGCTGACGTTATTGCAAACGTGCGCGAATCTGATGAGGGTAAAGAAGGGCTTACGTCCTTTCTGGAAAAAAGAAAGCCAAGTTGGTCTACACAAAATTCGAAATAAATCAAAAAAAATTATCTAGTTTTGAACCTTAAAGGCTACTATTCACAAACCCGATGACTTCATGAGAAAATATTTATTAAGTGTATTATTTACTCTTGGTGTAACATTTGTTTTTGCGCAATCACCAGCAGATAGAAACTCGCTTTCAAAAAATAATCTATACATCTATTGGGGTTGGAACTGGAGTAGTTATACCGACTCTGATATTCGTTTTAAAGGCGACACATATGATATTTTGTTAGCGGATGTGACTGCACAAGATCGTCAAACACCTTTCGATGCAAAAACCTATTTTCATCCACTGCATATAACAAATCCGCAGTACAATGTTCGTGTAGGATATTTCTTCAAAGATCGCTGGGACATTTCTTTTGGCGTTGATCATATGAAATACGTAGTAGATCAAAATCAAACTGTTGCTGTAAGTGGTTTTATAAACGGAACTGGAACTAGCTATGATTGGAATTATGATCAAACTCCTGTTGTTATTGAGCCTGGGTTTCTGAAATTAGAACATACCGATGGGCTGAATTATGTGAATTTCGAGATTCGAAAACACACCCTATTATTCCAATACAAGAATGTAGAACTCAACGGGCAACTGGGGGCTGGACTTGGGGGGTATATGCCCAAGACAGACGCTTCTCTTTTGAATTTTGAACGCAACGATGATTGGCATTGGGCAGGTTTTGGAACACACGTTGTTGCTGGCTTAAACCTCACCTTCTTTCAGCGCTTCTTTATTCAAAGTGAAATTAAAGGGGGGTATATTAATTTACCAGACATAAAAACTACTGCATTAAATAGTGATGGAGCGAAACAAAAATTTCTTTTTTCACAAATCAATATTTTACTTGGAGGGATTATTAAGCTGAATAAAAAAACGGAGTCTAAGAAGCCTGTAGAAGAAAATTAATCTTTCAACTCCCGAATGGTTTCTAGCGTCTTTTTGACATCCCGTGTCAATTTAAAATAAGACTCATTTGCTAGTATTTCTTTAGAAATAAGTTTTGATCCCATCCCAACACAAGTTACTCCTGCATCAAACCAACCTTTTAGGTTTTCAGCTTCTGTTGAAACGCCCCCAGTAGGCATAATCGATGTCCAGGGTTGTGGTCCCATAATAGCTTTTACAAAGCCAGGTCCATAGATGCTGCCAGGGAAAAGCTTAACCAGCTCACAGCCCATTTCTTCAGCTCGAGCAATTTCAGTTAGTGAACCACATCCTGGTGACCAAAGAACCTTTCTACGGTTACATACAATAGCAATATCTTCTCTAAATACCGGAGTAACAATAAAGTTAGCTCCAGCAAGCATGTATTGCGATGCTGCTGCGGCATCCGTAACCGACCCGACCCCTAAAATCATTCCGGGGAGTTCTTTGATTGCATATTTAATTAATTGGTTGAATATCTCAAAAGCAAAATCACCACGGCTGGTAAATTCCATCAGGCGAGCTCCACCATCGTAGCAGGCTTTTAAAACGGCTTTAGCTACGTTTATATCCTTGTGGTAAAACAAAGGAACCATCCCAGATTCCTTCATTTGTTCTATTACTTGTAGTCTTGTATATTGTGCCATAATTCAATTATCGAGCAACACGCCCTGAGGCATCTCCACTCATTAGTTTTTCAATTTCAGGAATAGTAACTAGGTTAGCGTCTCCTTTAATGGTGTGTTTTAAACAAGATGCAGCCACTGCATAATCTAATGCTTTTTGATCATCTTCTGGATAATGAATCAATCCGTAGATTAATGCTCCCATAAAAGAATCTCCTCCTCCAACACGATCTACAATATGTGTGATTTGGTACTGTGCACTTTCGTACATCTTTTTACCATCATATAGAACTCCTGCCCAGGTATTGTGAGAAGCAGAAATTGAACCTCGAAGGGTTGTGATTACTTTTGTAGCGCGTGGAAATTTAGCCTGCATTTGCTGACATACGGATAAAAAAGCTTCTGCTTTCACATCTTCTCCTTGCGTGGTAATATCCAATCCTTCTGGCTTAATACCGAAGTGCATTTCTGCATCTTCTTCGTTGCCTAATATGATATCACAGTACGAAGTTAATTCGGTCATAATGCCTTCACGATCTCCATCATAATTCCACAACTTAGCACGATAATTAAGATCTGTTGAAATAGTAATACCCATTGAACTTGCTACTCGAACTGCTTCTAGACATGCGTCTGCTGCGCTCTGAGATATTGCAGGTGTAATTCCTGTCCAATGGAACCATTGTGCGTCTTTAAAAACTTCACTCCAATCGACCATTCCGGGTTCTATTTCAGACATGGCAGAATGAGCACGGTCATAAACAACTTTACTCCCTCTACTTACTGCCCCCGTCTCTAAAAAATAAATTCCTAACCGATCTCCCCCTTCAACAATATGTTTTGTCCCTACGTTGCGTTTTCTCATTTCCATGAGTGCACATTGACCTATATCGGTTTTAGGAAGACGAGTTACAAATTCTACTGGTACATTATAATTAGCAAGTGAGACAGCTACGTTAGATTCTCCACCCCCGTAAACAACGTCAAAGCTGTTCGCTTGAGAGAAACGTAAAAAGTTCTGTGGAGCCAATCGTAACATGATTTCCCCAAATGTGACTACTTTTTTCATTTAACAATTCAGATTATAATTATTATTTAAAACTTAAATACATCAACTCAATGATAATGTTTTTTACTGTATCAAATTGAAATCTTTCACAAAAAAACAAGTAAAACGATTTCTTATAATGTTTTTAGTTTACGAGCGATTAAAAACGTTTGGTCAAAAACTAAATGATTGATTTTGATTTATGGAAGAAGTTAAACACTAAAAAATACACTAGGCTTCGTTTACGTGTAAACCCAAAAAACCCCTGTATAAACAGGGGTTTTCAATTTATATCTGTACCTCGAGTGGGAATCGAACCCACACTCCCGAAAGAACTGGATTTTGAATCCAGCGCGTCTACCAATTCCGCCATCGAGGCTATCGGATGACAAAAGTAGAAAATAATTTTCTTCTACCTAAAATAATCGCATTAAAGAGTGGCAGACCTAAAATTATTTATAAATTTGCAATCCCTAAAATAATGTTGAACAACAAATTAGGTCACGTGAAAACAGAAGCAAAAATTTTTAGTTGTACCCAAAGTGAAGTCCTTGCAAAAGAAATTGCAGCGATATTTGGAATTCCCATGGGCAAAGTTGCCTTTTCACATTATAGTGATGGTGAATTTCAACCTTCCTTTGAGGAATCGGTTCGTGGATCTAGAGTTTTTTTAGTAGGATCTACACATCCTAGTTCTGAAAACTTAATGGAACTTCTCTTAATGATCGATGCTGCCAAAAGAGCTTCGGCTCGTCATATCACGGCTGTAATGCCCTATTTTGGATGGGCTCGTCAGGACAGAAAAGACAAACCACGAGTTCCAATTGGAGCTAAACTTATTGCAAACCTTCTTGAAGCTGCCGGTGCAACCCGAATCATCACCATGGATTTACATGCAGATCAGATTCAAGGATTCTTCGAAAAACCAGTAGATCATTTATTCGCATCTACGATTTTTGTGCCTTATGTAAAATCATTGAACCTAGATAATCTTACGATTGCTTCTCCAGATATGGGTGGTTCTAAAAGAGCTTATGCATATTCTAAGTTTCTTAAGAGTGATGTTGTAATATGTTACAAGCAGCGTGAAAAAGCAAATGTGATTTCTCACATGGAATTAATCGGAGATGTAAAAGGCAAGAATGTAGTTCTTGTTGATGACATGGTCGATACAGCTGGCACACTTACCAAAGCAGCCGAAGTAATGCGAGAACGCGGTGCCCTTTCGGTTCGTGCAATTTGTACCCATGCACTACTTTCTGGTGATGCTTATGAACGTATCGAAAACTCGTTACTAGAAGAGTTGATCGTTACAGATTCTATTCCAGCAAAAAAACAAAGCCCAAAAATAAAAGTATTGAGTTGTGCTGATCTTTTCGCGAGTACCATGCGTGAGGTTCATGAAAACAAATCAATTAGTTCGAAGTTTATAGTTTAATTCAATAAATAAATACCAATGAAATCAATTACAAT
>TARA_B110000503_G_scaffold100861_1_pt1 | contig 10009 bp, 11 predicted proteins | sample TARA_B110000503 | Tara Oceans TARA_B110000503 (sample SAMEA4397472) | marine metagenome | biome: Polar Biome; feature: [SRF] surface water layer (ENVO:00010504); material: water (ENVO:00002006), including particulate matter (ENVO:01000060) such as... | depth 5 m
TAATAACAATGATGGATCAGACAATGATGAGTGAAGATAATCAATTGAGGTATCTAGGTAGACTAATTGAGTACCAGAATATGACGATGAGATATATAGATTTTTTAAAGGTAGATGCATGATAAAGAATATAGCAGTATGTCTATATGGTAGATTTGGTACTGGTGAATATTGTGCCCCTAGTATACTAAAGTTCTTCAAGAACACATTAGGTGTTAATGTAGATTTCTTTTGTGCTACAAAAGATTATGATAATTATTACCGTACTAAGTATAACAGATCAAGAGATGACATCACCATGATAGGCACTGAATATCTAACTGACATGTTAGCGGTGTACAATCCTAAAGACACTGTTATCGTTAATTATGAGACTGATCTTGGTAGACGAGTTGATGACTGGAACACTGGTCCAATGTTCAGTCAAATATGCGAATCGATTATGTTAAAAAGTAACTACGAAGCAAGTAATGATATGCAATATGATGTAGTGTTTGTAACTAGATACGACATATTATTCGACCCTAGTCAGTCAGACTATCTAGATCAGTATATTACGTGGCACAATAAAGAATTCATTAATAAACAATATGATATCTTTAGAGGTATAGGAGACTCTTGGATGTTTAACGTACCAGTAAATGTGACTAGTCCAAAGATAGCATACCAAGATATGTTATTCTTTGGTAGTAGCATGACAATGGATTTAGTTGCATCTAATTCATTATTGCTCACAAATGATCAGCATTATAAGACTAATAAAAAAACACACATTTATCCAGAATCTAACAATCGTGGCGGACATCAGTCACTTGGATTCATCACTAGACAATCAAATATTTCAGTTGCTAATTATCCTTGCTTTAACACAGATGGAAACACGTCTGGTGAATGGCATGGAAACACACTTGATGGGATACGTATTACTCTCGTTAGAGATTTTGGAGATATGACACATGCATCTATCAGTACAGAAGCATATCATCGTAACATATGGACGTGGGTCAATGACAAACCATTCTCGCAGAATCCTCAGTATATTATTGAAGTACAACAAGAAATTGATAAGCATGAACAAGAACTGGTGACACTGACGAAATGTATCAATAATGTTGATTTTTTGTTGAAACTGAAAAAGAAACTATTAGCAGATACATTACGTGGTACTATTACATGATCATATATTCAAATATAACACCAGATACTAATCTAACTGGAAGTGTATTACTACGGGACATTTTTAAAAAGCATTGGGTGAATGCGGTTAAGTTATATGAACAACATGGATATGATACGCTATCTGGTCGCAACGTTACTGTATGTGCCACTAACAACAATTTCCAGTTCAATACAAACACGATAGGATCCCTGCTAGTAGATTATAACGTTATATATCTAGCGACAATGGGCATAGTTGAATTGAATGTACGCGCACCTATACTTGTCATTAACTCATTTGATAATTTTGTATGTGAGTATAGTGTGTTCTTTAAACTGATGAGTGCTTGGCGTGAAATAGATTGCACCGAAGATAACGAAGCCGTTCTAAACGAGAATAGTACTAGACTGCTTGAGTACCAGAATATTATGGTGAGACAATTATGAGTGACATAAAGAATATAGCAGTATGCCTATATGGTAGATTCGGTACGGGTGAATACTGTGCACCTAGTATACTAAAGTTCTTCAAGAACACATTAGGTGTTAATGTAGATTTCTTTTGTGCTACAAAAGATTATGATAATTATTATACTACTAATTATAAAACTATACATGCAGGAGGAACGGATATAGAGCGATTAGATATTAGTGATCTAACCAATAAGTTAAGTGTATACAATCCTAAAGATATCGCTATCTCTACATTGGAAGAAGACGAAAGAAGACGAGGAGCGCACCCACAATCGAATGGTCATATGTTTAGTCAGATGAGTAATAGCATAATGTTAAAAAGTAAGTATGAAGTTAACAATGATATGCAATATGATGTAGTGTTTGTAACTAGATACGACATACTAATTAAGCATGGTATAGAGACGACAACAGATAATTTTTATTTAGATCACTATATTGCATGGCATAATAACGAATTCATTAATAAACAATATGACTTATTTTCAAATACCAGTAAAGCCTGGATGTTTTCCCATCAGATGGGGAAGAATCCAGGGCATTTATCAGAAGTATTTAGAAACATATACCAAGATATGTTATTCTTTGGTAGCAGTTTGGCAATGGATTTATTTGCAGCGAATGCACTATTAATCACATCAGACCAACATCATAAGACTAATAAAAAAACACACATTTATCCAGACCTATATAGACGCGACGGACACGAAGGACTGGGATATATTTTCAGAAAATCAAATATTTCAGTTTCTAGTCTTCCGTCCTTTGACCTCAATGGAATTATTACGGACACCATTGGTGATCGTATACAGAATAATATTAGGTACGTTCCAATAAGAGCGTTTGGTGAAATGAACTTCGCTGCTACCAGTATTGAGGCATTTAATAGGAATTGCTGGATATGGTCTAATTCAGTACCATACACAGAATGTCCAGCCTATATAGAAGAATTACAAACACTAATTGCCACATGTGAACAAGATATAGCATTATGCAATACATCAACTGCTATTGCAAAAAAAGCGCACATTGAAGCCAAAGCCGCATTAGCGTCAGCATTAGCAAAAATAAATAAAGATTAAATATTAGTATGCAACATCAAATTATAATACCAGAAGAGTATGCTCACGAGCATTACCCTACTCACCTTAGTATATTTAACGAGATAGATAATCCATCAGAAGTAGAGTGGTCAACTATACTATATATACTTCATGGTGATCCAGGATCTGAGTGCAATCGTAATATTCTTAATGGTGATTGCTTGGATAGTATACCCACTGATTGGATACCATATATTAATAACCAATCATGTCAGATTATTATTAATACATCTAGTGAGAGTTGGGGTCCATTATACAATGATGATCGTAGAAACAATGATGAGAAGATAGACTTACACTATATATTAACTCAGAAAGCATTGACATTAGGTATCAACTATGATATGATAACATGGGTTACTGGTGATTTAAATGCAGAAAAGTATTTACAACATTATGATGGTGTGAAGGTTAAAAGTTATTGTACATTTTTTTTCCAGGCCATGAATGCAGAAAACCTACTAGATTTCTCTGCTGTTGATTTTCTTGATATTGATGAAGATACATTTAATACTATTGCGCTGTGTTTAATGCGCGACACCGCTAAAGAACATCGTCTGTATACAATAGATAAGATTTATAATGATAATTTATCTGCTTATATTACTACAACAACCCCAAGAATATTAAACGACAATACATTATGTGATAACTTCAAGCATCATTATTTTTATTATAAAGACAGCGTTGTTCCTTATGACTGGGACAGTTTCAGGTCTAATATATTAAATCATTACACCTATGCTCCACATACTGTGCCCGATGATGATATTGCACTAGCAATACATAGATCACTATTTTCATTAGTGTCTGAATCGGATTGCCAATCAGGTAAGATGTTTATAACCTATACCACGTTTCGTGCTATACTATCTATGCGTCCGTTTGTTATATTGGGCAATGAAGGAATCTTGCGACAATTAAAGCAATGGGGATTTAAAACGTATGACTCAATAGTTGACGAATCATATGATGATGAGCCAGATATGTACCGTAGAGTATCTTCTGCTATTGATAGTGTAGTGTCTCATAAACTACAAGACTTGTCTATGCTGGAACGATTTGACAGTATTAAAGACATTGCTAAATATAATTATAATCATTTCATGAATACCTATGCATCAATGCGTGATGAATATCTAAATCTCTTTAACAGGTAACTAAAAATTAATACTATTTTCTTAGGCACACCGCGATCAGGCACCCATGCTATTGCAAGCAGCGTTGAGTGTGATTTGAATCTATTGGAATATTTTAACATTGAAAATTTAATATTACCAAGAAGCATTGATGGTAGCACTATATTATTTGACAGAATAGATTCAGCGTGTCTAGATTATTTGTCGTGTGGGGATTTTGAATCTGCATGGCAATCACAGTCAGCACGAGATAAATTAGACAGTGTGTATGAAACAAACACTGACTTTCAATATTCATTAACTAAAAATTTCCCTTCATTAAATGAATTTGTAAATGAACACAGCAAGCGATGGAATGCATTGAAGTACTCAAATAAAAGTTGGTGTATTAAAATAATGACATATCATTATGTCAATTCACAAGTACTGCATGATGTATTTACAGATGCAGATACTATCGTTATTATTAAAAGAAAAGACTTGGTATCACAGGCAATAAGTATAATCAAAGCAGAACATATGACATCTAACGTATGGCACACCACAGATAAAATATCTGATATTCAATTACACATTGAAGACTTTCCATATGAAAAAATAGTACCAATAATAGAATCTATTATCGCAGACTATTCTATCTATGAGACAATGACATATGACCACACCGATAAAACTAAAGTATTGTATTACGAAGATGCAAACATGACTAATAGCAAATATCAAAAAATGACAGTTGATGTACAATTCAACATTGATGAATGCTACAAACTCGCAAAGGAATCTGGATATGATTACACAATCTACAACGTGTAGAATATGTAACAGTGAAGTTAATGAAGTAGCAACATTAGATGCGATTCATATTAATGACTTTCCACTAACGCCCACTGAATCAAAAGGAATAGTACCTCTTGTATTAGATCAATGTAATGAATGCACACTAGTACAACTTAGACATACGATTGATCCCAGCATATTATATGGTGAACATTATTGGTATCAGAGTGGATTAAATGCTAAACTAAAACAAAACCTATTAGACATTGCTGAGTATGCAAACATGCATACTAGACCTGGAGATACAGTTCTTGACATAGGTGCGAATGATGGTACATTGCTTGGTGGTGTTTCACCAGATCGCATTAGGGTAGGATGTGAGCCAGCGCCTAATTTAATTAATTCATTGACTGAACAATGTGATGTTGTTATACCAGACATGTGGGATCATAAATTAATGAAGGGCGAAAGTGCTAAATTCATAACAGCCATTGGTATGTTTTATGATATGGATAATCCCAATACATTCATACACAGCGTAAAGCAGGCGTTAACCGAAGATGGTATTTTCGTTGCTCAATTAATGACGCTTGCTCCCATGCTCAACAAACGGGATCTTGGTAACATATGTCATGAACATTTAGAGTATTACACTTACAAGAGTTTGGTTGAACTATATGAACGTAATGGTTTAGAAATATATCGTGTAGAAGAAAATGACATACAGGGTGGAAGTTATCAATTATGGGGTAGACATATCGACAAAGGTAGTGTACAATATAATGAAGACGTAAGTGGTTTACAGGATTTCTTTGACAGCATTGTAGTAACACGTGATAAGTTACATGCAATATTTGAATCATTTAAAGAACAGGGGAAAATCTGCTACGTGTATGGTGCAAGTACAAAAGGCAATACACTATTACAGTTGTGGGATTTGGGAAAGTTTTTTGATGGAGTAGCAGAGATTCATCCAGATAAGATTGGAAGATACACTGTTGGTACTGGAATTCCAATAGTAGCAGAGAGTGAAGCAAAATTAAAAGCAGATGTATTCTTTGTACCAAATTTTGGATTCAAAGATATGTTTATGGAAAAAGAAAGAGACTGGCTTCATGCTGGTGGTCAAATGGTATTTGCAATGCCAATGGTAGAGGTAGTATAGATGTTCAGAGAATGGTTCATAAATTTTATTCAAACACATGACTGGGAACCAATGCTGGCAGTAGAAAAGAGTATGTATTTTCGTAATTTGGTTTCAGGAGACATGAGTTATTGGGAACCTCATCTTCATATGTTAACCAATGCAGGCATTGACGATCTTTCAAAAGATGCACATATTTTAGATTTAGGCACATGGTTCGGAGTAATGTCGTTTTGTCTTAAACAGTATGGATTTACCAACGTGCATTGTAGTGAGCGCATGAGTGAGAGTGAGTTTAAAAGAAAAGAATTTGATATACTATGGAAAGAATTTGACATACAACCTTACGATCTATCAATTGAGGCAGAAGAGAAATTTGAATTGCCACAGGTTTATGATTTGATATTAATATTTGAGTCAAACTTTTATTGGAAAACCAATCAAGTATTTTGCTATGATGGATTTAATTTTGATGGTAATTGGCAAGTAACCGATAACAACGATACAGTACAAACATTCTTTAGTCCGTTTAATATATCAGAACTAAAATACTTTAACAATACGATAAGTAAATATTTAACTACTAATGGTGCTGCAATAGTGCATCCCCGTCCATGGGTATATTCACATCAAAATTTAAGTGATGAACAAGAGTACCTTGCTACCTTTCAAACATCCTCACGATATGTAGAAGAAGGACTTTCTAATATGCATCCTAATACTAATTATTATGTGGTGACGAAATGAAACCACTAGACGTTATAGAAAATGTTACTGATGCAGAAACATGGAATGATGCTATTTGGATTAACCAAGAACTTAAAGTTTTCTTTGTTCCAATTTGGCGTTGCGGTAATACTACCTTCATGGAAGATGTAGCAACAAAACTAAATTTTGAGTTAGTTAAACACACAGACGTTACCGACTACTATGGCATAGCGTTTATAAGAAATCCACGTAAGCGATTACCAAGTCAGATATGGATAGCACATAAACATCGTGGTGTACCAATACAAACTTTAATTGAAAATTTAAATAATACCTTACCGTTAGATGAACACTTTATAAAACAAACAGACTTCTTAACGGGATACAATATTGATTGTTATATTGATCTAGATAATCTATCTAACGACTATGACAATCCCGTTGTCAATGGTATAGTAGAAATAATGCATATATCTAGAAGACATGCAGTAGATGATGATAGCAGACGATCTATAACCGACATCATTAACGACCAAGCAAATCACGAAATAATTGAAACATACATAACATTAGACATGTTGATGTGGAAGGAGAATACAAAATGAAATATTACATTGCAGGGAACAGAGGATTAGTTGGAAAACATTACACGCTACATACTAATGCGGTGGGAGGTAATACCAATTCAACAGACTATACAGATTACAAAAAAACATTAGATGATCTGACTAATGCAAATCCAACTCACGTGGTGTTAAATGCAGCAACCGTAGGTGGTTTACAAGAGGATCTTGATCGTAGTTTTGATCTGATGCTTCGCAATTTAAAAATACAAAATAATATATTTGAAGCAGCCGACAAACTAGGCATACAACGGTTACTATTACAAGGTAGTGCATGTAGTTACCCACATAAAGGAAGCGACATTCAGACATTTACCGAAGATCAATTAATGGATGGAGAACCATATGCTGGATACTTGACAACTGCATTGCCTAAATTAGTCGGAATGTATCAATGTCGGGCGAGTAATGAGCGTAAGAATACAAAATGGCGTACTGCCATTAATACAAACTTGTTTGGTCCAGGTGATCGTACAGGAGATCATGCACATGTTATTGGTGCACTTATGCAAAAATTTGTTAATGCGGTTAAGCATAACCACACTGAAATTGAGATATGGGGCAGTGGCAATCAAAGCAGGGATCTACTTTATATCAAAGACGCAGTTGTTGCAATGGATATAATTTTAAATAATGATCTGTATGACACTGTCAATGTATGTAGCGGAACAGAAACTACCATAAGGGAAATTGCTGAGACATTAAAAACTATCAGTGGATTTACAGGAAGACTTTGGTATAACACCGACAGACCCGAAGGTAGCAAACATCGCAGCATCAGTAACACTAGATTACAAAATCTAGGATGGACACAAGACTACGCCATGATAGATGCACTACAAGAAACATACGAGTGGTATTATGATAACACCTAACAGTCACATGAACCCAGTGTATGGGTCAGAAGAAATTGATAGTGTAACTGATTACATTAATAGTGGTGGCTGGATAATGGAACACACCAAAACACGAGAAATGGAAAAAACAATTTGCGACTATACAGGTGCTAGGTATGCACATATGGTTCCTAGTGCAACGATGGGATTACTATTAGCAAGTATGCTTAGTGATATAAAATCAGGGGACCACTTTAATGTAAGTGCGTATACACAAGCCGCTACTGCAAACGGTGCAATACTAATGGGTGGTATACCAGATATATTAGATGTTGATCCAGTAAGTTATACATTAGATTTTAGTAAAGTTACAAATCGTGTTGTTTACGTTAGTAGTATAAACGGACGATCTCCAGTTAATTATGACACGAGTATACAAAAATTACGAGATGAGGGTTGCTTTGTAATTGAAGATGCAGCCCAAGCGTTGGGCAGTTGGCATGGTAATAAACATATAGGTACAATGGGAGATGTTGGTGTGTTTAGTTTTGGTGCACCAAAAATGGTGTCTACTGGACAAGGTGGCTGTATCATTACTAACAGCAAAGACATTAGTGATCACATACATGCGATTAAGAACTTTGGTCGTACTGTTGGGGTGGGTGAAGTTTATAATATAATGGGTATGAATTTTAAGTTTACAGATTTACAAGCAAGTTTCGGTGTTCCACAAATGCACAAGTTACCACAGATTGTAGAGCGCAAGAGAGAAATATATAACTTATACCGAGAGTTACTTTCTGATACATGTGAATTTGTTGACACTGATCTAAATTATACTACGCCCACATATCCAGAAATTCTAGTTGACAACCGAGATGAGTTGAGTGCATATCTTAGTAGTAATGGAATTGGAAACCGAGCATGTTATTATAGTCTATCAGGGCAACCATTTCATAGTAACTGGAATACACCCACACCTGTGACCGACTACATAGGAGACAGGGGTTTGCAGATTCCAGGACAGTCTAATTTAAATGACGATGATATCAAACACATCAGTAACATTATTGTAGACTTTTATAAACTCTGATTAAATTTTGAATCCCATGATCTAAATCTTCGCTTGCAGTATATCCAAATTGTCTAATCTTTGTGTAATCTACAAAATAGTTTCTTCCATCTTGATCATGCTGCAAGGTATCATTGCCTTTGAAATTCCATGATGGTATATGTTTTTTGATAATTTCACATATTTCTAACTTCGTATGATTTAAATTTTCATCACCAATGTTCCATACTTGTCCTTTCATATCATCAAAGCGTTCAATGCTCATTGCGAAACCACGAACCAAATCATTAATGCTAATGAATGTACGTTTGAAGTGTCCTTCAAACAATACCATATCCTCCCCTAGACAGGCCTTGCGCACAAAGTCGTTTACAAGCAAATCATTACGAAGTCTATTACTGACTCCGAATGCAGTAGCGGGTCGTAATATAACAGCGTCAGTACCATTGAGCATTTGCTCACCTTGCAATTTGTATACGCTATATGAACTAATTGGATTTGGTTCAACTGTCTCTGTACATATATCCCCGATCTCTCCGTATACACTACCCGTACTTGCGTATACAAATATTTTATCTGTACTTGCATTGATAACTCGTTGTGTACCATCTACATTGACTTTATATGCCAAATCTGGTTGAGCATTACACGAGGGGAAGCCAACAATGCCTGCTAAGTGTATTACTGCATCTGCGTTACGTAGAATTGGTTCGACTTCTGGCGTACATATGTCTATGCGATGTAAGTTAAATTTCGAGTGATCAATTATATTTAATATAGGTTCAATGCCCCATGTTAGCCAATCAATGCAATCTATAGTGTGTCCTTGATCAAGTAGGTATTTACTCAAGCGACAGCCTACATATCCAGCGCCTCCTGTTATTGCTATTCTCATGTGTCTGCTCTTGTTATTGGTTCATCGCAATCGTCCCACCGCTTGGTTATCATTGCAATCATTTTACAATCTGCTGTTGG
>TARA_B110000503_G_C7171711_1_pt1 | contig 9995 bp, 7 predicted proteins | sample TARA_B110000503 | Tara Oceans TARA_B110000503 (sample SAMEA4397472) | marine metagenome | biome: Polar Biome; feature: [SRF] surface water layer (ENVO:00010504); material: water (ENVO:00002006), including particulate matter (ENVO:01000060) such as... | depth 5 m
GCAAAGTAGCTTAACTGACTCTCCGGAAATCGTAGGCAAGTCCACTACTTTGTTGCTCATTTTCATGTAACCCAAATTTATCAAGTGGCCACGATGATTTAATTTACCCAATTCTTCGGACTACTATAGCATCTAACAATCAAATTAAGGCCTATTATAGGAAACAACAGATTAAGCTTTGTGCTGGCGCTGCTAATTACCTCATTTATAGCCACTGTGCTTAGGTGTTTTCTCTATAATATTTTTAAAATAATCTTCAAAACCAATAATTAACTATTTGATGATACTCAATCTATTGCTTTTGTACCTGATCTTCTTTGGTGTTCACTAAAATGATTGCCCCCTATATTTATAATCTCTACAGTATTTAATTCACCGTAATTTTAGAGGCCAATAAATTCAAAAAAAAAGTCCTATCATGTTTCATTTATTACTCTTTCAATGTTATCATTTAGACCGATAAATGATCCCAAAAAATACCTAGCCAATAGGTGCATAATCTTGCGAAAACTTAGGCTGTCTGTTCCATATATATAGATCAAAAAGTGCTAAAGGTCGCGCGATAAATTCTCTTAAGGATATCTTAAATGTAAATTTTGAACCTGATTCGCTCGATAGGTAACCTGTTGCTTTTAGTCCATAATGATTGGCGATAAATAATGCTCTGTAAAGATGAAATTGTTGAGAAACGATAATAAACTGAGATTGACCAAACACTTGATGGCACCTCACTACCGAATCTAAAGTTCTCAAACCCGCATAATCCAATGTAATAACTTCTTCAGGAATACCCCGCTCTTTAAGTGCATTCAGCATATCTCTAGGCTCATTGTAATAAACACTTCTATTGTCACCACTTACCAATATATGTGAAATCTTGCCTATCTTGAAGAGTCTGGAGGCCGCATCTATGCGCTCTTCAAAAAACTCATTTTTAACTCCTTTAGAGGCGTAGCGAGAAGTGCCAAGAACCAATCCAACCTTCTGGTGACTGATAAGAGAAACATCATCATAAATTTGATCAGAGGTGCTAATCACAATCCAAAAGTTAATCACCAGCATGAGCAGTAATAGCGATCCTATGACCAACGAAATGAATTGATAATAGTCTTTCAAATTATGGTTTTTTTTGATGCTGTTAAAGTGATTAACTACAATAGTATGATGCCAAATGGCCGTTGAAAACTAATCAAAAAGTCCCATTTGATTGTCTTCTCTTTCTACTTCTTTTTGAATAAATTTCTTCAGCGCATCCAATTCATTTATTTCAGTAGTTGGTGCTATATCCTCTTGGCTATTCGGTAATACTTCCAAATTAACCAATTGTTGAACTGGGAATTTATTACCAACTGCTTTCCAACCCTTGACATCAATCAATTCAGTAAGTTCGAAGGTTTTTATCTCTTTCTTGTTTTTTTCCTTATACGTGATGCTTGCTTCTATTCGTTTCAGACAACTTACGAAAAATAATAAGGAATTTTTATTCTCTGAAATAAAAAGATAGGGTTTCCCTGTTTTTACTGTTTCGACTAAAAAACGCTTGATAAAATAGAGTTTACTATTTCCGTCTTGATAAATACTTGTGATGGGTTTATCTGCAACAAATTTAGTTAACTGAAGAATATTTTTCGTGTCATAACGATTGGTCAATTCAAAACTAGTCAACTCATAGGTGCCATTGTGGTAAAAAACAAGAATCAAATCCTCCGCCTTAAAATTACCTAAAAGGGCTCCTCTATGATCGGTATTCAATCTACCTACGACCTGATCATACCAAATATCGAGCCCTCCCAATGTCGAATTTCCAGCAGTTTTTAATTGAATTTTTCGAACAGGGAACTTTGTGACGATGTTACCTGAGGCACTGCGCCCTTTTATTTCACATTCCACAAAATCTACATCAAAAATTTTCTTTCTTGCACTACTTGCCGCAGTCAAATGCACCGTCACCAATTCAGCCTCCCCGTTTGGATTAGCAGAAAAATACAATACTTTTGAACCCTTTGATTCTTTAGTTAACGGGTATTCCTTGTCTCTTGTTATACCCAATACATTAAATCTCTTTATCATTGATCGACCTGTATTTCCATCTTTATAAATCATATTATAAACCATACGCTCGTCACCCTTCTTATAAACACCTACATGTATGACATTTTTACCCACGAAAACCTTATCCTGAATTCGTGAAACAACACAAACGCCGTCCTCTCTGAAAATAATAACATCATCAATATCCGAACATTCTGATACAAACTCATCTTTTTTAAGTCCAGTCCCTATAAATCCATCTACCCTATTGACATATAATTTGGCATTATTCGCCGCAACCCTCGTCGCTTGAATCGTATCAAAATTGGCTATTTCAGTTTTACGCTCACGACCTTTGCCGTATTTGTCCAATAAATTTTGATAATAATCAATTGCATAAGCAGTCAAATTCTCCAAATCATGCAACGTTTGCGTAAGTTCTTCGTTAAGTCTTTTCATCAATTCATCAGTCTTAAAGGCATCGAATTTTGAAATTCTCTTGATTTTAATTTCGGTTAAGCGAACTAAATCTTCTTGAACAATAAGTCGATAAAAACTTGACGTGAAAGGCTCCAAGCCATCACCTATTGCTTGAAGAACGGCTTCCCAAGTTTCACATTCCTCAATATCTCGGTAAATGCGGTTTTCAATAAATATCTTTTCTAAAGAAGAGAATAATATCTTTTCTAACAACTCATTCTTCCTTATTTCTAATTCTTGGCGCAGCAAGTCTTTGGTTTGATCTACAGAATACTTCAATATTTCCGAGATCCCTACAAAATGAGGTTTATCGTCGATGATCACACACGCATTAGGAGAAATCGATAACTCACAATCTGTAAAGGCATATAAAGCATCTATCGTGATACCTGGAGAAATGCCTGGTGGCAACTGAATTTGAATTTCTATATCCGCTGCAGTGTTGTCGATAACTTGCTTTATTTTAATCTTGCCTTTTTCACTAGCCTTAATGATGGATTCAATCAGCGAAGAAGTCGTTGTTGCGTAAGGTATCTCTTTAATTATCAGTGTTTTACTATCAAATTCTTCAATTACTGATCTAACACGAACCTTACCTCCTCTACGACCATCATTATAATCGGTGATATCAATTTTGCCACCTGTTTGAAAGTCCGGATATAGTTTTACCGACCGGCCTTTAAGTAAGTCAATGCATGCATTGATCAGCTCAACGAAATTATGAGGCATCATTTTTGTCGATAGACCTACCGCGATCCCTTCAACTCCTTGGGAGAGCAGCAACGGGAATTTTACAGGAAACGTGACGGGCTCTTTTTTTCGTCCATCATAGGATAATTGCCAAGATGTTGTTTGCGGGTTAAATAGAACATCTAAAGCAAATTTGGATAGTCTGGCCTCGATATACCTTGGAGCAGCTGCTCCATCCCCTGTCCGCACATCTCCCCAGTTGCCCTGCATATCAATGAGCAACTCTTTTTGTCCTAGATTCACGATGGCATCTGCAATGGAAGCATCACCATGCGGGTGAAACTGCATAGTCGTACCAATGATATTGGCTACCTTATTGTAACGGCCATCATCTAATTCTTTCATTGCATGAAAGATCCTTCTTTGAACCGGCTTTAAACCATCTTCAATAGCAGGAACTGCCCTTTCAAGAATTACATAAGAAGCATAATCCATAAACCAGTTCTCATACATTCCTGTAACCGATATTACCTCATGAAGTTCTTCCTCGTCCGAATAATCAGTCATACTTTAGTAAAATCATTTCATAAAAAAACTCACAGTGGAGCCTCCATTTCAATCAATACCTTAAAAAATTCTTCTAAATAAGGAACGACTCCTGATCCGTGGTTGGCACCTTTAAAGGTGGTGAAACTAACTAAATCAGGCGCTGCACCCGATGCAATAAAATGATTATAGGTATTTAAGGAATTCAGATAAGGTACCGTAATATCAGCATCACCATGATACAAATACATTTTAGTATTTGGAATCCAGTCAAGTAAGCTGTTTTCTTCGAAATGTTTAGAAATTTCAGCATAAACACCCATATCAGGATTTGTTAGGTAGGCTTCATTAATTAATACTTTCACCGTATCATTCAATAGGTCATTGATCTCGCTATCCGTATTAATACCATCAAAAATTCCGAGAACCTTTTCGTCATATGGCGGATTAAAAATTTTGGATATTAGCTCATTATCGTATCCATAATAGGCACGATAAGCTTCCGCTATATATGCCATATAATAGGGCTGTTGATAAATTTCTTGATCAAAAAAATATGCTCTAACCCCTTTCATATCATAACCACCGGCCGCTGGAAAAGAGGCCTTTAACTCAAAGGATTCAAGGCCTTTTTCTTCAATATATTTATGCGTTGCCATTGCAACATAACCTCCCTGAGAATACCCACTTAAGTATACTTCTCCATCGGAACCTACCTTCTCCTGTTCAAGGAGTTCTTTTACCGCTTTTAACTGATCAATTACAGCCAATGCAATAGGTTCTTCAATATAATAAGGATGCATAAGTTCGGCTGAACTTCCAAATCCAATGAAATCTGGCACTAACGTAACCAGTCCGGCCGTCGCCATCCCTGCAAAAACCAATTCTTGTATATCATTTGAGGGTATTTGAGTCGGTGCTTGACTATTGGATGCAATAGTCCCATGCGCAAAAACTAAATAGCTAAATTTTTCATCAACCCCTTCGGGTATATAAACCATTCCAGAAGCTATGATTGATGCGCCTTTATACATAGTTTTATATTCAACCTTCCAAACTTGTACGTTATAGACTAGTCTGTCTAACGGAAAATCCAAACCACTCAGCGATAAAAAAAGTTTGATATCCACGGCATTTCTTGTAGAAATTAGTTCGGCAGAGATCAATTGCTCGACCAATGCTTCCTCTTCCAATACCTCTTGCATAGACTCGTCATCAGCACAAGATGCCAACATGAGTACACTCAACAGAAGTGCTTTATAGCATAAGCGTATTCTAGACGTATTACTAAAGACCGATCTCATCTAGCTCAGCTTCTGGGGTTAATAAATCCTTTTCTATTCTCAATTTATCAATGATAAATTGTTGGCGATCTGGTGTGTTTTTACCCATATAAAAGGACAATAAATCTTTTATTTTGGTCTCTTTTCTAAGGATAACAGGCTCCAATCGGATGTTTTCACCTATAAAACCAGCAAACTCATTAGGAGATATTTCGCCCAAACCCTTGAATCTCGTGATTTCAGCCTTACCACCTAGCTTCCTGATGGCTTGCTGACGCTCCAATTCATCGTAGCAATAAAAGGTTTCTTTCTTATTTCGAATCCTGAAAAGTGGCGTATCCAAGATATAGAGATGGCCATTTCGAACAACTTCTGGAAAGAACTGTAAGAAATAAGTTAATAATAGTAGTCTTATATGCATGCCATCTACGTCGGCATCTGTAGCAATGATGATTTTTCTATAACGCAAACCCTCTAATCCATCTTCAATATTCAGCGCATGTTGGAGTAAATTAAATTCTTCATTTTCATAAACAACCTTTTTGGTATGGCCATAACAATTAAAGGGTTTGCCTCTTAGACTAAAAACAGCTTGCGTCTGGACATTTCTCGTTTTGGTGATAGATCCACTAGCTGAATCCCCCTCAGTAATGAATATCATGCTCTCATTACGACGCTCTTCATCTAGCTTCTTGTCATTTAGATGAAGTCGACAATCTCTAAGCTTCTTATTATGCAAATTGGCCTTTTTGGCCCTTTCGTTTGCCAATTTCTTAATACCTGCAATTTCTTTTCGTTCGCGTTCTGATTGAATAATACGCTTAAGTAGTAATCCAGCCGCTTCCGTATTTCGATGAAGATAATTATCCAATTCAGTCTTCACGAAATCGTGAATAAAGGTTCTCATAGTTGGGCCATCGGGTGCAATTGCTTGAGAGCCTAATTTCGTTTTAGTTTGAGATTCAAAAACAGGTTCCTGAACTCTTACTGCAATGGCAGAAACAATACTTGCCCTAATATCCGCTGCATCAAAATCTTTTTTATAGAACTCTCTGACCGTCTTTACTACGGACTCTCTAAAAGCAGCAAGATGGGTGCCTCCCTGGGTTGTATATTGGCCATTTACAAAGGAATAATACTCTTCACCATATTGATTGTCATGGGTCATGGCCAGCTCAATATCCTCTCCCTTCAAGTGAATGATGGGATATCTAATGCTTTCCTCGTCTGTTTTACGCAAAAGTAAATCCAATAATCCATTTGCCGAGTGGTATTTTTTACCATTAAGATTAAGTGTTAATCCTGCATTTAAGTAGGCATAATTCCAAATTAAATTATCTAAGTAATCAGGAATGAAATTAAAGTTCTTAAAAATGAAATTATCCGGCTCAAAGGCAATGAAGGTGCCATTTCTATCAGAGGTGTTCTTTTCTTCTGCATCGGAGGTAATCACTCCCTGCTTAAACTCAGCCCCTTTAGAGCGACCTTCCCTAAATGATTGGACTTTAAAATAACTTGAAAGGGCATTTACTGCCTTTGATCCAACACCATTCAAACCTACTGACTTTTGAAAGGCTCCAGAATCATATTTTCCGCCTGTATTTATCTTTGAAACACAATCGACCACTTTCCCTAGTGGTATGCCCCTACCATAATCCCGCACCTCAACCCGATGATCGGTGACTTTAATTTCAATAATCTTACCAAAACCCATCATATGCTCATCAATGCAATTGTCGATGATTTCCTTTACCAAAACATAAATACCATCATCATGAGCTGAGCCATCTCCTAATTTACCTATATACATTCCCGGACGGAGTCGAATATGCTCTTTCCAATCTAGTGATTTTATGCTTTCTTCGGTATAGTTGGAATCAACAGCTGACATGATGATAATTAAAGGGACACTTGGTTAATAAAAATGGGAAATTATAACAAAAAAATGTAACCTGCATTACTTATCAAGAATCCAATACTTAGATTTTTAGTTTAAATAATATGTTTTAAGTAACTTATTTACAGATTATTAATTAATTAAATACTTTTTTTTGTACTCATGAAATAAATTATTAAAATACCCCAAACTAAGAGCAAGATGGGACCTAAATAGTTAAGATACTCATAACTGGAAAATTGAATATTACTTGGATTGTTGAGCACTCCCAAAAATCCAACCAAAAAACAAATATAGAAATTCACGACAACGGGCAAAGCAGCAAACCAGCCAGCGGAAAGTTCTCCATATTTATGTTCAATCAAAGGGGCCATGATTTTCAAAAGTATCCATAAGAAACTATTAATCATTAAAAAAAGGGCCGCTCCAAAATAAAAAAAATTCGTCCTATGTATGGTCGAAGCATCAGCATCTATAGAAAGTTTCACCACGGGATCGAGATAGGCATAAACCAAAGAAAGGGTGATTAGAAAAAATAAAATAGACAACAATCGAACAAAATTTACCGCTTTTAGCATAGAATTAAATTTCTTAAAGATGGAAAAATATGTTGGCAAAGCTAGGCCAATAAGTCAATCTGATCTCTAAACAATAAATATTAATCTAAGAAATCAAGATCCAATGATTTTTTGAAATTATTTCACCCTTGATCCATGTTTAAAAACCATATCAACGTCTTGCAGTAAACTGATGTATCGTAGCACATCTCCCTTAACAGTAATAATATCCGCATATTTCCCTTCGCTGATGGTTCCATAATCAGCATCTACCCCCATCATTTTCGCTGGCCAATAGGTAGCTGCTTTAATGGTATACATCGCGTCAAAATCAAATTCATTCACCCATACATCCAATTCATGCCATGTAGACTGACTATGAAATTTCATAGGTATCCCACTATCTGTTCCAACCATTAAAACAACTCCAGCATCCTTAAGTTGATTGATTTTTGTCTCTAGAGTGGGCCTACGCATAGGCGTGAGTTGAAAATATGGTAATCTTTCAGGGTGTTGAATCGAAGCTTTAATATCGGCCACGACAGAATCCGGCAATCCCAATTCCCAATCAGTTCCATCTAACGATTCAGGGTAATCTCTTAGATATTCATAATTGTAAAGTCCTTCAACAGTCGGCGTCCAATAGAGTGGACCTAAATTCATTTTAGCCGTACGTTCCCTGATAAGCTCCATGATGTCCTCTGGGTATTCTGGAGCCGAGGACAATCCTGTATGCTCAAAACAGTCTACACCTGCTTTTAATCCAATGCGGATTTCATCGGGGCGATGACTATGCGCGACAACAGTCAGCCCACCCTTATGGGCCTCATCTACAATCGCAAAGACCTCTTCCTCACCCATCTGATCTTGGTCAATCAACTTGATGCAATCTACACCAGCGTCAACCAACTGCTTGACTTTGGCCCTGGCATCTTTTACCCCATTGATCCCCCATCTAAATTGTTCCGTACCCGGGTAGGGCGTTTTTTGGATAAAAGGACCACTCATGTACAAAGAGGGGCCTGGCAGGTTACCTTTATTGATGGCATCCCTTACCGCCAAACTTTCCGCCAAAGGACCGCCCAAGTCCCTTGCACTCGTTACGCCAGCCATCAGCAGTTGATGGGCTGAAGCGGGCATAATAACCTTTTCGAAAAGTGGTGGATAGGTCTTGTCCCAATAATCGTAATCCGCATGTCCATTGATCATTAGGTGCACATGCATGTCCCATAAACCAGGCAATACAGACATCCCCTCGGTAGAGATTATTTCGGCATCTATTGGAATTTCCAACTCCCCCATCCTACCGATGGCCTTGATTCTATCCCCTTCTAAGATGATGACACTATTTAACATGGGCTTTGATCCAAATCCATCGATAAGGGTTCCTCCCACCAAAGCTTTTATTTGTGCTTCCACACCATAAGAGAAAAGAAATAACATTATGAGTGTATATTTTTTCATATCGTTTTTTTTTAAATTGAGCTGATTATTTCCTTGGAAATTAACGTTTATGTATGAGATCCGTGCTGTTTATGATGCTAAATTTAACAAACACAAACCGAATAGAAAATTCGCAAGAGACTAGCACCGTCAACTGGCGTCAGTCGTATTCACCACTCAGCTAGCACCCACAAGTAATTTTTAGCCCTAGTGATTAATTCTTTTATTTATTCAAACGCTTTCTATTGTTTCTCTTGGCCAATTTAGATACCTATCAATGATTGCCTTTAATCGACTTATACATTCTCTTAAATACTTATGCCTTGGCCAACGACTATCATAAAAATATTTTGACCTCTGGACTTGTTTACAACAACCACATCAGAAAGGAGGGCAAAGCGATCATTTATTTTAACTACAATCAGGCATTAATAATCAAAAAACAACCCTTGCAAGATTTGAGTTAGCAGGTGAGGATTAGTTATATATTTCAGCAGAAGTGACAATTGTAAACAATCAAGTAATTTGCCATCTGATCTTGTGCCTGAGCCCATATATATTCGATACGGTTGGAAGGATAATTTTGATGGAACGTTATTTAACAACATAGGCCTTCCAGCATCCTCTTTTATGTCTAAAAATAAGTGAGACGTGATTAAAATCTCTTGATACGCTCCTCTCACATTTTTTAAATTGTTGAAATACTAGAGTTTATTTAAATATTAAGCGAGCTTTAGATCGAATTTACCATTCTATTTATAGGGCTGTAACAAAATTAACAGGTTGCTTATCTAGAAGATGACTGAGTTTTAATGAACGACAAATGGCTAATATTTTGCTTAAGATCAGGAATTGTTTCAAATATTCAATAATCAAAATGAAAAACATCTTTATATTTTATAGTTTCATCTTTTGTCATTTTGCAATGAGTCAAAAGGACCCAACCCTTACCTGGTGGAACCCTACGCAACATCCGTTTCAAGTCTTAGAAGGTCAGGCTTGGCCTGATGAAGTTCAAGCCCCTTACGATCGACTTCCTTATCGAACTTTCGACCAAATAGCTCCAGA
>TARA_B110000503_G_scaffold1165_1_pt1 | contig 9993 bp, 8 predicted proteins | sample TARA_B110000503 | Tara Oceans TARA_B110000503 (sample SAMEA4397472) | marine metagenome | biome: Polar Biome; feature: [SRF] surface water layer (ENVO:00010504); material: water (ENVO:00002006), including particulate matter (ENVO:01000060) such as... | depth 5 m
TAGACAACCTATCTGTGAACAACATCACAGCTGCTGGAGTAGTCTTCTCTGATGGAACTCAGACACTTAATGGTATTCCATCAATCACACCAATTGCTGGCAAGACAGGATCGTACACTCTATCTTCTCTAACAGAGCGTGACTCACTTATTGAGGTAAACTCTGGTTCTGCCTCAACAGTAACAATTCCAGAAGATTCTACTCTAAACTTCCCAGTGGGAACAACTTTGGATATCTTGCAAACTGGAGCTGGTCAGGTTACAATTGCTGGTGCCTCAGGAGTTACAGTTAATGCAACTCCAGGACTTAAGCTACGTACCCAGTGGTCATCTGTAACTCTTCTAAAGAGGTCAGCAAACCTTTGGGTTGTCTATGGAGACACAGCAGCCTAAATAATATTAAAGATACATAATTAAGGAGAAATAAATGGCAGTAGGTAAGAATGCAGGGGCAAACTCGCAAAGTTCAAATGACTTTTTGTTGCCACACGCACCAGTAAGCGTAAGTGCTACTAACGTTGGGACAGGAAGGGCATATGATGATGGAGCAGCTTCTGTATCCTTCACATTGCCAGCTGCCTCACCAGCAGCAGATACGTTTACGGTAGTTGCATCTACTGGGGAAACAGCTACAGGATCATCTTCGCCAATTGTCATTGGTGGCCTTGCTTCTGGAGCTGTTCCTACATTTACTGTTTCAGGCACAAATGAGTGGGGTACTGGAGAGTCTTCTTCGGCATCAAACTCAGTTACTGTAACAACAGTACCAGCAACCATGTCTTCTCCAACAGTATCTAGCCCTACTCCATCTGCTAGTGCAAACACAGCAGGAACAACAACAGACGATGTGTCTTGGACAGCACCTGCAACTGGCGGAGTAGCAATTACCCAGTATAGATGGACATCGTCTGACGGCAAGACTGGAACTACCACAGGAACTTCTGTAAATGTTGCCCAAGAGGGTGGAACTGCTCAAACATATAGTGTTAGGGCCGAGAACGCAAATGGTAGTGGAGTATATTCTTCCGACTCAGCGTCAATTACAACATTTAGCTTTACTCCGTTTAGCTTTGTTCCGTTTGGTGCTTTTGGCTTTACACCATTTAGCTTTACACCATTCAGCTTTGTTCCGTTTAGTGCTTTTGGCTTTACTCCGTTTGGGTTTGTTCCCTTTGGTGCATTTGCATTTACACCATTCAACTTTATTCCCTTTGGTGCATTTGGCTTTACACCATTCAACTTCACTCCAAAGGTAAGAGTAGTATAATACTTTCTTATGCTATAATTGATTAGCATAAAGAATGGAGTATGATTTGGAACAGTATGATCCAAAAGTAAGTAAGAGTCTTTCCCCAGAGCCTCATAGGTTTTTTGAGTATACTCTAAATAATGACCTAGACTCTCTGGTCAAAGAGCTGCTTGTGAGATACGATCAGATTGCAAACAAAGAGATTGCTGGAGTTACGGACGTAACAGAAAAAGATATCTTTTTAGACTCCAATAGCGTATCCACTATTAAGTGGAGCCAGTACAATGTCTTTCAATTCAATATTCCAGGTGTTAGATCGCTATTTTCAGCGGTATCAAAGATGGTGCAGGAAGCATCAGAGTACTATAATAAAAACTTTGAAGACCAGCAGTATATGGTACAGGGATGGTTTAACGTAAACTATACTAAAAATGGTAAGCTTCCATGGCATGACCACTCTCCACAGGGAGCACCACTATTTCATGGATACTACTCAGTATCTGCTGAGCCGTCAGAAACACATTACTTTGCAAACGGCGATCACAAGGTAAACCATAACGTAAACAATAAAGCAATAATGTCTGAGATGGGACATTCGCACGCAATGGGTGAATGGGACTGGGAAGGTCCAAGAATAACAATTGCCTACGACATTGTTCCGCTATCATATTTGATTGAAAACGAAGTAGAGGAGCAACATTGGATTCCACTGAACTAAAAAAAGAGCATAAGTTTTTTACAAAAGATCTAGACCTTGATCTGGATTCCGTGTTTGAGTATGTAGAAAAGCTAAACGAATCAATGCTTGAAGGAAAGTTTCCTAATATATCTAAAGAGCTTGCAGCTGAAAGAAATGAATCAAATGGTATGGCAACTTCGCTGTCCACACACTACAATATTTTTACAATGCCAAATGGTGAGATCTATGATCTATATATAGCACTCAGAGAAACAACAATTAAGGCTTGCGACTACTATGGCATAGACTTTAAGAAAGCAAAGTTTCAGATATCTGGTTGGTTTAATTATGATCAAATTGATAATTATAATGAGCCGCCAGATGAAGAAAGGTTTTTTCATGAGCACTATGGTGGTAAAGGGTTCCCAGATTTTCATGGGTACTACTCTGTAAAATCAGAACCATCTAACACTCTTTACAGGGTGGACGATAAAGAAGAGATTACTTACGTAAAAAATAAAAACAACAGACTAATCCTTTCTGAAACTGGTCACCCACATACACGTGGATCATGGAAAGGACCTGGCAACAGAGTAACCATTGCATATGATATCATACCGCTAAAAGCTATCTTAGAAAGGACAGGAACTTTTGGAACAGCAACCTGGATACCGTTATAAAAAATTTATTTGCAAGCTAAGGGGGCACAGTATTACAATGGCACAATGTCCTGTAACTTTTGTTAAAGCTTATACTTGTAACGTGTGCGGACCACTTGAGAAGCACGAAACTAATAAAATGTCCTTCAACTAATGCTATAATAGGTTAGATATCTATTAGGAGAACTAACTTTGACAGTTCAAAGAATTACCCTTAGGCGTGGCACTGCTGAGCAGTGGACAACCGCAAACCCTATTCTTGCATTTGGTGAGCTAGGCGTTGAGATTAGGATAGACGGATCAACTGGCTTTAAGCTAGGAGATAATGCAACAGCATGGGCAGACCTACCATACTTTGAGAGCGGAAGCTTCTCTGATTACCTAACAGCTCAATCTGTTGGACAGCCAAGCGGTTTAGCAGAGCTTGACGTAAATGGGCAGGTACCAATAACACAGCTTGCAAATGCAACAACTGACGCAGCATCTGCCATATCTGCTCATAATCTAGATACAACAAGCGTTCATGGAATAGCAGACACATCTGCTCTAGCAACAAAAGAATATGTAGACAGCGTTGCTGCTGGAATTGTGACTAAGCCATCTGTAGAAGCTGCAACTACAGAAAACCTTTCTTCAACTTATGACAACGGCACCCTTGGTGTCGGAGCGACCTTAACATCAACCACTAATGGCATCTGGCCAGGAGTTGACGGTATAACTTCTGGTTGGGTCCAGTATGATGGCATACTCGTAAAGGATCAAACAAACGCTTTCGAAAATGGAAGATATGTTTTGCTTAACTTAGGATCTGCTACTACTCCTTGGGTATTGCGTCGCTGTAGTCTATGTGACACAGCTGATGAAATTCCAGGAATGTATATATTCGTAAAAGCTGGATCTCAAGCTGGTGCTGGATACGTAGCTTTAGTGGCTGATCCAAACACCTTTACTGTTGGTGTAGATTACATAACTATGACACAGTTTGCTGGAGGACTTTCAGTAACTGGTGGCGTTGGTATATTAGTAAGCGGAACACAGATTTCTATTGATGAGGCCGTTACTGCAAAGCTTTCTTCTCCAACATTTTCTGGAACAGTTACCGCTCCAACGATATCTAGTACAAACATAACTGCTTCAACGGTTACTGCAAGTCTAACTGGTACTGCAAGTAATGCAAGCAAGATAGACAACAGAAAGCTATTCGTTCAAGCCTCTAGCCCAACAAGCGGTATGGTCTCTGGAGACATCTGGATTAAAACTTCTTAGGTAATATATGACAGTTTATTCTTTTACTGCAAGTAACATAACTCAGACAAGCGTTACCCTTAGCTATAGCTATTATAATAATCAAAGCATGACAATCATGCTTACTATATGGGACGGCGATCAGTTAGGGTATCGCCTTTCATCTCCAAACGTCTATTCCCCATATTATGCTAGAAGTTTTGGTAATGCCACTAGCTATAATGCATCTGTTACAGTTACTGGGCTTACACCAGGAACATATTACCAGTTTGTTCTTTCTACCAACAAGAATACGGGGTCATACCCGTTCGACCCAGACTATACTGTAATGTCTGGACAGTGGTACCCCCTCGAGCTTGATGCAGTCTATGTGACAACAACTTCATCTCCGCCTAGCTGGTCGAATAGTGCTGCCAATGGCTTCGCAAGGGTAGGAACATATTACTCAAGCTCAATCAGTGCTAGCAATGCAACGTCTTATTCTTTTAGCAATCTTCCACCTGGCATAACTCAGAGCGGCAGTTCTGGATCTATATCTGGCACACCCACAACTACTGGATCATACTTAGTCTCTGCTTCAGCTAGCAATTCTAGTGGAAGTAGTATAAGCAGCCAGTTTTATATAGATGTGTATCCCAGATATCCTTCATGGATAGATCAGACAGTATCTACAAGCATGAGGAAAGGCACAGGCTACTCTGACCAGGTAAGCGCTAACTATGTAAGCTACTATAGCTCAAGTGGTACTTTTCCTCCAGGAATATCGTTCAATACATCTAATGGTGTTCTTTCAGGAACACCAACAACTGTTGGCACATACACTTTTACGCTACAAGCCCTAAACTCAAGCAATGAGGGTATAGCAACGTCAAGCTTCACTGTTACAGTTAAGAATCCACTACCAGTTTGGGTAGATCAGACGATATCGACATCCTTTACTGTTGGTTCTTCATATTCAGATTCTATATCTGCCACAGACGCCTCGTCATACTCCACTTCATCTGGAACGTTACCAAATGGTGTAACCTTAAACTCTTCTACAGGATCTTTGTCTGGTACACCGACAACAGCTGGAAGCTATAGCTTTACTCTAGCAGCACAGAATGCAGATGCAGAATACATATACACAGCTGCCTACTCTGTAACGGTAGATGATCCAGGTGGAAAGATGTGGGTTTTTGATGGCTCTAATTGGGTTGAAAGAGAGCCATACTATTATAACGGTGTCAACTGGAACAACCGTGGCGTAATGTACTACTATGATGGATCAACTTGGCAAAAAGCAGCCCAGTAGTATGATAAAATAGGGTAGGAGAATTATGTCACAGTCATCTAACTTGTATGCAGAAAAGGTGTTTTCAGAGCACCCAGTAGCACTATGGCCTTTTGACGATGAAGTTCAGTACCTTTCTTTTTTAACTATTCCTCAAAAAAGATTTGACGGTTGGACCGTCTCTGGAGGAGTTATCGAATCTTCTTCACCACTAGGACTAAACATTCCAATTAAAAGCTCTCAGACTGTAAAGGCATCATCAACATCTTCATCACAGATATCTATGGTAAGCCCAAACATTATATCTGCTAGCTCGCTAGACCAGGATAAAGAGACATTCTGTGTTTCGTTGTATCTACTTGCAGAGAGCTCATCTATAGAATCTGTAGACATAGGATATCAGTATACTGATTCTGGAGAAGTAGAGATCTTAGAAAACTTTTCGATATCAGCTACTCAAGTCTGGTCATTCTTGTCAAAAACTTTTACAATACCAAACACCACAGAGGACATTAGGATAGTTGTACAGATAAACATGTCTACTGCTGGAGACTACTCAGCATACGTGAATGGGCTAAGCTTTGGTCAATGGTCAGAAAACTTTGCTACATCAACTAGCGGAACAACTCCACTTTTGCTAGAGGCATACGAGAACGTTGCTCTGCCTAGCCTAAAAGCATTCCCAGCATCCGCATATGGACTAATTGGTAAGAATGCATATTACCTAGCATCTGATAATTCTTTTGTCAGCTATAACGCTGGTTTTCCAATAGTCTATGGCTCTAACAATTTAACAAAGATTAAGCAGAACGGATCTAACCCATCCCTGATATTCCCTGGATTTGGATTCCTAAATGATGCTGGTAGATACAAGACCTTGACGCTTGAGTTTTGGCTCCGTGCAATTCCAAAGAGCTATACTCCATTTAGGATAGTGGGGCCAATCTCTTCTACTGACGGCCTATACATAGACGGAGAATTCATAACCTTAAAGATTGGAGATAACTCTTCATCACACTTTATTGGTAATTGGGGTAGGCCAATGCTAATAGATATCATAATTTCTGATGGGGAAGCAACACTACTCATAAATGGAGATAGCGTAATCTCATTATCTTTTAATAGCTCCACAATAGAGCTACCACTTAATATTAACAAGAGCTTTGGATCCTTAAACTACAATAAAGAACAGGATTGGATTGGAGTGTACGGAAGCGACAACCTATCTGTGTTTGATATGGAGACAGTTGCAATCTATAGCTATACAGTTTCATCAATTGTGGCTAAGAGAAGATTTGTGTACGGTCAGGGAGTTGAGTTTCCAGAATCTTCTAATACTGCATTTGGAGGAAGCTCTGTGCTTATTGACTACAAGGTTTCAGAGTATGCAAACAACTATCTGTATCCAGACATGGCAAGATGGAATCAGGGTATAACAGAAAATATCTCTACAGGCAACAGTACATTGTCTGCCCCAAGCTATCAGCTACCAGCAACAGTATTGAAAAGTGCTAGCCAGTCAGAGTGGCTCGCTGCCTGCCAAGTAGCTAATGACTCATCCACTGACCCAAAGAAATTTGTTGACCTATCTTTGGCTAGCTCAGATGGAGGATATTTTCTATTTGAAGATCTTGGAGTTCTTAGTGAAACACTTAAAGCTTTTTACGCAGTCTTTAGGTCTACGGTAGACACAGAGCAAACTCTAATTTTGGTAGAAGACAAGGTTACTAAAAACTCATTTAGGGTGTCTGTACTTGGCACAGAGATTAGGTATGTGCTTCAGTATGACGGAAAAGAAACATCTGTAGTGTCAGAGGCTCAGCACACAGTTGGTCTTGCCTTCGCAGCAGGCGTAGACATAGATAGTTTCTCCAGCTCTTATGGATCAAACCTAGCGACGTTTTTTGGTTCAATCAATAGGTTAAGGATGTACGTTGGTGGAAACCCAGGATTTGTAAATACGTTTGTTGGTAAAATATACAGGGTTGGGTTTTCCACAAAGAGAAATCTATTGAAGATATCAAGCTTGTTCTCAGAAAACGGAACAACCAAGAATGACCTTAACGTGTTTGACATCTATGGATCTGGGGAAGAGATTTATGGCGGAGACTATGATACCACAGTCCAAGACTTTTTAGACGGAGGAACTGCAGACTCTTTTCAGAGCTTTCAACTGTATGACCACGTAGCAAGCTATACGATGACTCCAATAGAATACTTGGGTAGTTTTTCAATAGATATTGCAACAGACTCTTCTTGGCAAGACTACATTCCACTAAAGTATTTTGGTAAAAACGTTAATAACATAAATTCACAGCAGGAATATCATCTAGACTATCTGCAGATAAATGTTGATAACCCCACAATATATTCTGTTGTGTCTAATAAGTTTGACAACACTGGTGCAAACGTAAAGACCTATGTCTCTTTTCAGTATCTTGCATCTGGTGCTAACATCCTATCTGAAAATCTAACAGCAGTTGAGCTAGCTCCAGAAAACAAAGTTATATATCCAGGAGACTCTTGGCTTACAACAAAGTATGAATTCGTCAACGGAATGGTCGTGTATCCGCCCAAGGGGCAGGACTTTTCAAGGTTAGCAATCGTTTTACACGTTGATATGCAGATTGATGGGGTATTGGGACGTCCCGTAAGCGTCAAAGGCCTCCAGATCGCCTCACAGGCCCTGCAAAGGGATAGTCTGACGCCCATTGGCACTAGGTTTGGTAATAACATATATCCATACATACTTCGTGGCATTTATTACGACTATGATGCTAACAACCCAGTTGAGATATACAAGAACAGCTCTCCATACATGTACTTAACAGATAGCTCAGGAATAAGCTTGGTTGGAGATATTGGATCATCTAGTCGTGGTATTAGGATTCCAGTCAATAGCCAACAGACTCCATCCTTTGAAGTAGGAGCAGTGCAGGGGCTGGTTAAGTATAATAAAGATTCTTTTCCGTCTTTGCCAGAAAAGGTATTCTCAATAAACGGTAGGACAGAGACAATAAGTGTTTACGTTGTAGCAGATAACGCTACGGGAACAAGAGGGCGTCTATATTTTGAGGATGAAAATGGAGATTCCCCTGGCGGACTTGTCTCTTATATTAATGGTAAGTTTGTCAAAGACTCCTACGTTAATCCACAAGAGTGGTTCATGCTTGGTATGCAATTTGCGATAAGCCTTGACTTTGGTTCTTTTACTGGAGACATTAGCTCTACTGGAAACATGGCAGTAAACGTAATGTCAGCTTATAGGCTATCCACTGAGCAGTCAGCAATCACTACTAGATTTAGGTCATGGTCTGAGCTAGAGGAAATTCTTGCAGGAGAAGGTATCAATTCTGCAGTCTGGGGAGACCTATTAGACCACATTCCACCCATTACTTGGGCTAATGTGCTATATGTTCCAACAGTTAAGACCTATCTGGTTGATCTAGAGGCAATCTATAAAGCATATACTGGCACTAATAACTTTATTGTAAACGATAGCAGTACACTAGTGTTCAAAAATTATGCTTATAGAGCATATTCTGGTATCTCGTGGGATAATCGAGTTATCTCTCCTATATAATGTGGTATACTTGTGTTCATGGAGAAACCAGAAAAGAAAGATTTATTTGAAGAGGCCCTTAGCAAAGCTAAGCTAACTCTTGTCAAGCCCAATGGATATGCTTGGGGAACTTACGTATGGAAAAAATCAAACGGTAAATGGTTCACTGACGGCAACGGTAACGTATTAAACATTCCATCCAACAAGGGTGACGAAAACCAGATTTCAAAGTTAAAGGCAGCAGCAGCTCATCATGGAGAAGCTGATGGAAGCCCTTACTTCATGCCAGGAACTAATAGAATTACAGACGAAGAATACTCAGAGCAGATGGACAGAATGAAACAGGGTCTGATTCCATCAATGAATGATTTGGGTGCTGTCATTGCAGCTAAGCAGACATTGTCTGCATACGGAGATGAAGGCTAGTGACTGAAAGAAACGAATACGTAATTCAAGCAAGCATGCCAGATAAAGAAAAATCTGTAGACGAGTTTAGTGGTAAGGATCCGTTTAGCAAAAGCTGGGACAGCCTAAAAGGTTTCTCTGGACTAACCGCTAATTTTAAAAGAAGGACCTCAAGAGTCTCAAAGTCTTTTACTGCCACCACTGACGCATACCTAAATACTGCTCTTGCAGTAAGGACTGGAACTGGAGCACAGTCTAAAGAGATTAATCCAGGATCAGTATTTCACAATGGCTACGGATTGTTTGATGTAATTACCCCACCATGGAACTTATATGAGCTAGCAAACTATTACGACACATCTTTTGCAAACCACGCAGCCATTGACGCCAAGGTAGAAAACATTGTTGGGCTAGGCTATGACTTTGATATGTCCAAGAGGACAATGCTTAAGCTTGAAGTAAATGAAGATACAGATGCTGTATCTCGTGCTAGAAAAAGAATTGAAAGAGCAAAAGTAGAGCTTACGGATTGGCTAGAAAACCTAAACCTTGACGACTCATTTACTCATACCTTAATGAAGTTTTACACAGATGTCCAAGCAACTGGAAATGGATACATAGAGGTTGGTCGTAAGACAAATGGCGACATTGGTTATGTAGGACACATACCAGCAACCACTATGCGTGTTAGAAGGCTAAGAGATGGCTATGTTCAAATCATTGGACAAAAGGTTGTCTATTTCCGCAACTTCGGGGCAAAGAATAAAAACCCTATAACAGAAGACCCAAGACCAAATGAGATTCTTCACTACAAGGAATACTCACCGCTAAATACTTTTTACGGTATACCAGACATCATGGCTGCCCTGTCGGCCCTGCATGGAGATCAATTGGCTAGTCAGTATAACCTAGACTACTTTAG
>TARA_B110000503_G_scaffold49702_1_pt1 | contig 9992 bp, 8 predicted proteins | sample TARA_B110000503 | Tara Oceans TARA_B110000503 (sample SAMEA4397472) | marine metagenome | biome: Polar Biome; feature: [SRF] surface water layer (ENVO:00010504); material: water (ENVO:00002006), including particulate matter (ENVO:01000060) such as... | depth 5 m
TTGACTAACTCTTTGTAGAGCGGGTGGCGCTTCCGGCCGTTAACGTCTGCCTTTTCAAGCATCGGGAAGGTAATGCCCCAGGTTGTCGAGCAGTAGTCAGAAATGTCTTCGCTGGTTTTTAGTTCCTGCATAAAAGACCCAGATGGAACACCTAGAACAGTGAATCCCCTCGAGGAATACTTTTTCTGCAGCGCCTCTAGGGTTTCGTATTGCGGTGCTAGTCCGCACCTTGAGGCAACATTGACCACCATAAGAAGGTCACCGGAAAAATCGTGGACGTTCTTTTTAGATCCATCCAACATTGTCAGTTCGTGATTTAGAAGCATGTCAATTAACAACAGCGCTGCGGGCAAACTTATTTCATGATCGCTACTAGCTGACGGAGCCGGCTTCAGTCTGGCTGTCGAGCTAACGTAAGCAACGCCTCGGTCGCCACCACGAGTGCGCACTTGTGCGAGACAAGGATGTTGCCTTTACCTCACACCTATGATGCCGGCACCGATCACCACCGTGTTGACCTTCATGTCTCGGGGAGCCAGATCTTCATCGCGGTGACGCCAGCACCGTTTCCCCACGTGGCGTAAGGTCGCAGCACTAAAGGCGTGGCGCTCGGCCTGGACGCCGCGGGGTTGTCCGTCGCGCGTTCGTATAGAGCAAGCGCTGATGCAGGCGCGTCCAACTCTCTCACCTCAAGGTGCAGTAACGGCGCGATCTCGCCGTTGAGCCCTTCGACGGTGCGCGGCACGACGCCAGGCACCAGAACTACGCGCTCAATGTCCACGATATTGTCGACCTGATCCGCGCAGTACACTAACGGCCCTCTGATTATCGCTGTCGAGCCGCGCAGCGCATCGACCCCAGGATTCGCTCGCCACAGGGTGGCGGCCATCGGAAGGTCGATGTCGATTCTGCATGCCGTCTTGAGCGCTCCCACGCGCAACCATCCCGCCTCTATGAGCGGTTTCAACTCCACTCCATCTACGCGCACACTAATCCGCCCGTCGGCCCAGTCCGGGACTCGCACCGCTAGTGTCGCGCCACCGGGGTCACCCTCGACCGTAAACGTGAGCTGGCCGTCACTAGGGAAGGCCGTCGACATCTTCAGAAGCCCGGAGTCCCCGGGTAGAGGAACCGTGGCATTGCCAAAGTTGGCGACCTGTATCTCATGGCCGCGTCGTGCGAACATCAGGTGTTCCAGCGTTGCGAAGACCCGCATGATGTTCGGAGGACAGCAGGCGCATGCATACCACCCGAGTCGTGAACCAGCCGACTCCTGCTGGCTCGCTCCATGGTCGCTACGGAGCTGGAGCGGGTTACTGTAGAAGAACTTGTCTCCCTCACGCGAAACCCCTGCGAGCACAACATTGTATAAGCAGCGCTCGAGCACATCTAGGTACCGCTTCTGGCCATCGTTGAGGTACATGCGCCACGCCCAGCCGACGAGCGCGATGCCCGCGCACGTTTCCGCGTACGCCCGTTCGCTAGGCAACTCGTAAGCGTCGCCAAAAGCCTCGTCGCGGTGACGAGATCCTGTGCCTCCCGTGATGTAGAGACGGTGGGCAACCAGATCATCCCACTGCCGTTGCAAAGACTCCCACTGTGCGGCATCCCCAGTCTCGAGACAGACGTCGGTAACCCCCGTGTTTAAGTACAGTGCTCGAACTGCGTGGCCGCGCATGACATTTGTCTCGAGAACGCCCACATCGTCTTGGTAGTACTGCGAACCGAAATCTCCATTGCCGATGAATCCACTCCCACGACGACGTATGAAGGCCTCTGCGAGTCTCAGTGCCGGCTCGCTCCCAGACACCCGATACAACTCTACGAGCGCTGTCTCGATCTCGGGATGACCGCAGTACACGGGACTGTCGTTATCGCCGAACATTTCCAGGACGTATGCGACGTATCGTTCGGCAACCATCAGCAACCGTTCGTCGCCCATGGCGCGTGCGCCCGCAATCGCGGCCTGAATGAGGTGACCGAGGCAGTACAACTCATGGCCGTGAGCGAAATCGCTCCAGGGTTTCCCGAAGGGTTCGCCGAGCTGGTAGGCCGAGTTAAGGTAACCGTCGCTGCGTTGGGCTTCACTCAACAAGTCAGCCGTATCCGAATAGAACTTGCGGAGCTCGGGTTGATCGGAATGTCCGAGCTCCCATGCCACGGCTTCCAAAGTCTTGAAGAGATCGGAATCCGCAAACCTTGGGCCCTCGAACGGCCCCGAGTGGGCACCAGTAAGCCGTCGGATATTTCGCAGGTTGCCCGCTTGCTCCAACATCCGAATGCCGTGAAGAATCGTCACCGTACGGTTGCGCGCCGCGAGATCAGCATGGAATCCGGGCTCGAACCGCACACCGTCTAATGGCTGGACCAGCCCCCGAGCTGTCCGACCGATAGGCCCCACGCCCGCGTGGCGCCTACTTGCCCCGCTCAATCTTTCAACGATCCCGCAGCCAGACCGCCCGTGATGTAGCGCTGGAAGACAAGGAACACGACAATCAGGGGAATCGTCACAATCGTTGACGCGGCCATGAGAGGTCCCCACTGTGTACCGTAGAGCCCGATGAAGGAGTTCAAGGCAACTGTAACGGGCTGCATCTCGCGCTGCGTCGTAAGGGTCAATCCGAAGACGAACTCTCCCCACGCCATGACGAACGCCAAGACTCCCACCGTCACGAGACCAGGTCGCACCAGGGGCAACACGATGCGCACAAACGCCGTAAAGCGCGACGCGCCATCGATGGCTGCCGATTCTTCGAGCTCCTTCGGAATCGTGAGATAGAACGGCCTCAATACGATTACGGCGAACGGAATCGTCCCCACCGAAACAGCCAAGATTAGACCCAGATAGGTGTTCACCAATCCCCACTGCGAAAAGAGAACGAACATCGGCAACGCCAGGTTGATTGCCGGTAGCATCTGCGCAAGAAGGAACGGAAACATCAATAGCGCGGTCCACCGCAGACGAAAACGGGCGAGGCCGTAGGCCGCCGGAGCTGCTAGAAGCAGAGTCAGAAGGGTGGTGCCCAAACTGATGATTGCACTGTTTCCGAGCGCCCGTTGCATGGTTGGATTATCGATCAGCGCGGTCACGTAGTTTCCAAACTCAAGAGGATTCGGCACCCATATTGGCGGGCTCGAAAAGAGCTGATCAGGCGCCTTGAGAGACGTCGATACGAGCCAGAAGAGAGGGAACAAAAACAGACCTACCACAGCGATCGCGATCGCTGTGAGGTGCCAATTCGGGCGATCGGACGAGAGCCGCAGCTTGGGCGATTTGGCGATCTTCGACGAGACCCACGTTTTTATGGTCGTTGTTACCTGCGGACGAGTGCTCATAGTGTGGTCTCCTCGCGCCTGCGGAGCCAGAGATATACCACTGACAACAGCAACGGAATGATCAGAAGTACGTTCGCGGCCGCCGCGCCGTCCCCAAAGCGAAAGAATTCGAAAGACAACTTGTAAACCTCGATAGCAAGAACATTGGTCAACCCAGCCGGGCCACCCGCCGTCATCACGTAAATCAAGTCGAACACCTTGAACGTGTGTACGAAACCTAGCAGCAGCGTGATCGCGACTACTGACCGCATCATCGGGAGCGTAATCTTCCAGAAACGTTGCCACGCCGACGCGCCATCGAGCTGTGCTGCTTCGTACAGTTGCTGAGGGATGCCTTGCAAGCCCGCATACAAGAGCATCATGTGGAACGGAATACCGATCCAGATATTCGTAATGATGACGCCGATCAACGCCGTATCCGGGTTGACCAGCCATGGCTCCGTGGATGATATGCCGATTAAACCGAGAAAGGCGTTAAGCAGTCCAAAGCTACCACTGAGAATCCAGAGCCACAGGCTCCCTGCCACCACAGCAGGAAGCACCCAGACGCCGAGCATGAGCGCCCGCAGGAGTCCCGACAAGGGAAAGCCACGATTGAAGAAGAGCGCGAACATGAACCCGATCGAGTGCTGGAAGACCAGAGAGCCGAGGGTGAAGACGACCGTAATGACCAGTGACGGGACGAACCTCGGTGACGAGATGAATTGCGTGTAGTTCTCGAGCCCGACGAACGGTGCTCCGCCCGACAAAAAATTGCCAACGTTCACCTCGAACATACTTAGGTTCATGGTGTACCCGAGTGGGTACACCATGAACACGAAGAGGAACGCCAGCGCCGGCAGCACGAAAGAGTGCTTGCTCAAGCTATTTAGCCAGCGGCGCTTTAGTTTAGTACGCGCACTTCGGGGGGCCGGCACCAGGCCGACCTCCCGAAGTTTGGAGCGTGTGTCGATGGGCACTATGGCAGTAGTGGCTTGATCGCGCTCGCGGCTGTTTTGAGGGCGTCGCTCGACGAAGCGGCCCCAGTCAAGCGCGCTTGGATCGCGACCACTACCTGGTCTGCGATCTCCGCGTAAGCGGGTCCGTAGGCACGGGGCTTGGCCACCTGCAACTGCTCAGCGAAGAGGTTCATGATATCGTTGCCCGGGTAGGGGTCAATGTCGTTTCGGGTCGACAGGCTCCCCCCAGCGATGACCATTTCTGAGACGTTCTCCGGCTTCTGGAGCCACTTGAGCAAGTCCCACGCGGCAACCTCGTTCGGGCCCGTCATGATCATGTAGTTCTCACCACCGGTGACCGAGGCATCTACCTTCCCCGCCGGCAGTAAGGCGACACCATAGTCGATATTCGGTGCGTCGGAGGCAAGGAACGGCAGCTGCCATGGACCATTGATCATCATCGCGGCACGGCCCTCAGCGAACTCTATAGCAACCATCTTCTGGTCCCAGTTGAGTGCCTCTTTAGAAACGCTGCCCGCGTCAACCAGGCCCGCCCAGTAGTCGAGCGATGCCGCGGCATCATCAGACGTGAGGTCGTAGAGATCGGCACCGCTCTGCCACAGAGCCGGCAGGAATTGGAACACTGCCTGCTGGTTGTTGATAGCCGAGTACGCGAATCCGTAGGTGTCGGATGTCGTCAGTGCAGCAGCGGTTGCTTCCATCTCTTCCCATGTGGTTGGAGGCGTTAACCCTGCCGCATCTAGTAGCTCCTTGTTGTAGAAGAGCGCGAGGGTGTTGGCAGATGCCGGCAGACCGTAGACGCTGCCGTTGTAAGACGCCGATGCGATGACTCCGGGCGCGTACTGGTCGAGTTCGCCCCACTCCGCGAGTTGCTCGTCGAGGTTGACTGCGACGCCGAGTTCTGCGAACTGCTGGTGGTCGGGCCCGTTGATAATGACGACATCAGGCAGCGAGCCCGCGCCGGCCGACTGCAGGATGCTCTGCTTGAGGTCGGCATAGGCAATGAACTCCCGATTGATCGTGACGGTGCTGTTCTCCTCCTGGTACTTGTCGAGAAGTCCCTGAAGGGCCTCGGACGCCGAACTTCCTTCTTGGTAGTAGTCCCACCACGTCAATGTAACAGGGGCAGGGGCCCCGTTCGAACCGGTGGCGACTGGTTCAGTGGGGGTGTTGGTGGCACCTCCGGGTGTGCAAGCAACGAGACCTGCGGTAAGCAACACTGCTGCCGCGAGGAATGCACCTCGACGGATACTCCGGTTAGTTTCACTGTGGTTAGTTTCACTGTGTGACATGTGTCGTTTCCTTTCATCGTGGATCGAATGAACTGCATTTGTGGTTACTTGCTGTGTTTCCTGTCAGGTGGTGCGTGGATAAGTTTTAGGGGCGACTGGCGCGGCTATCGGCGCAGGTGAGTGTCTAGCCACGCTCGCGACTTCGTTAGGCCGTCGGTGAGCGAGGCGTCCGACTCCTCGTCGACGCACAGCCAGCCGTCATAGCCGACATTCGAGAGCGTGGAGAGGATCGCGGCGAGGTCGAGAGTTCCCTCGCCGAGCAGGCGCCACTTATCGTCGCCGAAGTCCTTGAGGTGGATGTTGTCGATGATTGGGGCAAACTCCTCGATGAAGGCGGGGATATCGTTCACTCCGCTCTTCGCCAAGTGACCTGTGTCGACGGTGAGCCCGACTACACCGCTCTCTATTGCGCCCCAGAACTCGCGCACATCGCTCGGAACCATTACCGGATGATCGAAGTGGTGATGGAGGGAGAGCCCAATTCCTGCGTCACGCGCTCTCTTGCCATGTTCGGCTAACTGCTTGGCGATTGCCACACGCATGGCAGAGGTCACGCCCTCGCGTGAACGGTTATGGCAGAAGACCACCATCTCGGAACCGACGTGTATTGCGAAGTCGATCACGTTCGCAAGTCGGTCATCGTCGAGGTCGTCGTAGTAGACGAGGACCCCGGCTGCGCCGGGCTGGCCTGCCGTGATCTTCGTGAACTCTTCCGGAGTCTGCAACCAGGGCAGGAACTGCCCGGTCTTCAATTGGAGGGCGTCGTACCCTGACGTTCGAAAACTGCTAATCAGGAGATCGAACTGGTCAGGGGCGGTGGGCTTGGAAAATGCAGTTCTCATGACAAGACTCCTTCGTTGAATCGGATGACGTCACCCGATGTGCTGGCGGCGTAGGCCGCCTCGAGGAGCGACAGAGTCCGGAGGTTATCGGTACCTGAGTTGGGCGGCTGCCCTCCAGCCTCGATAGCGGTGAGTAAATCGTCGAGACCGAGGAACGCCGACTCGGGCTTCCCCTCGCCAGCCCAGGGGTTCAAGACCGTCTCGGTTCCGCTCGCTGCGTGAATCTCGAGATGGTTGTAGTCGAACAGAAGCGTGCCTGTCTCCCCGATGACAATCGTCTCGATCCGCTCGACGCGGCTTGAGAAGCTCTGGGAGTAGTTGACACCGACATCGCCGAACCTCACGTGGATGGATGCGTCCGTTTCGCCAGCCGCTTCCATTGCCGCCGAACGATGTGTAGTGGCGACGAGCCAATCGGCATCGCGATCGAGAATGAAGCGAAACCCATCAAGCCAGTGCACGCCCATTACTGAGAGCGCATGATGTTTCTGCTCGGCGCGCCAGCCAGTTACCTCACGCCACATGAGTTCGCGGTGATCGATTGATAGGACCTGCCCGATGCGCCCTTGGCGGATCGCGTCCCTCGCGTGCCCGAAAGCATAGTGATAACGGAAGTTCTGGTCTACCGCGAGAGTTACCCCCGCTCGATCGGCGACATCGACGATTTTCATTGCGCTTGCGACACTGTCGGCGAGAGGCTTCTCGACGAATAGGTGCTTGCCTGCGGCCGCCAACTGCTCGACCGCCTCCAGGCGAACGTGACTCGGAGTGCACACAACCGCGACATCAAAATCGGCCCCGGCGAGCGCATCGCCGATGCTCGCAAAGGTACTGCTGATTCCGAAGGTATCCGTGACCCACTGTCGTCGGTCCGAGGACGGGTCGACCGCGGCAACAATATCGATGCGATCGTCATGAGCCAAGTAGCCGCGGAAGTGCATTTCACTTACGCCGCCGCATCCGATGATGGCGATGCGGTGCTTAACGGGGGTAGTCATTCCCCGACAACTTCGCGTTGTGCGGTGTTGAAGCAGATCAGCAACTCGCACATCTCGTCACCGATGTTGGTTGCGTTGTGAACCGATCCCATGGGGATCGAAATCGTGTCGCCCGCCGTCATCTCGACGTACTCATCACCCACACGGTGGCGAATGCGACCGGCGATGACGTGGAGCACCTCATCGCAATTGGGGTGGTGGTGAACGGGGTTCTGTTGTCCGGATTCGATGAAGCACTTGCCGATGGTCAGGGCGTTGGAGTTTCCCAGCGCGCCCGACACCATCCACTCGAGGCGACCCCAGGACTGCGATTCTACGAGGACGTCGCCCAGAGGGGTCAGGCCGCCTCTCGCTGCCATTTCGGTCGGTTCGGTCATATGATTCCCCCCTTTTTGGTCAGCGCCAGAAAAGAAAGACAATTGCATCAGCGCCTATTTCGTCGTTGACACAATGCTAATTACCGTTGTTTAATAAAAAAGGGCCAATTCTTAACTAGTGGCCCAAAAAATCAGTGCGTCAGTCCGACGCGTCGTGGTAGTAGGAGTCCCAGCACTCAGCCATAAGTTCTACTCCGCGCTGGGTATGCGCGGGTAAGCCGGCGTAGGAAATACGGAGATAGTCGTCAAGACGATCGTGGGCGCTGAACGTCGCTCCCGGCAACACACGAACTCCAGCGATCCCGGCGCGGTGGGCGAATGATGTTGCGCGGGCCATGGGAAGCTTGACCCACAGCGACGCCCCTCCCATTGGGACCTCGACAGTCCAGGTCGGGAGTAGCAGCGCCAGGGCATCGAGAATGAGTCGGCGGGACTCGGTCAGCACGCGGAATCGTTCGTCGCGGGCCCGCTCGATCTGCGGCAGCAGGCGACTAGCGAGCAGTTGGGCGACTAGCGAGGTCCCAAGATCCTCTCCGCCCTTGACCGCCGCCAGCTCGGCGATCACGTCGGGCTGCGCCCGTACCCACCCCACCCGGAGCCCTCCCCAGAAGGACTTGCTTACGGAGCCCACGGTCATCACCATGTCGCTGCCAGCCGCGAGAGGAACTGGTCTCCGATCGCCGTCGATGATCGTGTCGGCGAGCGTCGCGTCGTCGATGACGGGCGTGTTAAAACGGTTGGCGATTTCCGCGACGCGTCTGCGTCGGTATAAATCGAGGACGGAACCCGTCGGATTGTGAACGGTGGACTGGAGAACAATCAGTGCGGGCCGCTCTCGCGCGACCGCGGCCGCCAACTCATCTACATCAATGCCCCCGCCGCCACTCGGGACGCTTACAAGATGCGCTCCCTGGGAGCGCAACGACTCGATCGCGCCGCGGAAGGAGGGCTCCTCGATGAGGACGGTCGAACGGGCGTCAACCACGCTCGAGGCCGCTAGCCGGAGCGCCTGTTGAGCTCCGGAGGTAATCAGAATATGTTCGGGAGAGGTGGGCAGGCCAAGTTCGGAGTAGTAGTTGGCCACCGCTTCTCGGAGCTCAGCCAGTCCGCTCGGATAATAGCCGTGCGACGCCACGAGCTGTCGCGAGCGCGAGCTGTCGAGAAGGTTCAAATGGTCGGCGACCATCGAGAGACCGGGCAGCGCCGCGCTGCGCAGATCTATACAATCCAGATCATCGACTTCAGTAAAGGAGCGCAGTCGATCATCGCCGCGAATCGAATACGCGCTGTTCGTCGTGGAGACGTAGGTGCCGTCTCCCTGCCGGCTCGAGACCGCACCGTCGCCGCGAAGCAGGTCGAAGGACTTCGTCACGGTGTTGCGACTCACTCCCAGAGCCACGCCGAGACCGCGCTCGGAGGGCAGTCGAGTGCCAGAAGGGAGAGCGCCGCTTGCGATGAGTCCTCGCAGACTGTCCGCGAGTTTTGAATGCAGGGCACCTTTGCTGCCCTGGCTCCACTCCCCCAGCAGCCGCGCAAGCCGGCTGGCACCTATCCTAACCAATCGAACATAATTGGCACTCGAATAGTTGAATATCATGGTTCTATTATTGGTTATCGCCGCAACGGCGCAAGTTAAACATATTGAATCGGAGTAATGATGAGTTCGTCTACTGTCGTACTGCTGGGTGCACTGGACACGAAAGGTGCCGAGTATGACTTCGTCCGGCAGCGGCTTCGCGATGCTGGCGTCGACACGATCCTCGTCGACTTCGGAGTTCTCGATGAACCCCAGTTAGCCGCCGATATCGACCGGCACAGCGTCGCACGCGCCGGCGGGTCGGAGTTAGCCGATTTGGCGTCCGTTGCCGATCGTGGTGCTGCTATGGCCGTCATGACGCGCGGCGCCGTCGAGATCGTGCGGGACCTCGTCGACTCGGGGCGAGTGCAAGGCGCTCTCGCGCTCGGCGGCACCGGAGGCACTTCGGTCGCTGCGACGGCCTTCCGCGACCTTCCGCTCGGGTTCCCGCGCATAATCCTCTCCACGGCAGCCTCGGGTAACACAGAGCAGTACATCGGTGAGACCGACCTCATTCTCGCTCCGAGCGTGGTCGACATCGCCGGACTGAATCGAATCTCGTCCCGGATGCTCGCCAATGCCGCCGCCGCAATTGTGGGAATGGTCACAGCG
>TARA_B110000503_G_scaffold58242_2_pt1 | contig 9992 bp, 8 predicted proteins | sample TARA_B110000503 | Tara Oceans TARA_B110000503 (sample SAMEA4397472) | marine metagenome | biome: Polar Biome; feature: [SRF] surface water layer (ENVO:00010504); material: water (ENVO:00002006), including particulate matter (ENVO:01000060) such as... | depth 5 m
CACAGGCGCACCGGGAACTGGCCGTAGCGGAGTTTTGCCGCAGTGGCGCCCCTGGAGCAACGCTGGCGCCAATCTAATGCTGCTGGACACTGCTAGCGGTGGAGGCCTGCGCATGGTGAATGAACCTATGACGGTGGCAATGCTGAAAGAACGCATAGCGCAGGACCCAAACATACCGGAGCTCCGTTCGCGCTGTGCGCTCCACGTACAACTCTTCCTATTCGCTAACGCCGGTGACGACGTATGGAATGAAGCGGACTACAACGCACTGGGCTGCGCACAATTCAATCCATGGGAACTACACGTCGAGCGTTAGCGGAACCTTTGATCAATCCTGCGGCTTGATCAAATACTTCTCCCCCGTGGTCTGCTTACCGTAAACGGAAATCGCCTCTGGAGACAGCGCCTCTGCGAGAGACACCTCTTTAGTGTAATGGCTGGCAAACGTGGTTTTTATTTCTGCCGCCACTTTGGCGCGCATTTGAATGCTTTTCTCAATGCCCACCTTCTGCAAAAACGGTGTCAGCAAGAAACCTGATAGGCTCCAAGAAAATCCGAAATTGCGTGTCAACGTCGTTGGATTTCGATCGAGACCACCGTAGATATACACCTGTTTAAATACGTCACTGCCATAACCATTGTACTCAGTCATACTGCGTAACGCCGCCGCTTCCATACAGGAGAGGATCTGGCCGGCCAGTTTGCCGCCGCCGGTCGCGTCAAATGCCAGTGTCGCGCCGGTTTCGGCGAGAGCATCTGTCAGGTCATCGTAGTAGCTGTCACTCGTTGTATTAACGATGTATTTCGCTCCCATAGCCTTGAGTATCGCTTCCTGCTCCACCTTACGGACGATATTCACTAACGCGACGTCTTCGTTCATGCAAATACGGTTTAACATCTGACCCAGGTTGGACGCCGCAGCCGTATGGACCAGCGCGGTGTGATTCTCCATTCGCATAGTCTCAACCATAGCCAGCGCGGTGAGCGGATTCACAAAACAGGAAGCACCCTCTGTAGCGGTAGTACCAGCCGCCAACTCGAGGCACATGAAGGCATTGACGCAACGGTACTGACTGTACATCGCGCCACCGATGATGCCGACACGCTTACCGATCAGCGCCTGCGCAGCGTCCGATGCCCCGGCGCCAATCACAGTGCCAGCGGCCTCATTCCCAACCGGCATCGACTGACCAATGCGTCCAGCGACCATCTTCATCAACGCTGCGGGGATATCGGCGCTAACCACTGGCTGCTCTGCCGTCCCCGACACTCTCATCGTCGTCATATCCGCAGGACCGAAAAGCAATGCCAGATCAGACGGGTTTAAGGGCGCGGCTTCAACCTGCACCAGCACCTCATCAGGGCCGGGGTCAGGAACAGCCATATCAACAAGTGTGATTTCAAGTGTGTGGTCTTCCTTTACGGTGGAGCGAAGCTGTAATCCGGTCTTGGTCATTTTGCGTGTCCTTTAATTATTTCAGTCATTGTCAAAATTGAGTATCGAACGCATTCCAAAACTCACACCTCGAATACTCGCTGCACTGCCAGTTTCCCGGACTAACAGTCAATGGCTAGTCCAATTTACTTTTTACCTCATCGTGTGGCTACATCTGCGAGATCCTGCATATTCCATAGCGACCCAGTAATCGAGAAATGTATACGGTACTAGCGCATACGTGGCTAGGTTCACTAACTCAGCAGCGCCATCAACCCTCGCTCGATACACCACATTGCCGACAAGGAACCCAAAATATAAACCGGTATCGGAAACAATTTATCCTGCCACGGAGCTAATGGTTTTCTGATCACAAACCAGACAGTCCACACCACCAAGATAAACGCAAGCTGCCCAACTTCGATACCAATATTGAAAAATAATAGCGCTAGCGGAACATTGTCCTGAGGCAAACCAGTTTCAGCCAGTGCGCCCGCAAAGCCCATGCCATGCAGTATGCCAAAGCCACCAGCTAGCCACCACGGGTTTCGCCAAAGGGCGTCGTGCTTTTTTATCCGTGTCAATTCAACGGCAAGCGCAAAGATACTCAGCGCGATCGCAAATTCCACCAACCCAACAGGGTAATCAAGATAGCCGAGCGTAACAAGCGACAATGTGATGCTGTGCCCAACAGTAAACGCGGTAATGGTCCAAAATAGGCGACGTCCGCCACCGACCAGCAAGAGCAAGCCAAACACGAACATCAGGTGATCAAAACCCGTCCAGATGTGCTCCATACCCAGGCGGGTATAGTTCCCCGCAACGTCGCCAGCAGTCGACTCAGCAGGCACTACAAACTCTGGCCGTTCCGCATTGAGCACCTGTTGGTACTGACGTCCGTCAAGCAAGCTCACCATGACCATTGCCGATGCCTGACTAGCACCTAGCCCTGAAACACCCAGAGTCTCGCCAACCAAACCCTCTTCTCCCAGCCCAGAACACTGTAACTGCCAACTGGTCACAATGCCTGTGCCCTCTAGCTGAGGTGGACTTGCACTGATAGCCTCGCAGGCCTGAGGCCACACAGGTTCCAACGGCACATTACTGACACCCTGCGCCGGCGTCTTCCACACCATATTATATTGCTGTGGACCGATCTCGTTGACTTTCAGCAGTGAAGGCGCGAAACGATGACCATGAGCAGCTTGTATCGCGCACACACCTAGAATAAAAGCTAATAGGATTCGCACGTTTTTCATCGCCTGATCTCGTAATTTTTACGCGTAGCATTAATGCTATTTCGCAGGGCGGTTTCTTTGGCACGGGACTCCAGGTCGCGCTGCAGTTGCAACCGAACTTCGTCAATAGTGGCGTCTCTGGAAGGCTCTAGCGCACTGATCCACACGTAGTGTAGTCCGTAAGTAGACCGCACCGGACCGACCCAGTGTCCAGGTTGCGGATCAGTTTTTTGCAGATTTTCAACGAAGGAAGCACCAAAGTGGCGCGCCAACTGATCCGGCGTTTGCCCCGTGAACTGGTAGCCAGGCAGAAAAGGCGAACTTAATTCTCGCGCCTGATCTGGCGAGAGGTTTTGCTCGTTGATTTGTGCAATGACAGCATCAGCCTCAGCCTCTCGCTCCCGATTAAAATAAATATGTTCTATAGAATAGCGTGTGGGTCTGCGTAATTCCTCTTTACGCTGATCAAACTCGGCAATGATTTCTGCTTCCGTTGGAGGGCGTGGTGGGTTCGCAGCCAGCAGCAGTTGCTCCATTACTTGAATCATCCGTCGCTTGATCACTTCATCACTAAGATGCAGACGCATTTCCAGCGCAGCCTCATAGAGCTCTTGGTCAGTTTTGCCTTCGGACATTTGTAGAAAACGCATATTGAGTAATAGACGTTGATATACCACCGTATCATAAAGGTGGAGATCCAAATCAATCGCGCGCTGGAATAACATATCCCTATCCAGTTCCGCCTCTAACATTCGAGTCTGCTGCTCCGGCGTGGGCAACCGACCAACACTGGCGAACCATTGCTGCTGCAACGCATCTAGGCGTGCCTCGCTCAGCGGTCCAACCACCGGCTTAGGCTCAGGCAGAAACACGCTCTGCAGATAAAACAGCAGTACGCCCAACACAACAAAGTGCACCCAAGGGCGGTTAAGCCGGGAGAAAAAAGTCATCCACTACTCTCCAGAAGCTGCGACGTGACAAAGGATGACTGCTGGCTTGCTCATAGCTAGTCTTCGTATACGGCCTTTGTCTTATTCATTTGCGCCTGAATGCCAGACGCCAAATCTACCTGACTCATCATGCCAGAGTTCCATGTGGCAATATAGTTAAGGCCTTCAGAGACACTGTGGTCGCGCGAGTAGAGCATCATTTCCTTGGTACCGCGCATCGCCAATGGCGATTTCGCAGCAATCGTTCGGGCGATAGCAGTGACTTCACGCAGCATAGTATCCTTGTCCTCAAAGACCTGGTTCACAAAGCCCACCTCTTTAGCCTCTTGTGCTCCCATATTACGACCGGTATAGGCGAGCTCTCGCACCACGCCGTCCGGAATAATCTTGGGTAAACGTTGCAACGTCCCCACATCCGCAGTCATACCGAGATCAATCTCACGGATGGAGAAAAAAGCGTCCTGCGTGGCATACCGTATATCAGCACAGCAGGTCATATCCACGCCGCCACCAATACAGGTATTATGAATCGCCGCCAATACTGGCACACGGCATTTCTCTATGGCGGTGAGATTAGCCTGCAGACGCAAAATAGTACGTCGCAGTGCCTCGGCACGACGCGAGGCCTCAGAAGATTCGCCATGCAGATTGCCGAACACGCTCAGGTCCAGACCGGCACAAAAGTGTTTGCCGTTACCCGCCAAAATGACGACGCGCACGGTAGGCTCGTCATCCAGCCACTCGAAACACGCTTGCAGCTCGTTCCACATGGCCCCATTCATGGCATTTGCCTTGTCCGGTCGATTCAGATTAACGGTGGCAACCTGCTGCTCGATTGACACTTCTAAGGTTTCAAAAGTAGGGGGCATGAGTCATTCTCTCATATGAGATTTCAGGAAGTAGGCACTACCAAGTTGATACGAACTGAGTCGTATCCAGCGAGGGTATGATTTTAGCAGCGCCGTTGCGTGAGCCAATATAGAGAAAAGCAATAATCTCCTCATCTTCAGCCAGACCGAGCCCGGTCATCACCGCACGATCGAATGCCGCTGCCCCCGTGCGCCAGATGCCAGCAAAACCCGATGCTTCAGAAGCTAACAATACAGCCTGCGCGGCACAGGCACCGGAAAAACGTTGCTCGATAGGGGGCACTTTCGGATGCGAAGCCACCTTGACAACGACCACTACCAGCAGCGGCGCCCTCAGCGGTGCATTTCGCACTTTAGTCAGCGCTGCCTCGTCTGCGTCGGGATTACGCAACAGCAGACATCGCTCCAGTAACTCTCCAAACGCCACACGGCGCTCTTGTGCGATAGTGATAAAACGAGACGGCCGCAGTCGAGCATGATCGGGGGCTCGTAGCGCAGCGCGAAAGATATGCTCCATCTCCGCATCAGAAGGACCTGGGGCTATTAGTTTTGGGGAGGAATTACGCTGCTGTAAAAACTGGAGAATATCACTCATGAAAATAGGCTGCCGACCGATTAAGAAGAAGATTATAACAGTATTTGTAGGGTCTGTTGAACCTCTCCGTCTGCGACTTCAGTCGATTACACCGATCAATATATTCACAAAGCCACGCGCCTCTTCCACTTTATCCCAATTGTCACTCCACACGGCTAGCGCCTCAGAGCTGCTAGGAATGAGGCTGTGTTCAATATGGTCAATCATCCAAAAAGGTTGGCCCAGCGTTGCCAGCAGCTCCATCAGCGCCCGACCACTGGCGCCTGCCTGACGCAAGGAATGGGGCGTCAATTCAACGATAATTCGAGGCTTTTTCTCCAGACCCATCAGCAGCGGCATCAACCCTTCAATGACTTGAAACTCAGAACCCTGCGTATCAATTTTCAGCAGGTGTAGCCGCTCTATACGTTCCGCAAGATAATCACTGCCCCGCTGCAAGACAATAGGCACGCTATTACGATCTTCATCCCCCACATACACTTGATGATCGCCAAGGTTGTCTTCGCTGAGAAACAGTCGTCCTTCGCCCGCTGTATCTGATAGGGCCGCTTCGACTGCCACAATATTGCCAGCAAAGCCGTTGAGCTCGGCATTAGCACACAGCAGGCGGTAGTTATTCGGATCAGGCTCAAAGGCAAATACGGCGCCCTGTTCACCCACAACGCTGGCGGCGAGCACGGAAAAGTAACCAATATTGGCACCTACATCGACAAACACATCACCAGGATGGAGGAATCGTAACAGCAGGGAGGTCTCGTAAGGCTCCCATATTCCGTCTTCCCGGATGCGGCGCGAAACATGCTGGTCCTGCGAGCCATGAACATGCAACTGCAGGGGACACGGTAATCCGGGGACACGTAAATCAATTGGAGCGGTAGAGTTCAATAGGGAATGCCTGAAAAAAACGTTTAGTCAATCTTCATATCATCATAGGGAGACACCTGATCCAGCCGCACCGTATGCGGACCGATGGTCAGCTGCTGCGCGCCTACCTTGACATCACCATCACCCAATACGCCGTGGTCGAACTTGTAAACCGGGCTGACAGTGCCAGCAATCATACCGTCATCATAGGCCTGCTGTCGCTCCCGCACGCGCTCGTTGGCCTGCTCCCATTTTTTCCACGCCTGCCCGGAATACCGAGTCTGCAACATCCGCTGGGTTGCCAGGGGACTCATCAGACTCGCCGAGGCATTGTTGCCGCCAAAACCTTTGGAATTAATAATTGCGTATTTCTGCTCCGCGGTGTCCACCTCGCGGTGTTCAGTACTAAAAGCCAGATGATCCTGCCGCACGTCTGCCGCGATTGCATCAATCGTGGTGATGCCAGGCAGAATACCGTGGTGCCAGATGCCCAGCGTGGTGCTGATTTGATCACCCGCAGCTGACCCGATTGAATGCCCCAAATAACACTTGGCAGCAATCACCGGCCATTCGTCTATGCCGAACGCCTGCGCTGTGCGGCTGAGGATTTCGGCCTCGGAGACACGGTTCTGCGGTGTGCCGGTCCCGTGTGCCTGTACCAGCCCGCCCAGTCGTAGTGCCTTATCTCCAATGATCGCCCGAGCGGCTGCCACCGACTTGGCCATAGTAATGTAGTTGCCCACACCCGGACCGGAAATCGATTTCTTGTGCCCGTCGGCATTAACAAACACGTCGATGGCCGCGCCGAACATCGTGGCACCCAACTCCATGGCAAGTTCGTCATCAAACAATACCAACATCTGCGAGGACTCGGCGATGGTGAAGCCACAATTTTCAGCAAAGGGTCGACAAGCACGCCGGAAGTCGGACTCCTCTCCCATTTTTAGCCCATCCAGATTGCGCAGGCCTTTTTCTGTTGCTAGGGCCCCCATGGCGGAATAGCCCTCCATGATTTCTGGCGTAATGGGCGCCTCTGCTGCACCCACAAACACCACACGCGCCCGGCCGTTGCGAATGTCGTCAATACCATGCCGCAGGTTGTAGAGAAACGAGGCACAGGCACCCAAGCTAGCACCAGTAGACCCGAGACTGCCCAGCACATAGGCGTTGATAAAATCCGCGGGCATCTCGGCAAAGCTTAGTGGGCAGTACTTTGACGTCACACGCTGGCCGTTATACCGCGATTTGATCATCCCACCCGCGCCCGCACCGTCTAATTGCCCCATGGCGCTGCCGGCATAAACACTGATCTGGTCCGGCGCTACTCGACTGCTGATCGTCTCCCAGTTCAATCCGATACTGCCCAACGCGTCAGAAGCCGCGTAGACCGTCATCTGGAGGCCCCGCGGATGGTTACGCGAGGGGTAGAGTGTCCCGGGCTCGAAACCGCTAGGCAGCTGGCCCGCCGATTTCACCTCAAACTCACGGTAAGTCGGCAGCAGGAAGTCCTGTTGGCCAACGATTTGCACATTAACATGCGTGACAGAGGTACCCTTCACCACCCAATGGAGCGGAATGACATCAGGCAAATACTTGCGCTCAAGATCAAAGCTTGCAGGCTGACTATCGCCGTCGGTAGGCAGTCGCTGATTCCAACTCACGGCGTTGACATCAAAGTGGCTGGCCTCAATGCGCCGGACCAGCGTGTGGTCGAGGATAAACTGTTGATGCAGCTTACCCCCTTCCAGACCCATTAATGTCGCCAAGGAATCCAGCGTGCGACTTTGTTGTGCCGCTGAAAGTGCAGAATGAGTCATACGGGCATAGGCATGGTGCCCTGAGGCCCTTCCCGCAGCGTTGATACCGCCAAAACCTACAATCACCGGTAAACGCTGTATGGACATCTATGACTGACTTTCCACCCAAAAAGGAGCTAACAGTTTACGTAGGCCACTTCACTTTAACCATGTCTTTAAAGACACTTTTTGTGGTATTTTAGACACCATTCACTGTCTAGCCTTAGGATTAATATCCCATGTACACTGCCGCGGCAGCACTTTACCCTCAGGCGCTTGCGACCAGCATCGCGCTACCGATGGAAATCCTTCAGGCAGCCAGTCAGATGGCGAGTGTTAGGGAATACGGCGTATCGCAAGTGCGCTTCCTACTTGCCGGGCAGTCCTGCCAGCCGATGACACTCAGCAGCGGCATCACACTCCAGCCTGATACTGCCTTTACTGATCTTCCTCCTCTAGACCTGTTATTACTGCCGGCAATCTGGCGCAATCCACTGCCGGCTTTAAGGGGCGCCACAGACTGGTTAGGTCTGTTACGTGATGAGGCGGCCAAAGGAACGCGCATCTGCAGTGTCGGAACAGGAAGCTATCTGCTGGCAGAAGCGGGTCTATTGAGCGGCAAGCCGGCTACGACACATTGGAACTACTTTGAACAGTTCAGCCGACGATACCCCGCGGTGGATCTAAAGACCCGCCATCTGATTACCCAAAGTGACAATATATACTGCGTGGGCAGTGTGAACTCGATTGCCGACCTAATGGTGCACATCGTAGAGGATTGGTTTGGCAGTCCCATCGCGCGTGCCATCGAGAACCAATTCTCGCCGGAAATTCGTCGCAGCTTTCGTGCTGCGGCCTACCAGAATGAAGCAGACAGTTCGCACCATGACGAAGACGTCGCAGAGGCGCAACAGTGGCTGCAGTCGCATCTCTGTTCTCCCGTATCCATGGAACTGTTAGCGAACCACATACAGCTAAGTTCGCGAACGCTGAACCGACGTTTCAAGCGCGCAACCGGCATGACCCCTCTGTCATATCTGCAGAGCCTGCGAGTGGCATCCGCTAAGGATCTGTTGCGCCACAGCAATCTGACCGTGGGTGATATCGCATGGCAACAAGGCATACAGGACGTGAGTTATTTTTCCCAGTTATTTCGCAAGCACTGCGGCATGAGCCCGCTCAAATATCGCGAAGCCGTGCGCGGCAAGCTGTTTAACCCGGAGGTGAACGACCGGTCTTGAGAAAAGTCTGCGTATATGGCTCAATAAGCGCCCTTTTGTGACTGTGGCTAAGACAACCCGCAGTTATGACTGTCGTCATTAACCTGATGTAAATCATCTCAACGACAATCGGCACACACGCCGACTCCAATCCTGCGCGATTGGATCCGCGCCACGCCCAATGGAGGCAGTAACATGGCACTGAGTAGCGTTCCGGACATTCTCGACGATATACGCGCGGGCAAGATGGTCATTCTGATGGACGATGAAGACCGGGAGAATGAGGGCGACCTCATTATCGCTGCAGAATCGGTCACACCTGAAATTATCACCTTTTTTTCAAGTGAAGCCTGTGGCCTGATCTGCATGCCAATCACGGTAGAACGTGCACGGCAACTACAGCTTCCACTGATGGTCAGGGACAACCGCTCTCAGCACGAAACCAACTTCACCGTCTCTATAGATGCAGCCGAACGCAAAGGACCTGGCATAAGCTCTATCCAACGCGCCCACACTGTTCTGCAGGCGGTCGCGCCCAATGCAAAATCATCCGACATTGCGCAGCCCGGTCACATCTTTCCGCTGGTCGCGAAGCCCGGCGGTGTGCTGCGCCGAGCAGGACACACTGAGGCCGGTGTTGACCTAGCCCGCATGGCAGGGTTCGAACCCGCAGCGCTCATCGTTGAAATCATGAACGAAGACGGCACCATGGCGCGACGTCCCGAGCTGGAGGTGTTTGCGCTCAAACACGATTTGCGTATGGGCACTATCGCAGATCTGATTCAATACCGCGCTATGCACGAACAGTCCATTGAATTACGCGATCAAAAAACGGTGATGACAGAATTCGGCGAATTCGAGTTACACACTTTTCTTGATCTTATCGATGACACCGTGCACTACGCGCTCACGCACGGAAAAATTAATGAAGACACAGAAACGCTGGTGCGTGTGCAAACCATCAACACGCTGCGCGACGTGCTCAGTACGCGCATTGAAGGGGCAGGCCTTGGATGGTCCTACCG
>TARA_B110000503_G_scaffold68719_1_pt1 | contig 9971 bp, 9 predicted proteins | sample TARA_B110000503 | Tara Oceans TARA_B110000503 (sample SAMEA4397472) | marine metagenome | biome: Polar Biome; feature: [SRF] surface water layer (ENVO:00010504); material: water (ENVO:00002006), including particulate matter (ENVO:01000060) such as... | depth 5 m
GCTTTCAGGTTGGTCAAACATAGGTCAGACACTCCAGACAAATTTGGGTGAGCAAAGCGGAAAAGTTCTGGATCATTCTGCTGCCATCCGTTGTACTGCAACTATCGCCGCATCACGCAGCTCCAAAGTCGCCGAAATTGAACCCTTGCGCCCATCTTCATAGGTTACTTCAGTTGTGGTCGCCACGCGCTCAGAGCCATCATAAAGACCAGTGATCAGATCGGAAAATTTTTCTTCCACAATCCGGCGGCGCACTTTGCGCGTGCGAGTCATTTCACCGTCATCAGCATCCAGCTCTTTGTGCAGCACAAGGAAACGGTTCACTTGGCAGCCCGACAACATGGAATCATCCGCGATGCTTAGGTTGGTTTCCTCAATATGGGCTTGAATCATGTCCAACACCTCAGGGTGCTGCGACAATTCTTGATATCCACCATAAGCGATGTTGTTGCGCTCCGCCCAGTTACCCACCGCATTCAGATCGATGTTGATAAAGGCCGTGCAAAATTCGCGGTCATTGCCAAATACCACGGCTTCGAGAATATTTGGAAAGAACTTTAACTTATTTTCAACATATTTGGGCGCGAACAAACGGCCATCAGCCATTTTTCCAACATCTTTGGCCCGATCAATAATCCGCAGATGGCCACTGCCTTCTTCAAAGAAGCCCGCATCGCCAGTGGCGACCCAGCCCTCTTTATCCTTGGTCGACGCGGTACTCTCGGGATTGTTATAATATTCAACGAATACGCCCGGCGAACGGTAATAAATCTCACCATTGTCACCAATACGGACCTCAACACCGGGAGCAGGAACCCCAACAGTATCGGCACGCACTTCGCCATCCGGTTGGATCGTCACGTAAACGGTGGCCTCTGTTTGGCCATAAAGCTGCTTAAGGTTAATGCCCAGCGAGCGGTAAAAATCAAACAACTCAGGCCCGATGGCCTCACCGGCGGTATATCCCACCCGAACGCGGCTAAGGCCCAGCGTGTTTTTCAGTGGGCCATAGATAAACTTGTCACCCAGCCAATATTTCACACGGTCCATGAAGCTCACAGGCAGGCCGCTCAACAAAGCCGGTCCCACAGTTTTCGCATGCGCCATAGATTTGTGGAACATCCACTGTTTCAAACGTCCAGCATCTTCCATCCGGATCATCACGTTGGTCAATTGGTTTTCAAACACGCGAGGGGGAGCGAAATAGTAGGTCGGCCCAATTTCGCGCAGATCCGTCATCATGGTTTCTGGACTTTCAGGGCAGTTCACGCAAAAACCGGTCCACAATGCCTGACCCATAGAAAAGGTATAATCGCCAACCCAAGCCATCGGAAGGTAGGCAAGCACTTCTTCGTTCGGTCCCAAGTTATCAAACTGTGAAGAATTCTTGGAGGTCTCGATCACATTGCGATTGGACAGCACCACGCCTTTAGGACGGCCCGTGGTGCCAGATGTATAAAGCATCACACAGATATCATCATAATTTTGGCCAGCTTGCCGCGCAACGAGCTCAGGGCCCAACGTGGCCTTAGCAGCACGTCCCAAATCTTGCAGCTTATGAAATTGCGACAAAATGCTGTGATCATATTTGCGAAGACCACGGGCATCCAAGTAGATGATATGTTCTAGGTTTTTCAGATCAGCCCTAATATCTAAGATTTTATCAACCTGCTCTTGATCTCCAGCCACGATAAAGCGCGCGTTGCAGTGATCCAAAACATAGGCGATCTCATCACCAACCGCATCTTGATAGATCGGCACAGGCACAGCACCAATGGATTGAGCCGCCAGCATAGACCAGTAAAGATAAGGACGATTGCGGCCGGCGATCGCAATGTGATCGCCCCTGTTTGCACCTAGCGACAACAGACCGAGCGCCAGCGCCTCAATCTGTTCAACGGCTTCACTCCAGGTCCAGCTTTGCCAAATACCAAACTCTTTTTCGCGATAAGCGGCTTTGTCACCAAATTCACGCACATTGCGCGCCAGTAATGCTGGAATAGAAACCAGGTCCGCGGAGTCAGTCGCAGTCACAATATTATCCTCCCAATGCCGGTATCCGGCGCCTTTTAATAGGCTTTGGACGTTACAATGGAACGGCAGCTAGACAAAGGTCAATCAGTTTTTTTGAACGATCGTTCAATTCTTTCCTGAGGCCAAACTATTTTATGTTAATGAACGAAAAAAATTTTCTGATTCTTTATAAACATTTACAAAAATATGGTGCATTTAACAAAATTACAGTTATTTTTACATTAAAATTATTTACTCAATTTACGGGCTGATTTCTCAAAAATATCAATGGATTTTGGGCTTTGCGATCCTTAGGCTCTTCGAGGGACCGACCGAATCCAGAGTGCTTCGCCAAAAAAATGGCAAATATGCCCAAAACCAGGGCGCAAAAAAATCGTGCCATTTTGTCGCAGAACCCAATTTCAGCTTCGAAAACCCAATATGCGGCCAAGTCGGCAGCCAACCCCACACTGGGGTTGGCTATAGGTTTCACATTTTTTCGCTATCGTGATCGCGCGAGCACCCGAAAATCAGGCGAATCCTACTCGGCGGCAATTTGCTCCTCGACTTTCTCGACCTTTACAGCTGAGAATTTAAATTCAGGGATCTTTCCAAAGGGATCAACGGCTGAGTTGGTCAGCAAGTTCGCGGCGGCTTCTACAAAAGCAAAGGGCAAAAACACCATATCAGGAGACACACCGCGATCTTCACGCGCCATGATGTCAATGCTGCCACGCTTTGTGGTCAATCGAACCAAACCGCCCGGAACCACATCCAGATTGCGCAGGGTAGACGGATGCAGTGAGCAATTCGCCTCAGGCTCAACCGAATCCAACACTTTAGAGCGGCGTGTCATTGAGCCGGTGTGCCAATGCTCCAATTGCCGACCAGTGGTCAGGATCATTGGGTATTCGTCATCAGGCACATCGTCCGGTGCTATCAAATCCGCAGGGGTAAACCTCGCACGGCCATCTGCCCTTGGGAAGCCATCGCCAAACACGATAGGTTGGCCCGGATCTGTGGGGGACAAAGACGGATAGGTCACCGCATTTTCATCTTCCAACCGGTCCCAACTTATATTGTCGAAGGACTTCATGGTTAGCTTCATTTCCGCAAATACTTGGCTTGGGTGATCATAGGTCCAGCCGAGACCCAGACGCTTGGCCAGCTCAACTTCAATCCACCAATCCGCGCGCGCTTCACCGGGAGGAGATACTGCCGGACGGCCCATCTGCACTTGGCGGTTGGTATTAGTCACGGTGCCCGCCTTCTCGGCAAAAGCTGCTGCGGGCAGAATCACATCCGCATAATTGGCAGTTTCGGTTATGAAAATATCCTGCACCACCAGATGCTCCAACTTCGCCAAAGCATCGCGGGCATGGGCCACATCTGGATCAGACATCGCCGGGTTTTCACCCAGGACATACATCCCACGAATGTCGCCCGTGTGTACCGCATTCATAATCTCTGTCACAGTCAAACCTTTGTTGGGATCAAGTGGCTCGTTTACACCACCATCACGCGCCCAAACATCGGCGAACTTTTGGCGAACTTCATCGCTCACCACAGTTTGCATGTCTGGCAGGAACATCGGGATAAGCCCCGCATCCGACGCGCCCTGCACATTGTTTTGCCCCCGCAGAGGATGCAATCCAGTACCCGGACGGCCAACTTGGCCGGTCATCAAACCAAGGCTTATGAGACAACGCGAATTATCAGTGCCGTGGATATGCTGCGACACGCCCATACCCCAGAAGATCATACCTGCTTTAGCACCGGCAAACGTCCGCGCCACATCGCGCAGAGTTTCCGCATCAATGCCGCAAATGCCTGCCATTTTTTCTGGGCTAAAATCTTTTAGATGTGCCTTCTCAGCTTCCCAGTTTTCGGTATAGGCCTCGATGTATTGCTGGTCGTACAGCCCTTCCTCAACGATCACATGCATGATCGCATTGAGCATGCTCACATCCGCACCAGGACGGAATTGCAGCATGTGACTGGCAAAGCGCTTCAGGGCCTGACCACGAGGATCCATCACAATCAGCTTGCCGCCACGTTTGGTGAATTGCTTGAAATATGTGGCAGCAACCGGATGGTTTTCAATTGGGTTGGCCCCAATCACAATCGCCACATCCGCATTTTTGATCTCGTTAAAGGTAGCAGTCACCGCACCTGAACCCACATTCTCCATCAAAGCAGCCACGCTGGAGGCGTGACACAGACGGGTGCAGTGATCGACATTGTTGTGGCCGAAGCCCTGCCGAATTAGCTTTTGAAACAAATAGGCTTCTTCGTTGGTGCATTTGGCCGAGCCAAAACCCGCTACAGATGCGCCACCGCGTGATTGCTTCAGCTTGGCCATGCCGCCAGCGGCAAAATCAAGCGCCTCTTCCCAGCTGGCTTCACGAAACACATCGCCCCAATTGCCCGGATCCACGTTCAAGCCCTTGGCTGGCGCATCATCTCTGCGGATCAGCGGTTTGGTAAGGCGGTGATCGTGATGAATATAGTCAAAGCCAAACCGCCCCTTCACACAAAGTCGTCCTTCATTGGCGGGGCCATTAATGCCATCCACATATTTCACACGGCCATCTTTGACCTTCAGGCTTACCTGACAGCCGACCCCACAGAAGGGGCATATACTATCAACTTCGCTGTCAAAATCCTTGCTATCTCCAACTTGATTGTCGTCTGTCACAGTGGCAGGCATCAACGCACCCGTTGGGCAAGCCTGCACACATTCGCCACAAGCTACACAGCTGCTCTCACCCATTGGATCGGCCATATCAAAGGTCGGGTAAGCATCATGACCGCGGCCAGACATGCCGATCACATCATTCACTTGAACTTCACGGCAGGCCCGCACGCACAGGCCGCATTGGATGCACGCATCCAGATTGACTGACATCGCAACATGGCTGTCATCCAAAAGCGGAATGCGCCCATCTTCCAACTTGGGAAAACGGCTTTCCAACACGCCTTGACCGGTGGCCATGTCCCAAAGATGGCTTGATTTGTCATGCGCCACCTCTTGGTCTGGCTGGTCGGCCACCAACATTTCCATCACCATCCGACGCGCCTGCGTGGCGCGGTCAGACCGTGTGTGCACAACCATGCCTTCAGATACCGGTCGGATACAGGACGCAACCAAAGTACGCTCGCCCTCAACCTCAACCATACAGGCCCGGCAATTACCATCGGCCCGGTATCCCGGTTCGTCACGGTGACAAAGATGCGGAATGATAAAACCCTGCCCCTTGGTCACATCCCAAATTGTCTGTCCAGCTGGGGCCGAAACTTCGGCTCCATCTAGGGTGAATCTGACGGTATCTGACATCGGACGACTCCTGCGAATTTATCCCTGTTTAGACCAAACCAGCATCGCAAACACATGCCATACGCGACAGGCACAGCCGAATTTGCGCCAAGCGACGTTTCCAATCCGATCGAAAGGAGCCGATTGGCAAAGATTATGAAACACGATATTGCAACCGAATGATGAAAACAGAAATTATCCTCATTCGCCATGGCCAAGCAAATACTGGCGCGCAAGATGAAGAAAGCTACGACCGGCTGTCTGACACAGGCCATCAACAAGCCAATTGGCTGGGTGAGTATCTGCGTGGCCATGGAGAAGAATTTGACCGGGTAATTTGCGGGAGCCTGAGACGGCACCGTGAAACTGCCTCAGGGTTAGATTTGCCCCATGACGTGGCCATTGACCCCCGCGTCAATGAAATGCGCTATTTTGATTTGGCTCATGAGTACCACACCCAAACCCAGACGCCTGTACCAAATTCGACCGAGGAATTTGCCCAACAAATCCCACATCTACTCACCGCTTGGCAAAGTGGTTCCTTGGACAATGCGCATATCAGCTATATGGATTTTGCGCAGCAGTGTGCGGATGTGATGTCAGAGCTGGCAATACAGGGCGGGCGCAGCTTGATTGTGACCTCCGGCGGCGTGATTGGCATGGCCATCGCGCAGCATTTGGCCCTCGGGCCAGAGGGATTTGCCCGAGTGATGTTGCCGATACACAATTCCTCCATGCATCGTTTTGACGTCTGGAATGGGGCCACACATATGGCGGGTTACAACGCCACCCCGCATTTGGATGGCGCAGATCGCCGCCACGCCCGCACAAATATCTAGGAGATAGACATGCTCAAACTATTTGCCGCCAAACATACAGTGTCTCTGGCCTCAGCATTGATTTTAGAAGAGCTGGGTACCGAATATGAGCTGTGCTTGGTCGATATTGCGGCCCGCGCGCAGCGCGAAAAGCCCTATTTGGACATAAATCCCAAGGGCCGGGTGCCCACGCTTGTGACTCCCGACGGAATTTTGACAGAAACAGGGGCGATTTTGGAATATATTGCGCCCAATCTTATGCCGGAAGATGCCTTCACCTGCGCCAAGATCCGCGAGTTTATGCATTATTTGGCCGCAACCATGCATGTGAACCACGCGCATAAACTGCGCGGCAAACGCTGGGCAGATCTCAAAGAGTCCCGTGCAGATATGACCGCGAAAGTACCCCAAACTATGTCGGAAAGCTGTGCCTATGTTGAGACCTTGATTATGGGCCCTTACATTTTCGGATCTGAAATCACCATCGCCGATGCGCATCTGTTCACCTTGTCACAATGGCTGGAGGGGGACGGTGTGGATATCAATATCTATCCAAAACTGGCCGCATTCGAGCGTGCCTTTGCGGCCCGTCCCTCTGTGGCCGCCGTCCATGCTAAAGGTCTGCTATGACCCATCTTTGGATCAGGGCCGAACAGCGCCCTAATGAACAACGTGTTGGCGTCACGCCGGCGGGTGTGCAAGCCTTGCTGGAGGCAGGTTTTGCGGTGACCCTTGAACAAGACCCAACCCGCGCCATTCAGACCGAGGCCTATGCAGGGGTTCAACTTGCAAGCACTGGCAATTGGCAAACCGCCCCTCAAGACGCCATCATCATGGGACTAAAAGAATTGCCGGATGACGGCACGCCGCTGCGGCACCGGCACATCATGTTTGGCCATGCCTATAAGGGCCAGCCCGATGGTCAACGTCTTTTGGCCCGATTCAAGGCCGGTGGCGGTACGCTGTATGACCTCGAATATCTCACCAATGAAGCTGGCCGTCGGGTCGCAGCTTTTGGTTATTGGGCCGGATATGCCGGTGCGGCCGTGGCGCTCAAAAGCTGGGCAGCAGCGCAAGCAGGCGATCTCTGTGGCCCTGTGCAGGCCTTTGCCTGCGCATCTGATCTTATGGCAAATGTCGCCGCAGATCTAGGCCACGCACAGCCCAAAGTGATCATTATCGGCGCAAAAGGCCGTGTGGGCAGCGGTGCTGCCGATTTTTGTGCAGCACTTGGGGCCCCAGTGACTGAGTGGGATGTGGCAGAGACCGCCCATGGCGGCCCCTATCCCGAAATTCTGGCTCATGATATTTTTCTCAATTGTATTTTGGCCAATCAAGACACCCCAGTCTTTGTACCAGCCTCCGCAAAAACTGACCCGCGCCAGCTTATGGTGATAGGCGATATAGCCTGCGATCCAGACAGCGCCTATTCTCCGATCAAAATCTATGACCGAGCCACCAGCTGGGACAAACCCGCTCTACGCACTCAGGGTGCACCAATCTTGGATGTCACCGCCATCGACAACCTACCCTCAATTCTGCCCCGCGAAAGCTCTGAAGATTTTGCAGCTCAGCTCCTGCCAAGCCTCCTAGCCCTCAAGCAGTTTGATACCGGTGTATGGGGCAAGGCAAAGGGTATATTTGACCGCCATGTTGGGGGTTGAAGGTCTGGTAAGGGCTTCAACCCCGAGCCCAGTCAACAACCAAACTTCTAAATCCAGCCCTAACGAAACACCCGGTAATACAGCCAATCGGGCCAGAACTGGCTGAAGCGAAACAGCCATGAGAATAGGGTAGGAAAGCTGCGTTTGAAGCGGGTGCTTTGCATGTGTTTGAACATGTGGTCTGCGGCCTCCTCGGGCGACATGAGGAACGGCATATGGAAGGTATTTTTCTCGGTCAGCCTTGTTTTGATGAAACCCGGGTTAACCACTTGAACTTTGATGCCTGAACGCCTCAGATCGGCATAAAGGCTTTCGGCTAAAGCCATGACCCCAGCCTTGGACGCCCCATAGCCAATTGCACCTGGCAGTCCGCGAAACCCGGACAGGCTGCCCGTGATCACTATATGGCCCACATCGCGCTGCAAAAACTGTGGCATAACTTGATTGAGCACCCGAAATGCGCCAACAAAATTGATATCCGCCATGGCCAAGGCAGAAGCCCCATCCCAATCACGCGCAGACATAGGCCAATAGACTCCGGCCAAAAATACCAACCCGTCCACATGACCCAAGGCCGCGCCAGCCTGCGCAACAGAGGCTTCATCGGCCAAATCCAGCGGCAAAACTTGGGTCTTGCCCGGCAAATCATCCGCCAAGGATTGCAACCGGTCTTCCGCGCGGGCGGATAGGATTAACTCAGCCCCCGCCGCACTCAGCTTATGGGACAAAGCACGGCCTAGCCCTTCGCTGGCACCCACCAACCAATATCGTTTCCCGTCAAACCTCATTTTGCAACACGCGCATCCGTTGGCATCGGCCGCATTGTAGCAACTAGCTCCGCCACTTTGATTCCAAATTTGCGAAATTGACTGCGATTCATGATCGAACCGTTTTCCATGAGATACATCCAATCCGTGACCTGTAACGCATGGCCGCCAGCATCCTTAGTCAGTTGAATGGTGTAATTCAGCATCACCGTCGATCCCAGCTGCGTACCTTGCCCAGTGCCAAGAAGATCAGGTGCTTCGGCTTTAATTTGACCAGCATCATCCACCCTCAGCGTCCATTCACGGTGCTGGATGTTGCCGCTGTCATAGCGAAAGTCCTCAGTCATCCGGCCGGTGTTACCCTGCCACTCAGCATGCATCTGCGCCACAAAGCGCGATGTCACCCGGCCAAAGGGACCGTAAATGATACCTTCACAGAGCATGTCGCCATTAAGCTGCTCACGAATATCAAATGCCGGTGTCGTGGTGGCATAGTTACTTGGTTTTTGCGCTAGAAACCCAGTTTTATACTGAATTCCTAGGACCACCGCGAGCGTGCCCAATATTATGAATGCCAATGTCATATCTGTTCATCCTGCAATGGGGTTTTGATCAACAAGAGGATCGCAACCAGTTTTAAAAACAACGGACAAGCCGCGTAGAGAAATGTAAGTGTAAACAGTGCCTGCCCAGTTTGGTTGGAGGCTGTGGCGTCAAACCCCGCCATTTCGAGCAGCGGAAATAAAGCGATGGCGGCCAAAGCCAAGGTCAGCTTATTCATCAAGGACCAAAGCCCAAACCCCTGCGCGCCGTTGGGAGCAATGACGGCCAAACGTTGTGCAAAAGCCGCGGGCATAAGGGTCAAATCAGCGCCAATGCTGGCCCCAGAAATCACACAAACTAGCGCGAAAAGCCCCACATCACCAGTGTCAAGAAAGCCCACGACCGCAAAAATCGCAATTGCCAAACTCATCGACCAAAGCAAAGCTCGGCGGGTGCCATAACGACGGGCCAGCGCGGCCCAGATTGGCGCTGAAGCGGCGGCACACAGAAAGAACACCAACAGTAAAGCCCCCGCCCAAGCCGTAGCCTGCAAGCGGTGGGTCACAAAAAATAGAAACAGCGAGGAAGACACAGCCACCGGCAAGGCATTAACAAAGGCTAGCACCAACAGGCGGCGCGCAGGTAGGTCCTGCCAAATCAGTTTGAAGTTAGAGGGCACCCGCTGCGTCGGACCCACCCATTGCCGGCGCATCACCCAGAGGGACAAAAGCCCAATCGCCGCAAATCCGAGCGCAAAACTCAACATCGGCACTTGTGTCCAAAGCACTAGCAAACCCGGAGCAACCGCAGCCAAACACACCCCGATCAACGCCCCAGTTTCACGCCATGC
>TARA_B110000503_G_scaffold57463_2_pt1 | contig 9951 bp, 7 predicted proteins | sample TARA_B110000503 | Tara Oceans TARA_B110000503 (sample SAMEA4397472) | marine metagenome | biome: Polar Biome; feature: [SRF] surface water layer (ENVO:00010504); material: water (ENVO:00002006), including particulate matter (ENVO:01000060) such as... | depth 5 m
CTCTATGGGCTCCAATGGCGGCAGCGCCTGGACTATAGGTGTTGTAGGCTTTATAGGCGCCAAAGCTGCCAATTCAAAAGACTCAACCACAAAGTCAGGCTCAACATCATCTTGCCCAGCAAGATTGACAGGAGAATCATTGACCAACCAAATGCCAGCCAGTATCGCCACCACAATAATAGTGGCGCCTATGTGCAATAACGGTAACCCTGTTTGTTGCACAAAACCACCCTTATTGAGGGCCTTATTAGCCAGCATATTAAGGTGCCCAGGACTACCTTTAGCGAGCTGATGTAATTGTAATAATTGAATAGGTGCAAGGGCATGATTGAGGCCAATGCGCTGCAGCCGTTGGCGCAAGTAGTCGGCACTTTCTTCTTGGCTAAAAGGGGCTAGCACTAAATGATAAAAACGCTCCTGCCTGAGCTCGGCAAACTGTGGCGCTGCAATCCGCTCTACCACACTGTGATCAGCGCAGAGGATGACGTGGGGACGAGAGTCTATCTGGGCACTGCGAGGCAACAAATTAGCCAGCAGCTCCAATGCATCTTCGTCTAGCCACTGAGCATTATCCACAACTAACAACAACACTTCTTTTTGCAACGTTAACTCTTGCGCCAAGTCTTGCAGCGCCAAAATACTGACTTCTAGGCTAACATGATTAGGTAATTGGATCGGTAATTGTTGAACCAGTTGGCGCACGACCCAAGGCGCATTAACAGACTCCTGTAATACTAAATGAACGATACATGCGCCAGCAGGTTGAACTCTTAAAAACTGCTCAATAAACGTTGTTTTACCAGCCCCAGAAGGCGCACTAATAAGCACCAGGTAATCGGAGAACTGACTTAAGTGTAATAGCGTGTCTAACTGACGACTGCGGGCTTTGGCTTGATATTCAAAGGCTTCTAAGTTAATGCTTTGAGGGGTTTCTTCTTGTAGATGTAGTTGCTCTGCATACGCCGCGTAGGCGACGTTAAGGTTGATGCCGGCGGAATTCTTTTTTGCGGACTGGCTCACAGTTCTAGCCTCCTAAACGGCCAACGGCTGATCAAGGGTTTGCTGGAGTGCATCCCGGCCAAATTCTGAAGTCACTACAGCTTCACCTAATTCTTTCAGCAGTATTAGACGAATAGTGCCGTCGGTCACCTTTTTATCCACCTGCATATGCGTTAGGTAGGTGTCTGCCTGCATCGTTTCTGGCCCCCATATAGGTAATCCAGACACTTGCAGCAGCCTTTGAATCCGTTGCACGAGTGGCTTTGAAATCCACCCCAAACGACAAGATAAATCTGCCGCCATGGCCATACCTGCAGCGACAGCCTCACCATGTAACCAGTTGCCGTAACCCATTTCGGTTTCTATGGCGTGACCAAATGTGTGGCCAAAATTAAGCACCGCTCGCTGTCCCTGTTCTCGCTCGTCGGCAGCCACAATACTCGCCTTACATGAACATGATCGGTAGATGGCTTGGCTAATTAAATGGGGAGTCAATTGACGCAGCTGATGTATATTATGCTCTAACCAAGGAAAAAAATCTGCTTCGGCAATCAGTCCATACTTAATGACCTCTGCTAGGCCTGCGGACAACTCGCGGGCTGGCAAGGTAGTTAGGCTTTGAGTGTCTATAATCACGCATTGAGGCTGATGAAATGCACCAATCATATTCTTGCCAAGGGGGTGATTAACACCAGTTTTTCCACCCACAGAGGAGTCCACTTGGGATAACAAAGTGGTGGGGATTTGGATAAAGTTGACCCCCCGCTGATAGGCTGCCGCAGCGTAACCGGTCATGTCTCCAATGACCCCACCACCTAAGGCAATCAGGGTAGTCGTGCGGTTATGGCGCTGCTGTAGCAGGTGATCCCAAATCAAACTCACTGTATCCAAGTGTTTGTGCTGCTCACCATCTGGTAGCACTAGACTATCCACCTGCAAGCCATCGATCTGCAGACTTTGTAAACCCTCTAGGACAGTGTTTAAGTATAAGGGCGCTATGGTGTCATTAGTCACTACCATGACTTGTTTGCCAGTAATATGCTGACCCAGCAACCGTGCTTGCTGCAATAGCCCACTACCTATGTAAATCGGATAGCTCCGATCTCCCAATTCAACAGATAATGTGTGTTGTGCGCTGGTCATTATAATGGCTCAGGTCCGTGGCAGCCCTAGCTTAGACTGGATAGATTATAGGGAGCGGATGGCGTCAATTTGTTTGATAATTTCCGCCACTAGCAAACGTGGATTTTGAGCTCCTGTAGCCACCTGAATGTCGGCCGTTTCTTCATATAAAGCGTGACGATGGGCAAACAAATCTCGCAGCACTTGTTCTGGGTCTTCATTTTGCAGCAAGGGGCGATTTTTGTCTTTTGATGTACGTTCAAGCTGCTGCTCAACCGTTGCGAAAAGATACACCACTGTGCCACGGGCAGACAAATGTTGACGGTTTTCAGATAACTCCACCGCACCACCACCCGTAGCCATCACTAAATCTCGGTGCTCGGTTAGCTCAGCAATCATGTTAGCTTCACGCTTACGGAAGCCATCCTCACCTTCAACATCAAAAATCCAAGGAATATCCGCTCCAGATCTTTCCTCAATTTCCCGGTCAGTATCTAGGAATTCGAGCTTTAGCTCGCGCGCAAGTTGACGCCCAATGGTGCTTTTGCCAGCGCCCATCGGGCCAATTAAAAATATATTCACAATGAAATTCCTTTTAGGAACAGCAACAACAAAACCCGGTCGTCTAGCACTAAATGCTCACTGCCGGGTAGGACAGGTTAAATTATGGGGACTTACCGTAATATAATCAAGGGTTAACTATGCGGGGGGTCACAAAAACCAACAGCTCAAACCTCTCAGACCCCTGCTTTTGTTGCTCAAACCACTGGCCTATAAAGGGCAACCCCGATAAGGCTGGACTGGTCAACAATCGGTCCAATTGCTGTTGATAAAGGGCGCCTCCTAAGACCAGCGTTTGGCCTAAGCCCACCACTGCCCGAGTTTTTAACTTATGCGTATTGAGGGCCAACTGGCCATTCGGTAATAAATCACCAATCGAATCCTGCACTACCAAGAGGTCTAATTGCACCTGATCCCTAGGCAATAGCCTTGGGGTCACTGTTAATCCCAGCACCGCCCGCTTCCATTCTTGCTGTTGACCATTATCTGTAGCCACTATATAGGGCACCTCTTGACCCGTTTGGATACTGCCAGCATAACCTTCTTGTACTAATATTTGGGGCTGAGACAAGGTTAGCACTTGGCCACTGGCCTCAAGCGCTGCCAACTCCAGATTCAACATGATATGTGCGCCCACTAAGCCCAACTGCAAGCCACCCCCTAGCTGGTTAAATGCGACCCCAAGCTGGCCTCCTTGTGCACTAGCCGCTGTCACTTTTGAGCCTAAGCCACCAATAAAGTCTAAACCACTTGATTGACCAAGGCTTGATTTAGCAATCACTATGCGGCCCTCTATTAACATTTGTTCCAGTGGCTGATCCAATTGCTTTATCGCCTCAACCAGGCTTTTGGCGTGTGCATCATCGTCGTAAACAAAAATCTGTTGGCTACGACTGTCTGCCAGCAATTGCCCCTGGGCTGACAACATCGACTGGGCACCTTTTAGGGCCAGCATTATGCTGTCTACTTCACCATAATCGAGCTTAACCACATGCAATGGTAATACCTGTGTGCTAGGTTGATCAGTTGCTACACCCACCACTAATCCTTGTTGCGTGTACTGGCAATCGATTGCAACATTATGACACACTAGTGCCAGCCCCGTTTTTGCATCGACGTCTTGCAGTACAACGCTGATTTCAAAATCCAGCCCATGGGTCAGTACTAGGTTCATTTGCGCAGCCTCGGCAAGCTCATACAACACCTCCACAAGCGCCACGTTATGCACTTCCATGGTAATGGTTTGAGCACCAATCGATGGCGATAGCAGCAGTCCAAAAAACATTGATGTTGTTTTATTCAAGCTAACACGCCCCTTTAAAACACGGGTGTTTTAATGTCACAGACTGCTGGCCTAGAGTCAGGCGAACCCCTTGTGCACCAATAGCAGACACCCGCCAGCTATCAATTTGATGGCCAACTTCAGTCCTCAGCAACTGGCCACTAGATAACAACTTAATCCAAGCTAATGGGGCTTGGCCTTGTTGCTGACTGTAACCAATGAATTCGAACTTCTCCGTAAGCTGCAACTTGCCACGAGCAGGATTAATATTAACTAGAGGTCTATGGGTAGGCCAAGTTTTCACTAGCAAGGGTGGGTCTTTGAATGCTCGAGCATAATGTTCAATGCGCCTGTAGGTAGTTGTTTGTAACGCAGTCGTGGGTGCCTTTCTTAATAAGTGAGAAGGACTATTGTCATTATTGGGTAACCATTGCATAGACACTAACCATTGCTGTGATGGCGTTTGCTGCACGGAAAGGTTTTGTAACCGCCAACCCTTTGCGCTGGGCAAGGGCGCCAAGCCAGCCCAGTGCGCTTTTTCTAGACGCATTTTCATTTGCACCCCTTGGCCTCGCACAATCTCTACCCCTTGGCCATAAGCTGCAACTTGGCGCATCATCAATGCTAAGGGTTCCAACTCGGCGCTAACGCCAGTAACATCAGCCAAAGGCTGGGGCGTTAGCTGGATGGAAAAACCATGTGCTGTTGGTGCTGAAAAGGGGTCATTTGACGGCAACGACAGAGGCCCGTCAGTGATCTGGTAGTGTGCCTCAAAAGTCCATTCATCACCTTCTGGGTCAAGTGCCTCCACCTGCAAAGACGGCCACACTTTAACAGCCCTTTGCCACCAATCCTGCCATTGATCCCGACCTGTGACCATGAATACCACTTGCTGACCTGTATTAATGGGCTGCCATTGCCAACTGACAAGTTGTTGGTAGGGTTCCAATATGGTTAATAATTGAGACAGTTCGTGCACTGGCCACCAGGCATCGAATAATTGCTGAGCCTGTATCCTCCGACCCCATTCCAGACGGCGCTGATGTAGCGATTCAGCCCACAAACGTTGCTGCTGAACCAGCAAATGGCGCGTTCCTTGAGCAATCTGCTTGTGCACTCCTGCCTTCACTTGAAGCAAGTTCACATGCAACAACACCAGTAGAGATACGCCAAGCATTACCATCACTAGGGCGCTGCCATACAAACACTGGCGTTGACGTCTTCTGGCGATTAAATAATCTTCTAGCCAAGGTAAAAAATTAACTTCGTCCGGTTGAGGTCGATACCAGACTAACATGCTGACACCTTTGCTTTATTAGCCATAAACCAAGCCATGGTGCAGGTATGGTCGATGCAGGCTGGTGCAATAACCCGTGTTAAGCCTTGGGGTTCAATGCGACCGACAACTGATCCCTTAACAGCATCATGCAAACTCATAATGAGCTGCCCTATGCGATCATCATAGTGGCGCTTAGTGACGACCAAAAAACTAAGGTTTGGGCACAGCTGTAAATGACAGACACGGAGGCTGGCAGGCTCTGCATGGAGGGCCTTAGCGGCCATGCGCTGATATTCGAGTCGCAATGTAACTGACTTAGCAGGGCCTTCAGATCGTTCTTCAGGGCAGTGTAACCATGTGCACAAGTGGTTAGGAATGCCTACGTTAACGTGCAAGGGAGCGCTAGCCACCAGGACTGCAAGTTGTGTAATAAAACTTTTCCATGGGGCTTGTGCCTGCATGGGACCGGTAACTGACAGTAGGGGGCATGACAAATGCCATTGTCCTAATAATTGCGGCTGCCCTGATCGATTATCAGAGTCAGAGGTCGGGGCTAACAGCACCATACGCAGGTCATCAATCTGCCAATCCATGCCCAATATAAGGGGTTTTATCCTCAGCCTAAATAATTGTTTTAACATTAATCCCATCCTTGGGTGGCGAATCTGAATAGATCTTATATACTTTCGGTTGTTTCGTGCAGTTCATTCCAATCATTGCCTAGAGTTAAAGCATAGCATGTCATTAATAAGCCGCCTGTTTAAATGGGCTTTGATACTAGCAATCGTTGGCACAATCTCCATTGCAGCGGTGACCTGGTTTTATCTGATGCCTAGGTTACCCGATGTAAATAGCCTTAGGGATTACCACCTACAAACGCCGCTTAGGGTGATGACCAGCGATGGTAAGCTTATTTCTGAATTTGGCGAGCAACGCCGCATCCCTTTGGCCATAGACCAAGTTCCACAAAATTACATCAACGCCTTGTTAGCTGCTGAAGATGAGAACTTTTACAGTCATTACGGAGTTGACCCGAAAGCGCTGCTAAGGGCGGCGGTAAGAATGGTGCAGGCTGGCGGAAAAATTCAAGGTGGGGGCAGTACAATTACCATGCAGGTAGCGCGCAACTACCTATTAACCCTAGATCAAACTTTTATCCGCAAATTTAATGAAATACTTTTGTCTTTTCAGATAGAGCAAGAACTCAGCAAAGAACAGATATTGGAGATGTATTTTAATAAAATGTTCATGGGCCACAGGGCTTATGGCATAGAAGCCGCATCCCAAGTTTATTATGGCCGTTCTATTAGCGAACTAGACCTGCCACAACTAGCCATGCTGGCAGGACTGTATAAAGCGCCATCTCGATACAACCCTATTTCCAACCCAGAACGCTCTAAAGAGCGCAGGGACTGGATCTTAGGCCGAATGTTAATGCTGGATTATATTCTCGAAGAGCAATACCAAACAGCCATTGACGCACCTATTACGGCCCGTTTTCACAGCTTAAAACCGGAAACTTCAGCGTCTTATGTGGCCGAAATGGTACGCAGCGAATTGTTTGATTCGTTTCCCATTGAGGATGTCTATACCGGTGGTTATCGCGTATACACCACCATCGACAGTAGGCGTCAAGACGCCGCGCAACTGGCCGTGCAAAAGGGTTTATTAGCTTACGATAGACGCCACGGGTACCGAGGGGTGGAGATGAGCCACGGCCCAGACCTCACCGCAGAGGAAGCCGAGCGATTACTTAATAACACTCCTGTCTTTGGCCCACTACAGCCTGCCATTGTGCGCCAAGTTGGCCTAGATTCTGCCCAATTGTTGCTGCGTTTCGGTCAAATGGTCACCATAAATTTTAGTGACATGAGTTGGGTTAGGCCACGACTTTCTATCAATAGCATGGGCCGTGCGCCAGATAACATTAACGACATCCTCAGTTCTGGCGACCAAATTCGAGTGCGCCAAGACTATGCTGATGCAAGTATTTGGTATTTGTCCCAAGTGCCCGATGCCCAAGGCGCTTTAATTGCCCTAAACCCAAAAGATGGCGCCATGATCGCTCTAGTGGGTGGTTTTGAATACCTGCACAGTAAATTTAATCGTGCCACCCAGGCCCTACGTCAACCAGGATCCAACTTCAAGCCCATTATTTACTCGGCAGCCTTGGAGCAAAAGTTTACTGCCGCCACCTTGATCAACGACGCGCCAGTGGTATTTAATGACGCTAGCCTAGAAGGCTCATGGCGGCCAGAAAACTACAGCGGCAAATTCTTTGGCCCTACACGGTTTCGCAAAGCCCTTTATACATCTCGCAATCTAGTGTCTATCCGTATTTTACGAGAAATAGGCATCGCATCCGCCATTGATTATGCCACCCGCTTTGGCTTTAAGGCGGAACAGTTGCCGCGTAACTTATCCCTCGCATTAGGCAGTGCCAGCGTGCCTCCCATAGATGTAGCCACCGCTTACGCAAGCTTTGCCAATCAGGGCTATCACGTTACGCCCTATTTTATTGAGCGGATTGAAGACAGCTTTGGCAAAGTCCTGTTCCAAGCTCAACCCACCACCGTGTGTGTTAACTGTGACTATGTAAAGCACACTGGTGAAGTCAATCTAGAGCCGGCTGATGCTACAGAAATAACCGCCATTAACGATGTTGCTATCGTGGCCCTAAACCAAGCACTTGATCAAGAAGACGCCCTGCAAAATGCTAACGCCACAGACCTAGTGCGCCCTATCACCCATTTACCTATTGCACCGCGCATCATGGATGAACGGGTTAATTATATTATGCATACTATTTTGCAAGATGTAGTTCAAAAAGGCACAGCGCGAAGGGCTAAAGAACTACAACGTGATGATTTAGCAGGAAAAACCGGCACTACCAACGACCAAAAAGATGCCTGGTTTTCTGGTTACGTAGACTCAATAGTCGCCACAGCCTGGGTGGGTTTCGACCAACCAACTACCTTGGGTAGGAATGAATTTGGCAGTACCGCAGCATTGCCTATTTGGATCGATTTTATGAAAATAGCCCTAAAAGATGTGCCCCAAACACAACGGCAACAGCCCGACAAAATGGTTACCATTAAAATCGACGAAGCCACCGGCGAGTTGGCCAGGCCTGGGGATGCTTCTGCAGTAGAAGAAATCTTCCGCGCAGAACGGACACCCAAACAAATGGCATTACCTAAAAGCAACGGCTCTAACAATGCCAGCAACAACCAAGAAACGGCTCCAGAACAGGTATTTTAATTGCCGCCCAACCCTGGGGCTTGCTCCAACATATGCATGCTATAAATGCTCATCACGCCAGCCTTAAAGCCTTTTTTATGCTGTTTTTTACTCAGTTTGCGCCACGCCAACCAGCCTCTTGCAGTGATATTCTGTCCAATCCACGGCTCTAATTTTTTAGCGCTATTGATCCCGGTGTCAGAACTTGCCAGCACATCCTTGGCAATTTTCACTGCCACTTGCTCCCCAATCCCGATGTACCAGTGGTGCCGACTTTGACTAATATCTGTGACGACGCCTCCTATGCGCATAAAGCCGCCCTGCTTAGGCGTTAACGTCGTCGCTTGCCGCACATGGGATATTGAGGCTTGCCAAATGCCCAGCCCTTGCCTTCGAGCTAGCGCCTCTTGCAGCCATAAACACGGCTCCGCACCTTGTTCATCCATACTAATAACAAAAGCTAAACCTTGAGCTACCAATGACGCTTCCAAACTCGACCCTAAGCCATCATAAAGCTTCACCAACCAGCGGCCATAGTGATCTTTAACCTCAGGCAGTAACTGCACATAGACGGCAGGATGCAACTGTAATTGTTGCTTAAGCTGGGCCTTGCCCTGCTCAGCATACGCCTGTGCTGGGCGACCTTTAGTGGCCATTTCTGTGGTATTAATGCGCCCCAAGCGGAGCCGATGTGCACCAGCCAAGCTTAGACTATCGCCATCTTGCACCAACCAATTGGGCACCTTGTAGGTATTGCCCACCGCAGGTTTGCCTGACCAGATTAGTGCTTGCGCCATGGCTTGCTTAGACAATGGCGGGCATTGAGCGGACACATGAGCCGCCTGAAACCAAGCTAAAGCACAAAAAACTGTGACGCTCATGCGTGGTATACGCCTTGTTAGGTTCATGTTCACCTGCCTGTTATTGATCATCTACTGGCGCTTTCCGCCACTAAGTATAGAAGCCAAGCCGTGACTTGTCGCGTTTAACATCTGCATAACCCATAGAGACACTTAACTCAGAGGGTGTTAGTTAGACACCCTATAAAAAGGCCCAAAAAGAGGATTCCTCAAGCTCTTTGTCTTAGCATGCACGATGCAAAAATATCGCAACTCATAGAACTTTAAAGCCATGTGAGCTTGGAGTTTATATCACTCGCAGCCGTATGGTGCCCAGGTGGCCTTCCTTAATAATCACCATGAGTGTAAATCTACTTGGATAAGGCGCCTCAATAGGCTACCTTATAGCTTCTCATGACGCCCCTAAGACAAGGCAAATGGCATGCTTTCGAGTTAATTAAACCCACTATGAAAAACCTATCGCGACGAATTTTTATCAAGAAAAACACCCTGAGTGGGTTGGGGCTTTTGGGTATAGTACAATTTTCCACCATTAACGCAGCCACAAAAGCTACACCTCAAACAATGATGACTCCTTTAATTGATGTTTTAAGATCAACTCATAAACC